>Ga0247779_1000091_pt1 | contig 73161 bp, 60 predicted proteins | sample UWRJL221509R5_FD_179925 | JGI IMG/M metagenome (GOLD analysis project Ga0247779, IMG submission 179925) | Plant litter microbial communities from Arlington Agricultural Research Station in Wisconsin, United States - UWRJ-L221-509R-5 | ecosystem: Environmental > Terrestrial > Plant litter >... | reverse complement strand
CCAACGGCAGCCTGTCGACCGACAACACCGCCGCTGGCACGTCGACCGCCCCCGCATCGACGGACACCGGTGTGATCACCGAACGCGCGCCGCAAGCCGACCGCAACTAAGCGTCACCGATCCTGCGTTGAGAAGGCAGATCGACAGACTTGGACAACGCCACGAGCAATAGACAGAAATGAGCGTTCCCATCCTGCCCCAACTGCATGAGCGCCTGTACGGCCACGTCAGTGGCTGGTACCAGCGCAACGCCGACCGCGCGCATGCCTTCCTGCAAGGCATGCTCGTGGCCTCCACCGTCGCGGTGCTGGTGCTGCCGCTGCGGACCGGACAACCGTCCGTGATCCAGCAGCTGCTTTACCCGCACCGTCCGGTGGCAGCGGCCCTCCATTCCCAGCCAGCGGCATCGCATCACGCGACGCGGCTGGCCAAGGCGACCAACAGCGCGGCGGCCCCTGCCATGGTCCGCCGGCTCGATTTCTCTGGCGAAACCCCCTCGGCCGACGCGCAGCGCCTGGCGGAGTGGGTAGTCGCTCACGCCGACAACGGTCCCCTGAATTTCGTCATCCTCGACAAGCGCAACGCCAAGGTCTACGTGTTCGCGCCGAGCGGCCACCTGATCGGCGCCAGCCCCGTGCTGCTCGGCTACGCCGCCGGCGACGACACGGTGCCCGGCATCGGCAAGCGGCCCATTGCGCAGGTCAAGCCCTGGGAGCGCACGACGCCCGCTGGCCGTTTCCGCGCCGAACCCGGCCGCAATGCACTGCCGGAGGATGTCGTCTGGGTCGACTACGAGGCCGCCGTGTCGATGCACCGTGTGCGCCTGACGAACCCCGCCGAGCACCGCGCCGAGCGGCTGAAGTCGCAGGACGCGAAGGCGCGCCGCATCAGCTACGGCTGCATCAACATGCCGCCCGAATTCTTCGAACAGGTGCTTTGGCCCAACTTCCGCCGCCAGGGCGGCATCGTTTACGTTCTTCCGGAGGTCAAGAAGCTGGACCAGGTATTTCCCGCCCTGGTCGGCCCGAGTCAGATGACGTAACACCTTATCCAAGCGCCAAAATCCTCACGCTTGCCACGGCTGATTAAGCCGTGGCTAAGCGCGCTTTTCCGCGCATCTATTACATTCCCACACCAATAGCATTCCCCAGTAGTTGGTCTGCCGTGTCGAGCCGGACCTTGGGTTGTTTGTTGTTGGAGCGACGGACTGATGTTTTGGGGACGGCGACTTGTGGGCGCGGGAGCGCTCGTATGGGGATTTCTTGGCCTGATGGCTGCCGCCAGCGCGGCCCCCCCGGCAGCAACCATGCTGAAGGTCGACTTCGTCGGCCAGCCTTCGTCGCTGGACGCACGCCGCACGGCGGAGTGGGCCTTCACGACGGGCGATACGCGCGGCCGGCCCTTCGCCGTCGTCGACAAGAAGAACGCGCACATCTACGTATTCAATGGCACCGGCCGCCTGGTCGGCTCGGCCGCCTCACTGCTGGGTCTGGCCAAGGGCGACGGTTCCGCGCCCGGCGTGGCGGCGAAGGTCAGCACCGGCATTCCGGTGGCCGAGCGCACGACGCCGGCGGGCCGCTTCGACTCCGAACCGGGCCACAACATCCATGGTGAGGCCATCGTGTGGGTGGACTACGGCGCCGCCGTGGCCATCCACCGCCTGCGCCCGGCGCCCGCTGCGCAACGCCGCCCGGAACGCCTGGTTTCGAGCAACCCCGACGACCGCCGCATCTCGCTCGGCTGCATCGTCGTTGAGCCGGCCTTCTACGACGAGGTGATCGCGCCGACGCTGGGGAGCCAGCGCGGTGTCGTCTACGTGCTGCCGGAGGACGGCGGCGCACTGGCGATCGCCAGCGCCGCGCGACCGTCCTGAGCTCTCATTCCTCGGGTACGAAGATCCACAGCAGGATGTAGAGCAGCACGCCGGAGCCGGCGCACAGCACCAGCAGCGTGAACAGCAGGCGCCAGATCCAGGACGCCATGCCGGTCGTGCGGGCGATGCCGCCACAGACGCCGCCGACCCAGCGATCGTCGCGGCTGCGGCGCAGCGAGTTCACTGCGTCCATGCCGTCGCCGCTGTTGTTGCCGCTGTAGCCGCCGCCATAGCTGCCGGCCGCCTGCCCGTTCAGCACGCGTTCCTTGGCACGCGAATATTCTTCGTCGGACAGCGCGCCGCGGGCGTGCAGATCGGCCAGCTTGTTGAGTTCGTCGGCGTGGGACATGGTCTTCTTTCCTCGTGATCGTTGATGCGATGGACGCAGCATAAGTTCGCCGCCTTCGCGCGGCGAGCCGGCTGCGACGGGGCGTCGCATGCGGGGCACAGGGCGCGCCTGCGTCCGATGCTCCGCCGGTGGCGAAGCAGGTTAGGCTCGCGGCCCATGGACTCGCTGATCGGCGCCGCCGCCCTTGCCCTCGCTGCCGGCGATCCGCTCGGCGCGCTGAAGCGTGTCGCGCTGCGCGAGGACCCGCCGGCGCTGGCCTTGCGCGGCATCGCGATGGCGCAGTTGGGCGAGCATGGCCGCGCACGCGAGCTGCTGCGGCGTGCGGCGCGCGGCTTCGGCAGCAGTCACGAATCCTTGTCCCGCGCGCGCTGCATCGTCGCCGCGGCCGAGATCGCGCTGGCGACGCGCGATCTCGGCGCGGCATCGCGCACCTTGGCCGCGGCCGTGCACACGCTGCGCTCGCACGGCGACCATGCGAACGCGCTGCATGCGCGCCTCGTCGAGCTGCGCCGGCTGCTGCTGATCGGCCGGCTGACCGAGGCGGCGGCCCTGCTGGCCTCGCTGGACCTCGGTACCACGCCGCCGGCGCTGGCCGCCATTGGCGCGCTGGCGGAGGCCGAGCTGGCACTGCGCTCGCTGGACACCGGTCGGGCGCTCACGGCGCTGGCCCGCGCCCACGCCGCCGCGGCGCGCTCGGGCATCGCTGCCCTGCAGGCCGAGGTGGAGGAGGCCCGCGCCGTGCTCGAGCGGCAGGCGGCCCGGTGCAAAGGGCAGGCGCTGCGGCTGCCCGAGATCGAGGCCCTGCTCTCGTCCGGCGCGCTGGTCGTCGATGCCTGCCGCCGCGGCATCGGCTGCGGCTCGCAGTGGGTGTCGCTGGCGCGCCGGCCGCTGCTGTTCGCGCTGGCCCGCGCGCTGGCCCAGGCCGCGCCCGACGATGCCGAGCGCGAGGCGCTGATCGCCGAGGTGTTTCGCACCCGCCATCCCGACGACACCCATCGCGCGCGGCTGCGCGTGGAAATCGGCCGGCTGCGCGCGCTGGTCCGCGGCATGGCGACGATCGAGGCGACGCCACGCGGCTTCGCCCTGAAGCCGCTGGCCCCGGCGCAGCAGCTCGCCCTGCTGGAGCCGCCGATCGATGGCGCGCAGGCCGCGCTGCAGGCGCTGCTGGCGGACGGCGCGGCCTGGTCCACCTCGGCGCTGGCGCTGGCGCTCGGCGACAGCCAGCGCACCGTGCAGCGCGCGCTGGCCGAGTTGCAAACGGATGGTCGCGTCCGCGCGATCGGCCGTGCGCGGGCGCAGCGCTGGCTCAGCGCCCCGCTGATCGGATTCACGACGATCTTGTTACTCCCCGCTGCGCTGCCGTCTGACTAGAGTTGCTTCCATGCCAACGCAAGGAACCAAGCCCATGAGCAGCAAGCCCGCCACCCACCCCGCCGAGATCGTCCGCGAGTACGCCCTGCCCGGCGTGGACAGGGTCAACGGCGTCACCCATGACGGCGAGCGCGTCTGGATCGCCACCGGCCCGCGGCTGGTGGCCTTCGATCCCGCCAGCGGCGAAGCCACGCGCAGCCTCGACTGCGCCGGCCACGCCGGCACCGCCTTCGACGGCAAGCACCTGTGGCAGATCGCAGAATCGCGCATCGACAAGATCGATCCGGCCAGCGGCAAGGTGCTGGCCTCCATCCCCGCGCCCGGCCAGGGGGGCGACTCGGGCCTCGCCTGGTCCGAGGGCAGCCTGTGGGTCGGCGAGTACCGGGCACGCAAGATCCACCAGATCGATCCCGACAGCGGCGCGCTGATCCGCACGATCGAGACCAAGCGCTTCGTCACCGGCGTCACCTGGGTGGACGGCCAGCTCTGGCACGGCACCTGGGAGGCAGACCAGAGCGAGATCTGCCGCATCGACCCGGCCAGCGGCGCGCTGATCGAGCAGCTGCAGATGCCCGTCGACACCGGCGTCAGCGGCCTCGAATCCGACGGCGCCGACCTGTTCTACGCCGGCGGCGGCACCAGCGGCAAGGTCCGCGCGGTGCGCCGGCCGAAGGCCGCGGCCTGAGCGCCGCCGGCCGACTTTTCTCCCCGCCCGATTTCCCGTCCGCACGCACGCGGCGTGGCCGCGTTCGTCCTCGTTCAACCTGATGGAGCTCTTCACCATGAATGCACGCATCGCCAATCAAGAGCAATGGCTCGCCCAACGCCTGCAGCTGCTGGCACGCGAGAAGGAACTGACCCGCCTGCACGACGAGGTCGCCCGGGAACGCCGCGCCCTGCCCTGGCTGCGCATGTCCAAGCACTACCTGTTCGACACCCCGCGGGGCTCGCGCACGCTGGCCGAACTGTTCGAAGGCAAGCGCCAGTTGCTGGTCCAGCACTTCATGTTCGCACCGGGCTGGGAGCAGGGCTGCAAGAGCTGCTCCTTCATGGCCGACCACACCGACCCGATGCTCGTGCACCTGGCCCAGCGCGACGTCGCCTTCACCGCGATCTCGCGCGCACCACTGGCCCAGATCGAACGCTTCCGCGCGCGCATGGGCTGGCGCTTCAACTGGGCCTCATCGCACGGCAGCGACTTCAACGCGGACTTCGGCGTCAGCTTCAGCGGCGCGCAGATGAGCACCGGCGAGGTGGCCTACAACTACCGGATGCAGCCCTTCCCGCATGAGGAGGCGCCCGGCATCAGCGTGTTCTACAAGGACGAGGCCAGCGGCGAGGTCTTCCACTGCTATTCGCGCTACGGCCGCGGTGTCGAGGTGATGATGGGCACCTACCAGTTGCTGGATCTCGTGCCCAAGGGCCGCGACGAAGACCGGCTCGGCTACGGCATGGAGTGGGTGCGCCATCACGACCGTTACGAGCAGCAGCCTGCTCCCGCCGCCGGGAGCATGAGCAGCAGCGACAACAGCTGCTGCGGTCGATGAACGCAGCAAGCCCCCTCGCGCCTTGGCTGGCGCTGGCCGCCGTGGGCGTGCACACGGCGGCGATGCTGGCGGCGGCTCGCGCCGCCGCGGCGATCGTTCGCCTTGTTCTACCGAACCGGAGTCTCCTGTCATGACGACCCAGCCGTACGCTGGCGGCTGCGCCTGCGGCGCGATCCGCTACACGACCCCGCACGCCCCCGTCTTCCAGAACCACTGCCAATGCCGCGACTGCCAACGGCGCAGCGGCACCGGCCACGGCTCCTGGCTCACCTTTGCGGCACGGGCCGACATGGAGATCCGGGGCGAGGCAGCACATTGGGAGCTTGCCGGGGACAGCGGCAACCTCAAGATCCACGCCTTCTGTCCCGTCTGCGGCACGCCGGTCTACCTGCGCTTTGCAGCGATGCCGGACCTGATTTCGGTGCCCGCGGCGAGCCTGGACGAGCCGGGACGGTTCGAACCGCAAGTGCTGACCTATGGCATCCGCGGCCTGCACTGGGACCGCATCGATCCCCTGCTGCAAGCCTTCGAGCGAATGCCTCAGTAAGTGGCCCGCCCTCCGGAGAGGTCGAACACCGCGCCGGTGGTGAACGAGTTCTCCTCGCTCACCAGCCAGGCCACCATCGCCGCGATCTCGGTGACCTCGACGAAACGGCCGCGCGGGATCTTCGACAGCATGTAGTCGATATGCGTCTGCGGCATCTGCTCGAAGATCTTGGTCCGCGCCGCTGCCGGTGTGATCGCGTTGACGGCCACATTGCGGCCCGCCGTCTCCTTGCCCAGGCTCTTGGTCAGCGCGATGACGCCGGCCTTGGAGGCGCTGTAGGCCGAGGCGTTGGGGTTACCTTCCTTGCCGGCGATCGAGGCGATGTTGACGATGCGGCCGTAGTCGCGCTCGACCATGCCGGCCACCAGCGCGCGGTTGACGTGGAAGGTGCCGTTCAGGTTGACGGCCATCACCTTCTGCCACTCGTCGGGCGGGAACTGCGCCAGCGGCACCGTCGGCCCGGTGATGCCGGCGCTGTTGATCAGGATGTCCACGCCGCCGAGCATGGCGGCCGTCGCCGAGGCCACGGCCTCGACCTGCGCGGCATCGGCGATGTCGACCTGGAAGCTCGCCACCTCCTTGCCCTTCAGGGCGGCCAGCGCCGTCTCCAGCACCGCCGGATCGCGGTCCCACAGCGCGACGCGCGCGCCGCCGGCCAGCAGCCGCTCCGCGCAGGCATAGCCGATGCCCTGGGCACCGCCGGTGATGACCGCCACGCGGCCCTGGAAGTCGTAGTGGTTGCTCATTTCATCGTCTCCCGATAGCCGATCACGCGCTGGCGCTGTTCGCCCAGCCCTTCGATGCCCAGGCGCATGACCTGACCCTCGCGCAGGTAGACCGGGTGCGGCTTGGCGCCCATGCCGACGCCGGGCGGCGTGCCGGTGGAGATCACGTCGCCGGGCAACAGGGTCATGAACTGGCTCAGGTAGGACACGATCTTCGGCACGCGGAAGATCATCGTGGCGGTGGAGCCGTCCTGCCAGCGCTTGCCGTCCACCTCCAGCCACAGGCGCAGCGCATGCGGGTCGGGGATCTCGTCCTTCGTCACCAGCCAGGGGCCGGTGGGGCCGAAGGTGTCGCAGCCCTTGCCCTTGTCCCAGGTGCCGCCGCGCTCGATCTGCCAGGCGCGCTCGGAAACGTCGTTGACCACGCAGTAGCCGGCGACGCAGTCCATCGCCTCCGCCTCGCTGACGTAGCTCGCGCGCCGGCCGATGACGACGCCGAGTTCGACCTCCCAGTCGGTCTTCTCCGAGCCACGCGGGATCATCACGTCGTCGTTCGGGCCGGCGACGGCCGACAGCCATTTGTTGAACACGATCGGCTCGGCCGGGATCGGCAGGTTCGATTCGGCGGCGTGGTCCGCGTAGTTCAGGCCGATGCAGACGAACTTGCCGATGCTGCCGACACAGGCGCCCAGGCGCGTGGCGGGGTCGACGATCGGCAGCGCCGAGGTGTCGATCGTCTTCAGCGCGGCCAGTTGCGGGCCGGCGAGCAGCGCGCCGTCGATGTCGGGCACCAGGCCGGAAAGATCGCGAATGTGGCCCTGGGCATCGAGCAGGCCGGGCTTCTCTTGGCCCAGCGGGCCGTGGCGGAGCAGTTTCATGAGAGTCGTGCGCGGTGGAAAGCTAGGATGCGAGCCAGTCTAGGAAGGCCGCCGCCCGGCCACCACTGAGAGCCGTCGATCGCGCCCTAACCCAATGTCATCACCGGATTTACCCTCGCTTCACGCGATCACCTCGCGCCTGCGCTTCCGCCAGCTCCGGCTGCTGATCGCGATCGACGAGTCGGGCTCGCTGCACCGCGCGGCCGAGCAGCTCTCGATGACCCAGCCCGGCGCCAGCAAGGCGCTGCGCGAGCTGGAGGACACCTTCGGCACCGCGCTGTTCGAGCGCAGCACCCACGGCCTCGAACCGAACGAGCTGGGCCGCTGCGTGATCCGCTACGCGCGTTTGATTGGCACCGACCTGCAGCACCTGCGCGAGGAGATGGGTGGCATCCTGCGCGGCCAGGGCGGCCGCATCGCGGTCGGCACGATCGGCGGCGCGCTGCCGACCCTGCTGGTGCCGGCCGTGCAGGCACTGAAGGCCTGCCAGCCGGCGCTGTCGATCGAGATCGTCGAAGACACCAGCGCGCGGCTGCTGCAGTTACTGGCCGAAGGCCGGCTTGACCTGGCGATCTGCCGCCCCTCGGTGGCGCCGCAGCCGCAACTGTTCGAGGCCGAATGGCTCAGCGAGGAGCAGGTGGCCGCCGCCGTCGGCCCGCGCCACCCGCTGGCCGGCGTCCCGCACGTGGAGCTGGCCGACTTGGTCGCCCTGCCCTGGGTGCTGTTCCCCGGCTCGATGCCGCTGCGCACCCTGCTCGAACGGGCGCTGGCCGAGGCCGGCCTGCCCTTCCCCGCCCATGCGATCGAAACCGCCTCGACCTTCGCCAGCGTGCTGCTGCTGGCCGAGAGCACCGAGCTGGTCGCACTGTTCTCGGCCGAGACGGTGGACTTCTTTGCGCAGCGCGGCCTGGTACAGCGGCTGCCGCTGGCACTGGATGCGCGGGTGGAACCCTGCAGCCTCGTGCGGCGCAGGGACAGCCGGCCGGCGCCGGGTGCCTTGCTGCTGATCGACGAGATCCGCAGGATTGCGACTCAGCCCGCCACGCCGGTGCCCCGTGCAATATAGGGCAGCGCCGGCGTCGCGTAGGTCTCGCGCAGCCGGTCCACGCGCTGGATGACCTTCAGGCAGGAGTCCTCCAGGTGCTTGCGCAGCAGGCCCTCGGCATGACCGATGTCGCCGCCGGCCGCGGACTCCAGGATGGCCAGGTGCTCGGACATGAAGGGGTCGCTCCGGGGCATCGGCGCCGACTCGCCGAGCACGTGCTTGCTCAACGTCAGCACGCAGTGGGTGCGCTGCAGGCTCTGCAGCAGGTCGGCGTTCGGGCAGCGTGAGAGCAGGCTCACATGCAGGTCGTGCTCGAGGTCGTCGAGCGCGATGCGCGTGATCTTCGGATAGGCGGCCATCGCGCGCTGCAGGTTGCCGGTCAGGCGCTGCAGTTCCTCGGGGGGCGTGACCTGGACGCCACCGCGCAGCGCCGTCGGCTCCAGCAGCCAGCGCAGCTCGTAGAGATGGTTCAGCCGCGTCGCATCGAGCGGCTTGATCGCCCAGCGCATGCGCTCGTCCTTTTCGAGCAGGCCCAGCGATTCGAGCCGCAGCAGCACGTCGCGCGCCACCGCGCGGCCGACGTTGAAGTGCCTCGCCAGCTCCAGCTCGTTGACGCGGTAGCTGTCGAACACCGACAGGTGGACGACGTTGCGCTCCACCTCGTCGTAGATAGCCTCCCAGCCCAGCGTCTTGCGCACCGGCCCAGCACCGTCGTCGACGCCCAGCATCGCCGCATCGAGCGCGATGCGGCGTGGTTCGGCGCCCGCCGCCCCGGCCGTGTACCCGCGGCCGTCGAAACGGCTGACCAGGCCTTCCTCCTCCAGCGCCAGCAGCGCCTTGCGCACCGGCGTGCGGGTGACGCTGAGGATCTCGGCGACCGGGCCTTCCAGCAGCACCAGGCCTTCGGGGATCGAGCCGTCAGCCAGCGCCTTGCGCAGCAGCTGCGAGACGCGTTCGTAGATCGGGGCGGCTTGCCGCGCTCCCTCGGCGACCGCTTCCAGGCGGCGCTCGCGCGACGATTTTTCTTGATCGAGCATGGGACGAATCGTGCCATACCGACCCGTTGTGTGCAGGTCAGGGAAAACGATGATGAACCTTGTCGGCAAAAATCAATTCAACAATTGACCTTTGCTGACAGTGTTCATATAGTGGCTGCAAACACCAAGAGGAGACGTCGTTGGATCATTCGCTGGATCAACAACCAGGCAAGCGCTTCACCAGCCGCAGCGGCCGCGCGATGGACTTCACATCGCTGGGCTTCGGCACCGCCCCGCTAGGCAATCTGTACCGCGCGATCAGCAATGAGCAGGCATTGCAGACGATGCAGCAGGCCTGGGCCGACGGCATCCGTTACTACGACACCGCGCCGCTGTACGGCTTCGGCCTGGCGGAAACGCGGCTGGGCGCCTTCCTGCGCGAGCAGCCGCGCGACGAGTACCTGCTCTCCACCAAGGTCGGCCGCGTGCTGCAGCGCTGCGCACCGGAGCAGCGCGACGGCATCGGCAAGTTCTTCGATGTGCCCTCGCGCACGATGGGCTACGACTATTCCTACGACGGCGTGATGCGCTCGCTGGACTTCTCGTTCGAGCGCCTGGGCCTGGACCGCATCGACATCGCGCTGTGCCACGACCTCTGCGTATTCACCCACGGCAGCCAGGAAGCCTCGGACCAGCGCACCCGCGAATTCCTCGAAGGCGGCTACCGCGCGCTGCACGACCTGCGAACGCAGGGCGTGGTGGGTGCCATCGGCATCGGCGTCAACGAGTGGCAGGTCAGCGAGGTGGTGGCGCGCAACACCGAGGTCGACCTGTTCCTGCTCGCCGGCCGCTACACGCTGCTGGAACAGGAATCGCTGAACAGCTTCCTGCCGCTGGTGCAGCAGAAGAACATGGGCGTCATCATCGGCGGCCCGTTCAACTCCGGCATCCTCGCCACCGGCGCCCGGCCCGATGCCTGGTTCAACTACGGCCCGGCGCCGGCCGAAGTGCTGCAGCGCGTTGCGGCAATCGAGAAGGTCTGCGCCGCGCACCAGGTGCCGCTGCGCGACGCCGCGTTGCAGTTTCCGCTGCTGCATCCGGCCGTGGTCGCGGTGATTCCCGGCGCGATCACGCCGGCCGAGGTCGCCGGCAACGCGGCTTCGATGAAGCGCGCGATCCCGCCGGCGCTGTGGGCCGATCTCGTCCGCCAGGGCCTGCTGCGCGAGGACGCTCCCCATGCGCATTGACGCCCACCAGCACTACTGGGACCCGGCGCGCGGCGACTACCCCTGGATGGCCGGCTCGCTGGCGATCCTGCAGCACCGCTACGGCCCGCAAGACCTGGCCCCACTGCGCGCCGCCTGCGGCATCGAGGCGACGGTGCTCGTGCAGGCGGCACCCACCGTCGAGGAAACGCACTACCTGCTCGGCATCGCCGAGGCCACGCCCAGCGTCGCCGGCGTCGTCGGCTGGATCGACTTCCAGCACACGAGCGAGCGGGCGACGCTCGACAGCCTGGCCGCGCACCCCAAGCTCGTCGGCATCCGCCCGATGGTGCAGGACATCGCCGACGACGACTGGCTGCTGCGCCACGACATCGACTGGGCCTTCGCCGCACTGCAGGAACTCGACCTCGCCTTCGACGCGCTCGGCTACGCCCGCCATGCGCGCCGCTTCCTGCAGCGGATCGAGAAGCACCCGAAGCTGCGCGTCGTCATCGACCATGGCATGAAGCCGGCCATCGCCCGCGGCGAATTCGAGCCCTGGGCCGGCGACATGCGCGACCTGGCCCGCAACACCAGCGCGATGTGCAAGCTCTCGGGCCTGGCCAATGAGGCCGCGCCGGGCAGCGGTGTCGAGGCGCTGCGGCCCTACATGGAACACCTGCTCGAGGTCCTCGGCCCCGAGCGCCTGATGTGGGGCTCGGACTGGCCCGTGGCCAGTGCAGCGATCGGCTATGCCGACTGGTTCCGCGCTTGCGAGCAACTGCTTCTACCCTGCGGCGACGGCGAGCGCGAACGCGTGTTCGGCGCCAATGCCGCGGCCTTCTACCAACTTTCCGTACAGCGATAGGAGACGAGACGATGGATACCCGACAAGCCCTGCAGGCACTCGGCGTGCGCGAGAACGTGCTGAGCGAAGAACAGATCCGCCAGTTCGATGAACTCGGCTACGTGGTCGTGCCGAACTACTTCAGCGCCGCCGACGTCGAGGAGATGCGCGCCGAGCTGGACCGCCTGCAGATGATCGAGGGCGCCCACGGCGGCCACGAGGTCCACATCGAGCCGGGCGCGCTGCGCCTGTCCAACCTCTTCAACAAGTCGCCCGCCTTCATGCGCTGCCTGCGCTGCGCGCCGACCTTGTACCTGGCCAACCGCCTGATGGGCGAACTGCACGTCTATTCGCTGAACGCCCGCAACCCGGCCAAGGGCAGCGGCCAGCAGCCGCTGCACAGCGACACGCCGCGCGCCTACGACGACTACCGCATGGTCAACACGATGGTGCTGCTGGACGACATGACCGAGGACAACGGCCCGACCCGCGTCGTCCCCGGCTCGCACAAGCTGGTGCCGATCAATGTGCCCGACATCAACATGAACGAGATGAAGGACTGTGTGATGACGCCCGAGGAAGCGGCCATCGTGCCCACGGACCCGGTCGCCACGCACCCGCGCGAGTTCCACATCACCGGCACGGCCGGCTCGGTCGCGGTGATCAACGGCCGCATCTGGCATGGCGGCACCATCAACAGGAACGGCGCCTCGCGCCGCGTGCTGCACCTGGCCATCGGCCGCCGCGACTGCCCGCAGCAGCTCAACGAGCGCGAGCACCTGACGCAGGGCCTCTACGACCGCGCCTCGCCCGCGGAGCGCTTCCTGCTGGATATCGAAGGCGCCACCGCCGTGGTGGACGATCCGCTCGCCCCGCCGAAGGATGCCCGCCTGTGGAAGGCCGCCGACGCCCTGGTGGTGGACGGGCACCACTGACATGGAGCGCATGGGATTCATCCTCGGCATCAAGCCCGAGCACCTGCCCGAGTACAAGCGCCTGCACCGCGAGACCTGGCCCGAGATCATCGAGATCATCTCGGCCGCCCACATCCGCAACTACTCGATCTTCCTGAAGGAGCCGGAGAACCTGCTCTTCGCCTACTGGGAGTACCACGGCAGCGACTTCGCCGCCGACCAGGCCCGCCTCGCCGCCGAGCCGCGCATGAAGGACTGGTGGGCCCTTTGCGACCCGATGCAGCTGCCCCTCGAAACGCGCCAGCCCGGCGAATGGTGGGCGCGGATGGAATCGGTTTTCCTGAAGCCCTGACAACGAAACACAACGGAGAGAGACAGACCATGAAAGCAATCACCCGACTCGCCCTCGCCACGGCCATCGCCGCCGGTTCGCTAGGCGCCAGCGCCCCGGCACTGGCCGACGCCAAGACCCCGGTCATCGCCGTCGCGATGAAGACGCAGGTCCAGCGCCGCTGGGGCTTCGACGTCCGCGCGATGGAGGCCGAGGCCAAGAAGAGCGGCGCCAAGCTGATCGTGCAATGGGCCAACGACGACCCGGCGCTGCAGGCCTCGCAGGTCGAGAACCTGCTGAGCCAGAAGCCCGACGCGCTGATCATGGTGGCGGTGGACAGTCAGGCCGGCGGCCGCATCGTCAAGAGCGCGCATGAGCAGGGCGTGCCGGTGATCGGCTACGACATCGGCATCTCCACGGCCAAGCTCGACTACTTCATCATGCGCAACAACAGCCTGGTCGGGAAGCTGCAGGCCGAGGGCGCGCTGAAGTTCAAGCCCAACGGCACCTTCGCGCTGTTCAAGGGCGACCCGGCCAATGACGTGGCGCAGGCCATCGCCAAGCAGTACGAGGAATTGCTGGTCAAGAACAAGGGGGTGAAGGTCGTCTTCAACCAGTTCATCCGCGGCTGGGACCCGAAGGCCGCGCTGTCCAACGCCGAGAACGTGCTGAGCGCCCAGGCCGACAAGGTCGACGGCTTCGTCACCTCGAACGACGGCATGGCCCAGGGCATCTCGCAGGCGATCAAGGCGCGCAACCTGGCCGGCAAGGTCTACCTCTCGGGCCTGGACGCCGACGCCGCCAACCTGCAACTGATCGCCCAGGGCATCCAGACCATGTCCGTCTGGACCGACCTCGACGCGCAAGGCGCCGCCGCCGTCAAGGCCGCCGTCGCCTTCGCGAAAAAGGAGAAGCCCTCGATCGAGACCGTAAACGTCGATATCGGAGCCGGTGCCGTGCCCACCCACCAAGTGCGCGTGATCCCGGTCACCAAGGACAGCCTCTGCGACTTCGTCAACAAGGAAGCCCCGAAGGGTTGGGTCACTGCTGACGAGATCTTCGGCGCCGGCAAGTCTCCGTGCAAGTAAAGCGTTAGCAGAACGGACAGGACGATGAGCTTCGTCATGGAAGAACAAGCGGCGGCATCCACCGCCGCCGACACCGGCCCGCCGGTGCTGCAGCTGCGCGGCGTCGGCAAGTCCTTCGGCGGCGTGCCGGCGCTGGCGGATGTGGACTTGCAGGTGCGCGCCGGCGAGGTGGTGGCCGTGATCGGCGAGAACGGCGCCGGCAAGTCCACGCTGATGAAGATCATCTCCGGCGTGCACGAGCGCGACGGCGGCGAGATGCTGCTGGGCGGCCAGCCGGCACGCTTCCGTGGCGTGCGCGACGCGGAGACCCAGGGCATCGTGCTGGTGGCACAGGAACTGCATGTGGCGCCCAACCTCAGCATCGCCGAGAACATGTTCATGGGCATGCTGCCGCGCACGCGCCTGGGCTTCGTCGAAAACGCGAAGCTGCATGCGATGGCGCTGGAGCGCCTGGCCTTCTTCGGCGTGGACGCAGACCCTTCGGCACCGATCCGCGAGCTGAGCCCTTCGGCGCAGCGGCTGGTGACGATCGCGTCCGCACTGTCCAAGTCGGCCACGCGCATCCTGATCCTCGACGAGCCCACCGCCTCGTTGACGCAGGGCGAGGCGGTGCATCTGTTCGAACGGATGAAGCAGATCCGCGCGCAGAAGGTCGGCTGCATCTACATCACGCACCGGCTCGACGAGATCGCGCAGGTGGCGGACCGCATCGTCGTGATGCGCAATGGCCGCGTGGTCGAGCACTTCGAGTCCGCCAAAGGCCCGATCGCGCCGCTGGTGCGCGCGATGATCGGGCGCGACCCGGAGCCCGGTGCCGAGCGCGCCGCCCGCACGGGCGGCGAGGTGGCGCTGAGCATCAAGGGCCTGCGCGTGCACGAGACCTTCGGCGCGAAGCGATGTCGCGTCGCCGGCGCCGATCTCGAACTGCGGCGCGGCGAGATCCTCGGCCTGTTCGGCCTCGTCGGCGCGGGCCGCACCGAGCTGGCCCGCGCCGTCTTCGGTGCCTGGCCGGGCACGGTGGAAGGCCAGATCCGCATCGGCCGCGACACGGTCACGCCGCGCTCGCCGCGCGAGGCGATCGCGCTAGGCCTTGCGATGCTGACCGAGGATCGCAAGCGCTCGGGCCTGATCGAAGGCCAGACGGTGTCGGCCAACATCAGCGCGGCCAGCGTCAGCGAGGTGGCAAACGGCTTCACCTTCATCAACGAGGCCGAGGAAGTGGCGCGCAACCAGGCGCTGATCGAGCGGCTGGACCTGCGCCCGCCGCGGCTGGACTTCAAGGTGGAGGCCTTCAGCGGCGGCAACCAGCAGAAGGTGCTGCTGGCGCGCTGGCTCGCGACCAAGCCCGACGTGCTGATCGTCGACGAGCCGACCTACGGCGTCGACATCGGCGCCCGCTACGAGATCTACCGCCTGCTGCGCGAACTGGCTGCCGAGGGCAGCGCGGTGCTGATGATCTCCAGCGACATGAGCGAAATCCTCGACGAAAGCGACCGGATCCTGGTGATGTACAAGGGCCGCATCACCGGCGAATTCGACAGGAACACAGCCACGCGGCAGCAATTGATGGCCGCGGCCACTGGAGAAAGCAAGTGATGAGTTCAACAAGCACCCCGTCGAAGCTCGGTGCCGGCCCCGCGAAGGCGGCAGCGGCCCCCCGCCGCACCGGCAAGCTGATCGACGCCCGCGCGCTGACGATGATCGTCGTCTTCGTCGTGCTGGCGGTCGTGTTCAACACGCTGTCCGGCGACATCTTCCTGACGCCGCGCAACCTCTCGCTGCTGCTGCGGCAGGCGTCCATCGTCGCGATCGTCGCGGCCGGCGTCTCGATTCTGATGATCATGGGCGAGATCGACCTGTCGATCGGTAGCTCGGTCTACCTCTGCGGCGTCGTCGCCGCGACGATGCAGCACACCTACCAGTTGCCGATCCTGCCGACGGTGGCGATCACGATCGGCGCCGGCCTGCTGATGGGTCTGTGGCAAGGGGTGTGGGTGGTGGCAGTGGGCGTACCTTCGTTCATCGTCACGCTGGCCGGCCTGCTGGCCTTCCGCGGCATCGGCTTCTACGCGACCGAGGCGGCGACGATCGCGCCGGTCAGCGACGAGTACTCGGCCCTCAGCGAGGCCTTCGTCTCGGTGCCGCTGACCCTGGTGCTGCTCGGTGCGGCGCTGGTCGCCGGCTGCTGGTACGTGATCCGCCGCCACCGCGTGATGGCGGCCCGCACCGGCCGCGCCGACCCGACCGTGCTGACGCTGAAGCTCGGCGTCATGGTCGCCACCGCCGCGGCGCTGGCCTGGATCTTCAGCGGCTTCCGCGGCCTGCCCGTCGCGCTGCTGTGGGTGTTCGTGATCGGCCTCGCGCTGTGGGTGCTGATGACCAAGACCGTCTTCGGCCGCAATGCCTACCTGACCGGCTCCAACCGCGAGGCCTCGGTGCTGGCCGGCATCCCGCTGAAGCGCCAGCTCTACTTCGGCTTCGTGCTGATGGGCGGGCTCTACGGCATCGCCGGCACGCTGGTCACCGCGCGCCTGGCCGCCTCCACGCCGACCACCGGCATGTACATGGAGCTCGACGCCATCGCCGGCGCGGTGATCGGCGGCACGGCGCTGAAGGGCGGCATCGGCACCATCCCCGGCGCCATCGTCGGCGCGGTGCTGCTCGCCACCATCGACAACGGCATGAGCATCCTGAACATCTCCTCCTTCCTCCAACTGGTCATCAAGGGCATGGTGCTGCTGTTCGCGCTCGCCTTCGATTCCTACATGACCAAGCGCCGCGGCTGAAGCCGAGGACCCTCACCATGCTGAATCCGAAACCCATCGCACAGCCCCGTGTGATCCGGCTGCATCCGAGCGACGACGTGGTCGTCACACTCGACCAGTTGGTCTCCGGCGCCCGCATCGAGAGCGAGAACGACCTGGCCGTCGCCGGCCTGATCCCGCCCGGCCACAAGATCGCCACCCGCGGCATCGCCGAGGGCGAGCCGGTGCGCCGCTACGGCCAGATCATCGGCTTCGCCAGCAGGCCGATCGGTGCCGGCCAGCACGTGCACACGCACAACCTGGCGATCGGCGATTTCGTGCGCGACTACGCCTTCTCGGCCGAGGCCCACCAGACGAAGCCCAGCGCCGCGACGGCCACCTTCGACGGCATCGTCCGCCCGGACGGCCGCATCGCCACGCGCAACTACATCGGCGTCCTGACCTCGGTGAACTGCTCGGCCACCGTGGCCCGCGCGATTGCCGATCACTTCCGCCGCGACATCCATCCGGAGGCGCTGGCCGACTACCCGAACGTGGACGGCGTCGTCGCGCTGACGCACGGCTCCGGCTGCGCCGTCGATTCCGAGGGCGAGGCGCTGCAGGTGCTGCAGCGCACGCTGGGCGGCTACGCGGTGCATCCGAACTTCGCCAGCGTGCTGGTGATCGGCCTGGGCTGCGAGACCAACCAGATCTCGAAGCTGCTGGCAACGCAGGGCCTCGCCGAAAGCGCGCAACTCCAGGCCTTCACGATCCAGGACAGCGGCGGCACGACGAAGACGATCGCGCTGGGCCTCGAGAAGATCCGCGCGATGCTGCCCGCGGCGAACGCGGTGCGCCGCCAGCCGGTGCCAGCAAGCCATCTGGTCGTCGGCCTGCAGTGCGGCGGCTCGGACAGCTATTCCGGCATCTCGGCCAATCCGGTGCTGGGCGCGGCGGTGGACCTGCTCGTCGCCAACGGCGGCACGGCCATCCTGTCGGAAACGCCCGAGATCTACGGCGCCGAGCACCTGCTGACGCGCCGCGCCGAGACGCCCGCCATCGGCCACAAGCTGGTGGACCGCATCCACTGGTGGGAGGAGCACTGCAGCCGCAACGGCGCCAGCATGAACAACAACCCGAGCGCCGGCAACAAGGCGGGTGGCCTGACGACGGTGCTGGAGAAGTCGCTGGGCGGCATCGCCAAGGCCGGCTCCACCAACCTCGTCGAGGTCTACGAATACGCCCAGCCGGTGAAGGCCAAGGGCCTCGTGTTCATGGACACGCCGGGCTACGACCCGGTCTCGGCCACCGGCCAGGTCGCCGGCGGCGCCAACCTGATCTGCTTCACCACCGGACGCGGCTCGGCCTACGGCTGCGCGCCCTCCCCCTCGCTGAAGATCGCGACGAACACCGCGCTGTGGCTGAAGCAGTCGGACGACATGGACCAGAACTGCGGCGAGGTGCTGGAAGGCACGAAGACGATTCAGGAACTCGGCGCCGAGCTGTTCCAGCTCATGCTCGCCACCGCCTCGGGCCAGCGCTCGCGCAGCGAGACCCACGGCTACGGCCAGCAGGAGTTCGTGCCCTGGCAACTCGGAGTGATCACATGAAACGCGGGACGAAATACGAAGGCCTGTTCCCGGTCGTCCCGACGACCTTCCACGAGGACGGCACGCTGGACCTCGCCAGCCAGAAGCGCGCGCTCGATTTCATGATCGAGGCCGGCTCCGACGGCCTGTGCATCCTCGCCAATTTCTCCGAGCAGTTCCTGCTCGGCGACGACGAGCGAGAACTCCTCACCCGCACGGCGCTGGAACACGTAGCCGGCCGCGTGCCGGTGATCGTCACCACCACCCACTTCAGCACGCGCATCTGCCTCGAACGCAGCCAGCGCGCGCAGGCCCAGGGCGCGGCCATGGTGATGGTGATGCCGCCCTATCACGGCGCCACCTTCCGCGTCGGCGAGCCGCAGATCCATGAGTTCTACGCCCGGCTGTCGGACGGCCTCGACATCCCGATCATGGTTCAGGACGCCCCGGCCGCCGGCACGCCGCTGTCGGCCACCTTCCTGGCGCGGATGGCCCGCGAGATCGAGCAACTGAGCTACTTCAAGATCGAGACCGCCGGCGCGGCGAACAAGCTGCGCGAGCTGATCCGCCTCGGCGGCGAGCACATCGTCGGCCCCTGGGACGGCGAGGAGGCGATCACGCTGCATGCCGATCTCGAAGCCGGCGCCACCGGCGCGATGACCGGCGGCGGCTTCCCCGACGGCGTCCGCCCCATCCTCGACGACTGGCGCGCCCACCGCCGTGAAGCGGCCATCGCCCGCTATGAGCGCTGGTTGCCGCTGATCAATATCGAGAACCGCCAATGCGGCTTCCTGGCCGCCAAGGCGCTGATGAAGGAAGGCGGCATCATCGCCTGCGAGGCACCGCGCCACCCGTGGCCGGCGATGCATCCCGAGACGCGCCGGCTGTTGATCGAGACGGCCAGGCGGCTGGATGCGATGGCCTTGCGCTGGGGACGGTGAAGCCCGCCTGCGCCAATGCCAGATCCTTGCGCCAACCTGCGTAAGCCTCTTCAAACTGCTCAGCCGGCATGCGCAGCAGCGCCGCCGGGTGCCAGGTCACCAACACCGGCCGGCCATCGGCCCGCTCATACAGCCAGCGACCATGTTCTTCGCCGATGCTGACCGCCCGGCCGAGCAAGGCGCGGGCGGCCGTGGCGCCGAGCGCGACCAGCCAGCGCGGGTTCACCAGGCGCATCTCGTGCACCAGCCACTGGCCGCAGGCCTCGACCTCGCGCTGCGCCGCCGTCTTGTGCATGCGCCGCTTGCCGCGCCATTCGAACTTGAAATGCTTGACCGCATTGGTCACGTAGAGCGACTCGCGCGACCAGCCAAGCTCGTCGAGCGCCTCGTTCAGCAGCCGGCCGGCCGGACCGACGAAGGGCTGGCCGCTTCGGTCTTCCTCGTCGCCCGGCTGTTCGCCGACCACCATGTGCCGCGCGCCCATCGATCCGACGCCGGGCACTACCCGGGTGGCGCTGGCATGCAAGGGGCAGGACTCGCAGGCATGCAGCGCGGTTTCCAGCGCAGTCAGGTTGGAAACCATGATCGCCTCGCGGCTGAGCAGGCGCACCGGCCGCGGCGGGCTGGCCGGCGCCTCGATCATCGCGTCGCTGCGCGCCGTTGCCGTGGCGGCCAGCGGCGCGATCAACACTGCCTCGGGCAGGTTGGCCCAGTAGCGGCGCGGCATTTCCTTGGTCATCATCGCCAGCTTGAGCCGTGCCGGATTGAAGATGTGCTGGTAGTAGGTCAGCCAGAGCTGAGCGCCAGCATCGGGCGGCGGGGCATCGCGACGGTCGCCGCCGGGGCCGAACTGCAGGCTGCGGCCGTCCCACTCGACCGATCGCTCGGGCGTCAGGATCGCCCAGTGCATCTGGGCAAAGCGGCGCATGAAAAACGGCGCATTCGCCTCGACGATGTGGTGTTCGGGCTCAAACCAGGCGATGTGGCGCTCGCCGCCGCCGGCCCCTACCCCCGCCGGCGTAAAGCGCACGAAGGCGCGCATCTTGTGGATGTCCTTGCGCACCTCACGGGCCAGTTGCTCGGCGCGGCGCCGGTCGGCATCGAGCGGATCGTGGCGCAGCCCCGGTTCGTGCCTGAACCGCCAGAGCAGCCGGTACATCAAGGCGAAGCGCTGCGACTCGCGGTGCAACAGCGCGCTCTGGCACAGACGCACGAAGTCGGCGGGTACGCTGATGGCGGGCGGCGGCGCCAGTCCGTCGGGCTGGAAGTCGTCGATGCCGTCCCACAACAGCGGCGTGTCGTCGCCGCTGTGCCAAGCGACTTCGGCCGGCTGGACGCCCTGTGCCAGCAACAGCCGGGCGATGCGGCGGAAGCCCTCGACATCAGCCGGGCCGGCCAGGCGAGCCGTGGTCATGCGAACAGGCCCAGTTGAGCGGGCTGTGCGGAACGGCCTATGGCTGGCGCAGCCGTGGCCGGCTCGCTGCGCAGCGCTGGCCGGTGGCCGTCAACCAGCACGAAGGGCAACACTTTCCGGGTGGGCACGCGCAGCTGTTGGAGGTCCTCGGCACGCAGGCGGCGCACGCGGCGCGCCTGCAGCAACTTGTCGACGGAGCCCACGCCCAGGCCCGGCACGCGCAGCAGCAGCTCCCGTGGCGCCAGGTTCAGGTCGACCGGAAAGCGCTCCCCGTGCGCCAGCGCCCAGGCCAGCTTGGGATCGACGTCCAGGCGCAGCAAGCCGCTGTCGGGCGCGACGATCTCCTGGTGATCGAAGCCGTAGAACCGCATCAGCCAGTCGGCCTGGTAGAGCCGGTGTTCGCGCATCAGCGGCGGCGCCTTCAGCGGTAGGTCGCGCGATGCGTCCGGAATCGGGCTGAAGGCCGAGTAATAGATCCGGCGCATGCGCTGGGTGCGATAGAGCCTGGCGCTGGTCAGCAAAATGGAGCGATCGTCGCTGGCATCGGCGCCCACAATCATCTGCGTGCTCTGCCCGGCCGGCGCGAAGCGCGGTGCCACCGCCGCGCGCGGCTTTGCACCGGGCAAGGCGCGAATCGCCACAGGCTTGCGGCGCTCCTCTCTGGCCTCGTCGATGTGGAGCTTCAAACGGCCCATCGAGCGCTCGATCGCACCGGCGTCCTTTTCCGGCGCCAGCGCCTGAAGGCCTTCGACGGTCGGCAGCTCGATATTGATGCTGAGCCGATCAGCGTAGCGTCCGGCGCGTTGCAGCAGCTCGGCACTGGCGTCGGGGATCGTCTTCAGATGGATGTAGCCGCGAAAGTCGTGGTCCTCACGCAGCGAACGCGCCACCTCGACGACCTGCTCCATCGTGTAGTCGGGACTCTTGACGATGCCGCTGCTGAGGAACAGGCCCTCGATGCAATTGCGGCGGTAGAAGTCGAGCGTCAGCTGCACCACTTCGCCGGTGCGGAAACGCGCACGCGGCACATTGCTGGTGGCGCGGTTCACGCAGTACAGACAGTCGTATTGGCAGTGATTGGTCAACAGGATCTTCAGCAGCGAGATGCAGCGGCCGTCGGGCGCGTAGCTGTGGCAGATGCCCATGCCGGGACCGGTCGAGCCGATGCCGCGGCCGCCAACCGAATCGCGAGCCGTGGTGCCGCTGGACGCACAGGACGCGTCGTACTTGGCGGCATCGGCGAGGATGGCGAGCTTTCGGTTCAGGTCCATAGGACGCCTCGTTGAATACTGTTTAAATATACAGTATTCAACGAGGCGCCGGCGAGCGCAGCGGCATGCTCGGTGCGGCTGTGTGGCGACTGAGCCATCTATGCTCAATGCGGCGATTGCGAGGTTGAACCTTCATGAGGCCCCGCCGTTCTTTGCGGGGTGAACGGCAAGTCCAGACTGGAAGCGGACGTACCGCGCTACAGGTCCAAAGGCTGTTCGAGCGTCGTCGAGCAGCCTCAACGTGGACTGCATGGTTCTATATGGCGGCAAGTCCCATTGAGCTTCTGGCACCCAGACTCCAGGCACTTCGCGATTTCGCTTCAAGATGGCGAAGCCCGGCGATCTTCAGTGTGCGGCACCCCGGGCGGAGACGGGAACCAGCTCCATCTGGTTCCGCCCCTTTCGTTTCGATACGTAGAGGGCTTCGTCGGCCCGCTTGAGCCAGTGCGACAGCTCCTCATCGGGCCGGTCGAACAAGGTCGCTCCGATACTCAGGGATACCGGTTCCGGCGTCGTGAACATCGCACGCGCCTGCTGCGCGAACGCCTCGCGCAAGTGCTGGCCAAGTGCCTGAACAGCAGCGCCGGAGACGTCGCGCAGCAGGATCACGAACTCGTCCCCGCCCAGTCGCGCGGCCAGTGCGCCGTCGGGCCGCGCGCCGCGGATGAGGTCGCTCAGGGTCACCAGCAAGCGATCACCGGCGTCATGGCCGTGCAGGTCGTTGACCTGCTTGAAGTGGTCGATGTCGATCAGCAGCAGGGCGCCGGGGCTGGCCGGCGAGGCCTGCTCCAGCAGTTCCGGTGCACGCAGATAGAGCGCGCGGCGGTTGTCCAGGGCGGTGAGCGGGTCGCGGGCGGCGATCTGCGCGATGCGTTCCTCGCGGCGATGGCGCTCGGTGCCGGTCATTGACATGGCGAGCAGCATGACCGCCATCACGCCTTCCACGAGTGAGACCAGGATCGCCGCGCCGCGGAAACTCGCCAGGTTGACGAAGGCGTCCGGCACCACGGCCGAACCTGCCTTGGCGAGGTAGAACAGGCCGTGCGCCAGCAGGACGAAGCGCAGCTGCGCCGCGCCCACGCTCAACACGTCGACGCCATGCGGGCGCAGCAGCAGGCCGGCGCGCAAGGTGATGACGGCGATGAGCAGCGACTGGATGCCCAGCATCGCCTTGGACCACCAGGGTCCATCGGGTAGAAGCAGCATCGCCAGCCAGACGACGGCCAGCAACCACCAGGCGCGCGACAGCCGGGCTCCTGTGAACCTGGCGACGCCGGCCAGGAACAGCCAATGGGCAGCGATCAGCATGCCGTTGGGGAACCAGATGCCGCTCAGCACATGGCCGCTGGAACGCAGCAGCGCCAGCACGCAGCCCGCGGCGATGATGGCGAAGCCCGCGCTCCAAAGCAGCAGCGTGCGTTCACGCACGCCGGTCCATTCCGCGGCAAGGTACAGCGCCGAGGCTGCGGCCATGGCCGCGCTAACGACGAGCAGGGTGAAGGGATCGAGAACCATGAAGATGGATATATCGGCGCGGGCGGGCTCCGCGCGAGAGCCGCCAGGCCAGGAACACTACGTTGGAGCGGAACAGTGGCTCGGCGTCGACGGTTGGGGCCATCTCATTGAAATGAGACGGGGCCGCCGCGCATGGCAAAGAATTGTCGCAGGACAGGGGACTGTCACATGTCTCCGATGGGCCGGGCGAGCGGGTGGAAGTCACGGATCGCGCCAACAATCAAGAGAGAAAAAAAGATGGCGGCGCTGCTGGGAGCAGCGCGCATGAGGGCAGATTTCGCCAGAACTTTCTCGGGAAAACCCGGCTGACAGCCCTCGGGCCGGCGTCCATCGTCCCGGTTCCGGCGCAGCGCGCCGCTGCCGAGCAGGAGTCCGCCGATGCAAGCTGCCCAACGCGAGCACATCGCCACCGTGATGCAGGTGGCCGACCTGGGCGTGCAGGCTGCGGCGGCGCGGCGGCATGAGCAGGTGATCCGCGATTCCTGGCACCGCTGCGTGCACGAGCACCAGCTCGACCCGACGCGGATGCAGGAGGCGGTGATCCTGCCGCGCAGCCGGCTGCGCGAGCATCAGGATTCGATGGAGGCCCTCCTGCACATCGCGCGGCACGGGCTGGAGACGCTCTACAAGCAGGTGGCCGGCCTCGGCTACGTGGTGCTGCTGACGGATGCGCGCGGCATCACCGTCGACTTCATCGGCGACCTGCGGATGGACCCGCTGCTGCGCAAGGCGGGCCTCTACCTCGGCGCGGACTGGAGCGAGCGCCACGCCGGCACCTGCGGCGTGGGCACCTGCATCAGCACCGGCGAGGCGTTGTCGGTCCACCTCGACGACCACTTCGACGCCACCCACATCCCGCTGACCTGCACCACCAGCCCGATCCACGACTCCCGCGGCGAGCTGTGCGCGGTGCTGGACATCAGCGCGCTGAGCTCCCCCGCGCCGAAGGAGAGCCAGGCGCTGGCGCTGCAACTGGTGACGATGTATGCGCAGCACATCGAGAACGCCGCCTTCCTGCAGCGGCACCGGCACGACTGGGTGCTGCGGCTCTCCGGCGCGCCGCAGTTTCTCGACGTCAGCCCCGAGTTCCTGGTGGCGCTGGACGGCCAGGGCCGCGTGATCGGCCACAACCGACGCGCGCAGCAGGCGCTGCCTCGCGCGGGCAGCGGCCCGTTGCTGGGCCAGCGTTTCGACGAGTTGCTGGAGGCCCGCTTCGAGCAGATCGGCCGCCTGGTCGCCGCGGCGCATGCGGCCCCGCAGGCGGTGCGCCGCCGCGGCGGCAGCGAGCTGCTGTTCCTGTCCGCGGCACCGCCTCGGCCGATGCCGCAGCACAGCGGGCCGCAGCAACGCGCGCCGGTGCCTGCGCCGCTGGCCGCGCTGTCGGCCGGCGACGCGGCACTCGATCGCCAGGTCGAGCGAGCCGCGCGACTGGTCAACTCGCCGGTGAGCCTCTTGGTGACCGGCGAGACCGGCTCGGGCAAGGAGTATTTCGCCAAGGCGGTACACGCCAGCAGCGAGCGCCGCGCGCAGCCCTTCGTCGCGGTGAACTGCGCGGCGATCCCGGAGCACCTGATCGAAAGCGAGCTGTTCGGCCACCTGCCCGGCTCGTTCAGCGGCGCGGCCACGCGTGGCAAGCGCGGCCTGATCACCGAGGCCGACGGCGGCACGCTGTTCCTCGACGAGATCGGCGACATGCCGCTGGCGCTGCAGGCGCGGCTGCTGCGTGTGCTGTCGGAGCGTGAGGTGCTGCCGGTCGGCGCGACACGGCCCTTGCCGGTCAACCTGCGCGTGATCGCCGCCACCCACGCGCCGCTGGAGGCGCTGGTGCGCGCCGGGCGCTTCCGCGACGACCTCTACTACCGCATCAACGGCGCGCAGTTCGCCCTGCCGCCGCTGCGCGAGCGCAGCGACCTGGCGGCGCTGATCGACCGGCTGCTCCCCGACGGCAACACCTTGCTGCCGGAAGCCCGCGCGCGGCTGCTCGCCCACGCCTGGCCCGGCAATCTGCGTGAGCTGCGCAATGTGCTCGACTGCGCTGCGGCGATGGCCGAAGACGGGCCGATCGGGCCGGCAGATCTGCCCGAGCTGGCCGGCCCGCCCCGCGTCGCCGCCGAGCACCCGGCCGATCCGGCGGACGATGCGCTGCTGCAGGAGCTGAAGGCCGCGCACTGGAACATCAGCCTCGCGGCCCGCCGGCTCGGCGTCGCGCGGATGACCGTGTACCGGCGGATGAAGCGGGCGGGTCTCGTTGCGCCGAATCAGCAGTGACAGGTGTCACGTCACCCGGGTGTGACAACTGCCGCGCCGTGACACCGCAAGGCCGCCGCAAGTCCTTGATCTTCCGTGTCGGCGCCGCACGGTGGGACAGGCACGAGTCTTGAGTTGTGCTGGTGGAGCGATCCCTGTTCGAGATCGCCATAACCTGGAGACAAGCAAGATGACCGATTCCACCGCGAGCGCCGCCGCGCGCCGCTGGCTCGCCGATTTCGGCACGGCCCTGCAAGCCGGCGACATAGCCGCCACGCTGACCCTGTTCAGCGACGACAGCTACTGGCGCGACCTCGTCAGCTTCACCTGGAACATCCGCACGCAGGAAGGCAAGGCCGCGATGCGCGAGATGCTGCAGGCGCGGCTGGCCGACACCGCGCCGTCGAACTTCCAGCTCGAAGGCGAAGCCAGCGAGGCCGAAGGCATCACCGATGCCTGGTTCACCTTCGAGACGAAGGTCGCCCGCGGCCGCGGCCACCTGCGTTTGAAAGACGGCAAGGCCTGGACCTTGCTGACGACGATGGTCGAACTGAAGGGCTTCGAGGAGAAGAAGGGCACGCAGCGGATCAAGGGCGCCGAGCACGGCGTGCATCCCGGCCGCAAGAGCTGGCTCGAACGGCGTGAGGACGAGCAGCAGCGGCTCGGCTACGAGGAGCAGCCCTACGTGCTGATCGTCGGCGGCGGCCAGGGCGGCATCATCCTGGCGGCACGGCTGCGGCGCCTGGGCGTGCCGACGATCGTCGTCGAGAAGAACGAGAAGCCCGGCGACAGCTGGCGCAAGCGCTACAAGAGCCTGTGCCTGCACGACCCGGTCTGGTACGACCACCTGCCCTACATGCCCTTCCCCGACGACTGGCCCGTGTTCGCGCCGAAGGACAAGGTCGGCGACTGGCTGGAGATGTACGCCAAGGTGATGGAGCTGAACTACTGGGGCAGCACGGTCGCGAAGAAAGCGACGTTCGATGAGGCCACCGGCGAGTGGGAGGTGCTGGTCAACCGCGCCGGGCAAGACCTGACACTGCGGCCGAAGCAGCTGGTCTTCGCGCTGGGCGTGTCCGGCTACGCCAACGTGCCCAAGCTGCCCGGCGCCGAGAGCTTCGAGGGCGAGCAGCACCACAGCAGCCGCCATCCGGGGCCCGAGGGCTACGCCGGCAAGAAGGTCGTCGTGCTGGGCAGCAACAACAGCGCGCACGACATCTGCGCGGCGATGGTCGAACAGGGCGTGGACGTGACCATGGTCCAGCGCAGCAGCACGCACATCGCGCCGTCCGACTCGCTGATGGAACTGGCGCTGGGCGGCCTGTACAGCGAGCAGGCCGTGCAGAGCGGCATCGACCACCACAAGGCCGACCTGATCTTCGCGAGCGTTCCCTACCAGATCATGCACAGCTTCCACATCCCCGTGTACGAGGCGATGAAGCAGCGCGACGCGGACCTCTACGGCCGGCTGGAGAAGGCCGGCTTCATGCTCGATTTCGGTGACGACGGCTCGGGCCTGTTCATGAAGTACCTGCGCCGTGGCTCGGGCTACTACATCGATGTCGGCGCCAGCGAGCTGGTCGCCAACGGCCAGATCAAGCTGAAGAGCCGCACGACGATCGAACGCGTCAACCCGCGCAGCGTCACGCTGACCGACGGCACCGAGCTGCCAGCCGACCTGATCGTCTACGCCACCGGCTTCGGCTCGATGAACCAGTTCCTGGCCGACCTGGTCTCACCGGAGGTTGCGGCCCGCGTCGGCAAGGTCTGGGGCCTGGGCAGCGGCACCACCAAGGACCCCGGCCCCTGGGAAGGCGAACTGCGCAATATGTGGAAGCCGACGCAGCAGCCCCACCTCTGGATCCACGGCGGCAACCTGCACCAGAGCCGGCACTACTCGCAGTTCCTGTCGCTGCAGCTGAAAGCGCGCTACGAGGGGCTGCCGACGCCGGTGTACGGGCAGGCGCCGGTGCATCACCTGCGCTGAGCGGCGCTTAGACGCGCGATCCCAAGGCCAGCTTCTGCCAGTGGCAGAAGCTGGTCACACGTCGAGGGCGGCACCCGATAGGCTTTCGCCTCCCATGACATCCGACCTGCGTGCCCCCATCCTCAAGCGCGCGGAACCCGAGCCGGCTCGACTGATCCTCGACGAAGCGGGATTCCCTTTTCTGGACGGCGTCCCGCTGGCCGTTTCGCCGAGGGAGCGCGCCGCGCTGGCCCTGCTGTTCCGCCGGCAGCCCGCGGTCGTTCCCAAGGAAGAGTTCGCCAACGTGGCATGGCGCGGGGCGGACATGTCCGACGAGGGCCTGGCACGCTGCGTCAGCCGCCTGCGCACGCAGTTGCTAGGCGCCGGGCACCGGATCGAAGCGGTGTATGGCGTGGGCTACCGGCTGGTGCCGGCGAGTCCGGAGCGCATCGTCCGGCCTGCGCCCGCGAACTGGTCCGAGCTCTATTCATCGCAGGCGGTGCAGACCTACTCTTTCTGCCGCAACCTGCTGCTGCAGGCCACGCCCTCCGCGGTCCGCATGGCGATCGCCAGGCTGAGGCAGCTGATCGACGAGGTGCCGGATTTCTGGGCCGCCCGCGTCGGCCTGGCCGAGGGCATTGCGGTGGGCATCGGCTGGGGACTGCTGCCGACGATGCCCAGCATCGACGAGGCCCTGGCCGCCCTGGACGCCATCCCGGACGGCCTGCAGATCAGCGGCACCTTCGCAGCGCGCGCCGCCCTGCTGGACATGGCGTGGCGCTTCGAAGAAGCGGGACAAGCCTTCGAGCGGGCCATCGGCGATGAGCCCGCTCATCCAGACACGCTGCTCGCCTACGCGCGGCACCTGCTCTACATGGACCGCGCCGACCTGGCGGCCCGCCAGCTCCAGGCCGCCAAGCTGCTGTCGCCCCACAGCGCAAGAATCGGCATGACCTTGGCCCGCGCACTGATCCAGGCCGGCCTGCCCGAGGCAGCCCTTCGCGAGGCGCAGGCGACGGCAGCGGACCACCCGGGCGAACTGGTCGCAACGGCCTTCCACCTGGCCATGCAGGCGCTGGTCGCGCCAAGCGAGTCGCTGGTCGGCTCGGCGTGGCGGCTGACCCAGGGCGTGGAGGCTCCCACCTTCGCCTGGACGATCCTCGCTTCCGTGCTGGCCCAGGTGGGCCACCGCGCGGAGGCGATGGACGTCATCGATGCCGCGCTGATCTGCTCATCCACCAGCGTCGGCGAGGCCACCCTCTATGCATCACCGCTGGCCGCCCTGGGCGAGAAGGACCGCGCGGCCGCGCTGCTGCAGGCCGCCTTCGAGCAGCGCTGCGGCATGCTCGCCATGGTGCTGCGAGACCCGGCGCATGCGCACTGGATTCGCGAACACCCCGTCGGTGCGAGCCTGATGCGAGAGGTGTTCGGCGAGTGACGATCAGCCGTTCTTGCGGCGGCGTGCACGCATCAGCCCGACGACCAGCAGCCCCGCGGCCAGCGTGGCGTAGGTCGCCGGCTCGGGCACGGCCGTGGTGACGCCGATGTTGTCCACGGTGACGTCAAAGTAGCGGTAGTCGTAGAAATTGCCGTTCACGATCGTCGAGAAAGCGATCTCATCCACGCCCTTCAGCAGCGACGAGAAGCTCACGCCCTGCGGCAGCGTCGTCGCATCCGTGCCGTCGTAGTAGCTCCAGCCCGCCGGCAGCGCGGACGAGCCGGTGTCCGCAATCGTTGCGGAAAGATGCTGCCATCCATCCGCCTGGCTGATGCTGCCGAGGTCGAACCAGACGCTGGTCCAGATGCCGTTCTCGGCGTAGTTCGCGTAGTCGCGTAGCTCGACCATCAGATGGCGCGGCACCTCGATGCCGTCCTCGATGCTGAAGATGTTGTTCACCTTGATGTCCAGCGAGAACGTGACGCTGTGGTCCTGCGTGAAATCGCCGATGAAGGCCGGGTTGGTGGAGTTGGTCCAGTTCAGCCCCCAGGTCTCGACGTTCAGCGTGCGGAAGCCGGCGCTCCCGCCGACACCGCCATTGGCCTCGATCGAAGATCCTTGGCCGTCGATCTGAGGCAGGCCCACCCAGCCACCGGTGCCAGACGAGAAATCGACGGCGTCGTTGCGCGGGGCGGCGCCCGCATGGAGGGCACCGACGAGAAGCGTGGCCGCGATGGAAGCACTCAGCAGAGGTTTCATGTCGTTCGTAGCAGGAAGTTCAAGGTGAGCTTCATGCTACGAACGCCGGGTCAAGAGATCTTGACCAGATCCTGACGGGACTAGGGCCTGTTCACACTACGGCAAGGGGTCGCGTTGTGACCAGAAAGGCTGCAGACAAGGCGCAAACCGCAAGCCGGGCTCGTGCCCGGCGAGGATTTGCAACGCCGGATGCGGTCTTTCTGGTCACAACCCTTCGGGAAGGCCCGCCAAAGGGCGCCACTCGTCGTTGCAGCCCTTGCCCGCACGCGAGTGCGGGCGGCGTGCCGCGCCTAGATTGGCACCCTTTGGCGGGCCTTCGCGACCCCTTGCCGTAGTGTGAACAGGCCCTAGAGCGGGCCGTCGTCGAACAGCACGTCCGGCAGGCTCAAGGGCTCGTCCATCTGCAGCGTGAACAGGCTGCCCGACAAGGGCCATGCCGCCAGGTCGGCTTCGCTCAGTTCCTGCCGCGCGGTCGTCACCATCAGCTGGTCGCCGTTCGCGCCGCCGAAGGCCGGGCAGCTGGAGTGCGGCCCGGCCAGGCGCAAGGTGCGCATGACCTGACCCTCGGGGCTGTACTGCACGACCGCGCCCGCGCCCCACTGGGCGTTCCACAGGCAGCCCTTGCGGTCGATCACCGCGCCGTCGGGCCAGCCGTGCGGCGTCGTCACCTCGACGAAGGTTCGGATGTTGGAGAGTTCCGCGCGCTCGGCGTCGTAGTCCGCCTGGCGGATCCGGCGGTCCAGCGTGTCGGCGAAGTACATGGTCCGGCCGTCGGGGCTGAAGCAGATGCTGTTGGCGATGGCCACGTGCGGCAGGTTCAGGCGGCGCAGGCCGTGGCGGGCCGAGTACTGGTAGAGGCTCGCGATGGCGCGCTTGTCCTCGACGTCGTGGATGGTGCCGAAGACGTAGTTGCCGGAGCGATCGGTACGGCCGTCGTTGCTGCGATTGCCGTCCAGTTCGGGCTCGAACTCGGCCAGCGTCTGCAGGATCTCGATGCGGCCTTCGGCGTCGGGCTGCGTCGCCAGCACGACCGACTTGGCCAGGCCGAGCACCATGCGGCCCGAGCGAGTGTGGACGAAGGAGCCGAGGCGATCGGGCAGGTGCGCCGTCAGCGGCGCGGCGGCGACGCCGTCCCACACGTGCAGGCGTTTGCGCTGGATGTCGGTCCACCACCAGCGGCCGTCGTGCCAGCCGATGCCCTCGCCGAGGGTCGAATCCATCTGCAGCGCGAGGCTCAGGTCTTGCGTATTCATGATGACAAGGCTCTCCAGGCGGCGACGAAGCTGCGCGCCCGTTCGGCGACCGTCGCGGCGTCGAGGCCGGGTTGATACAGCGCGCCGCCGAGGCCGAAGCCGGCGGCGCCGGCGGCGCGGTAGGCACCCAGAGAATAAGGCGTGATGCCACCTACGGGCAGCAGGCGCAGCGAAGGCGGCAGCACCGCGCGCATGGCCTTCAACACCGGCGGCGTGATCAGCTCGGCCGGGAACAGCTTCAGCGCATCGGCGCCGACGGCGAGCGCCGCGAAGGCCTCGGTGACGGTTGCGACACCTGGCACGCAGACCAGGCCCTCGGCCTTGGCTGCGCGAATCACTTCAACATCCGTATGCGGCATCACGATTAGCCGGCCACCGGCTTTGTGCACCTGATGCACCGCCTCGACCGACAGCACGGTGCCGGCGCCGAAGGCTGCGTCGGCGGGCAGGCAGCGCGCCAGCCGCGCGATGGACTGCATCGCGTCGGGCGAGTTCAGCGGCACCTCGATGATGCGGAAGCCCTCGGCGTACAGCGCCAGCGCAACGGGTTCGACCTCATCGGGGCGGATGCCGCGCAGGATCGCCACCAGCGGAAGTTCCTTGAAGGCAGCGTCGAACATCAGTCCAGCCCCAGTTCCCGCGCCAGTCGCCACAGGCCGGCCGGCGCGGTGTTGTCCAAAGTCCTCGCGCCATGCGCGCCGAAGTGCTTCAGCGCCTCGGCATAGCGGCGGCACAGCGCCGGCTCGCCGACCAGGGCCAGCAGCTGCACCGGCAGCAGCGTGGCGACGCCGATGGCCAGCTCGTGCCCGATCAGCAGGCCCGACAGGTAATCGGCCGCAGCCGCCTGCGGCAGCCGGCCGCGCAAACCCAAGGCGCGCACGCCGAAGAGCTGGTGGAGCAGGCCCTCCGCAGCGCCCTGCTCACCTGCGGCGGCCACGCCCTGGCCGAAGGCACCCCAATCGGGTTCGCCGCCGCCCTCGGCCATCAGCCGCGACAACACCGAATGCTCGCGCAGCAAGGCGAACAGTTCGCCGGTCATCTGCGTGGCGAAGCCCAGCACATGGCCCTGGCGCAGCCGCGCCCACTTCGAGTGCGTGCCAGGCAGGATCAGCGTGGCATCGGCCAGCTCAGGATGCAGCGCGACGGCGCCGAGGATCTGCGTCTCCTCGCCGCGCATCACGTCGGGCGTGCCGTCATGTGGGTCGTCCAGCAGCCCCGGCACGATGCGCAGGCCGCCGGCACCGGGCACCATCTGCGCAGCCAGCATCGCGGCGTCCGCCGGACAGTTCACGTAGGGCACTTCGCGCCAGCCGTGCTGGCTGCCGACCATGCCGCATGCCAGCAGCGGCAGCTCGGGCCGGGCACGCTGCCAGTCGCCGGTCAACTGCTCCAGCGCCTGCGCATAGGCCGCATCGCCGGACAGCAGCGAGGCGCCCAGCGGCGCGTGGCGCGCGCTCAGCACGGTACCGCCGGCGCCGATCAGCCAGGCACGCAGACCGGTGCTGCCCCAGTCGAGGCCGATCAGGGCGGCGTTACGTAGCTCGTCCTGCATCACCATTCGGCGACGCTCCCGTCCGCATGGCGCCACACCGGGTTGCGCCAGTCCTGCGCGTTCGCGGCGCTCGCCTCGATTACCTGCTCCTCGTCGACCTCGACGCCGAGGCCCGGCTTGGGCAGCGGGCGGATGAAGCCGTGTTCGATGCGGAAGTCCTCGCGGTTCTTCACGTAGTCCAGCAGCTCGGCATCCCTGTTGTAGTGGATGCCCATGCTCTGCTCCTGCAGCACGGCGTTGTGCGAGACGAAGTCCAGCTGCAGGCAGGCGGCCAGCGCCACCGGGCCCAGCGGGCAATGGGGTGCCAGGGCCACGTCGTGCGCCTCGGCCATCGCGGCGATGCGGAAGCACTCGCTGATGCCGCCGGCGTGCGAGAGGTCCGGCTGGATGATGGCGATGCCGCCGGCCGCGAACACCCGCTTGAAGTCGTAGCGCGAGTACATGCGCTCGCCGGCCGCCAGCGGGATCGCCGTCTGCGCCGCCAGCAGCGGATAGTGCTCGGCCTGCTCGGGCAGCACCGGCTCCTCGACGAACAGCGGGCGATAGGGCTCCAGCGCGCGCAGCAGTACGCGGGCCATCGGCGCGGAAACGCGGCCGTGGAAATCGATGCCGAATTCGATCTCGTTGCCGAAGGCCGCGCGGATCTCGGCGATGCGGCCGACGGCGTCGTCCACCTTGGCCGCCGAGTCCAGCAGGCCCAGCTCCTCGGTGCCGTTCAGTTTGAAGGTGTCGAAGCCGGCCTCGCGCAGGCGGCGGATGTCGGCGATCACGTCCGCGGGCCGGTCGCCGCCGACCCAGGAGTAGGTCTTCATCTTCTCGCGCACCAGGCCGCCGAGAAGTTCATAGACTGGCACGCCGAGCGCCTTGCCCTTGATGTCCCACAGCGCCTGGTCGATGCCGGCGATGGCACTCATCAGGATCGGGCCGCCGCGGTAGAAGCCGGCGCGGTACATCATCTGCCAGAGGTCGTTGATGTTGCGCGGGTCCTGGCCGATCAAGTAACCGGACAGTTCATGAACCGCCGCCTCGACCGTGCGCGCCCGGCCCTCGATCACCGGCTCGCCCCAGCCGACGATGCCCTCGTCGGTCTCGATCTTCAGGAACATCCAGCGCGGCGGGACGCGCCAGGTCGTCAGCTTGGTGATCTTCATCTATCGCTTGTTCTCAAAAGCGCGCTGCAGCAGGCAGAACACGAACAGCAGCGCGCCGATGACGATGCGCGTCCACCAGGAGCTCAGGGAGCCGTCGAAAGCGATCAGCGTCTGAACCGAGCCCAGGATCAGCACGCCGAACAGGGTGCCGAACACATAGCCGACGCCGCCCGACAGCAAGGTGCCGCCGATCACCACCGCGGCGATCGCGTCCAGCTCCGAGCCCACCGCATGCAGGCCGTAACCGGACAGCATGTAGAAGGTGAAAACGACGCCGGCCAGCGCCGAGCAGAAGCCGCTGAGCGTGTAGACCAGCACCATGGTGCGCTTGACCGGCAGGCCCATCAGCAGGGCCGAGGCCTCGCTGCCGCCGATGGCGTAGACGGTGCGGCCGAACTCGGTGGCATGGGCCAGCCAGATGCCGATGACGAGCATCGCCACGGCCAGCATCGCGCCCACGCTGACCTGCGCGCCCTCCCAGAGCGCATAGCGCGCCTCGGAGATCACCACGTAGGCGGGATCGGTGATCGCGATCGAATCGATGCTGATCAGATAGCACAGGCCGCGCGCCAGGAACATGCCGGCCAGGGTGACGATGAAAGGCTGCAGCCGGAAGCGCTGGATCAGCCAGCCCATGAAGGCGCCGAACACGGTGCCGACCAGCAGCACCAGCGGAATGGTCTGCCAGACGCTCCAGTGCCGGTGCTCGATCAGCGCGGCGGAGATCATCGTAGTCAGCGCGATCACCGAGCCCACCGACAGGTCGATACCACCGGACAGGATCACGAAGCTCATGCCGACGCCGAGGATCAGCAGGAAGCCGTTGTCGATCAGCAGGTTCAAGAACACCTGCGCGGAGAAGAAGCCGCGGTAGGCAAAGGAGCCGTAGCCGAAGGTCAGCAGGAAGACGGCGATCGTGCCGACCAGCGGCAGGAAGCGCGAATCGAGGCGCAGTTTGTTGGTTTTCATCGCGCGCCTCCTGCGGAGGGGCGCACGATCCAGCCGCGCACCGCCGCGCGGAACTCGGCCGACTGCAGCAGCATCACGACGAACACCACCGCGGCCTTGACGACCATATTGATCTCCGGCGGCACGCCGATCGAATAGATGGTGGAGGTCAGCGTCTGGATGATCAGGGCGCCCAGCACGCTGCCGGCCAGGCTGAAGCGGCCGCCGGTCAAGAGCGTGCCGCCCAGCGTGACGGCAAGGATCGCGTCCAGCTCCATCAAGAGGCCGGCGTTGTTGGCGTCCGCGCTCTTGACGTTGGAGCTGATCACCAGGCCCGCCACGCCCGCCGCCAGGCCGCAGAAGGCATAGACGCAGACGGTGATCAGGCGCTCCGGCAGGCCCGCCATCCTGGACGCAGCCGGGTTGATGCCGATGCTCTGGATGAACAGGCCTAAAGCGGTGCGCGTCATCAAGAGGTGCAGCACCAGCCAGACGGCCACGGCGATGTAGACGGCGAAGGGCAGGCCCAGCAGGAAGCCATTGCCGATGAAGAAGAAGGGCTCGTAGTAGACGGTGATGATCTGGCCGTCGGTCATCAGCTGCGCGATGCCGCGGCCGGCCACCATCAGGATCAGGGTCGCGATGATCGGCTGCATGCCGACGCGGGCGACCAGCAGGCCGTTCCACAGGCCGCACAGGGTCGCGGCACCGAGCGAGACGAGGATGGCCAGCCACATTGGGTTGTGCGCCACGCGCTGCGCGACGCCGTCCTTGATGACCAGGTCGCCGCCGATCATCAGCGCGGCCACGGCCGCCGCGATCGCAATCGTGGCGCCCACCGAGATGTCGATGCCGCGCGTGGCGATCACCAGGGTCATGCCGAGCGCCACCAGGGCCAGCGGCGCGGCGCGGTTGAGGATGTCGATGATGCTGCCGTACAGGTGGCCGTCGCGCCACTGCAGGCTCCAGAAGCCGGGGTTGAAGGTGGCGTCCACCGCCAGCAGCAGCACGAGGGTGAGGAAGGGCCAGAAGAGCCGGTGTTTGAACAAGGACTGCATTCAGTTCTGCCCCGAAGCAATGAGGTGGTAGACCGCCTGCTCCGAGCTGTTGCCCGGCAGTTCGCCGACCTTGGCGCGGTCGCGCAGCACGACGATGCGATCGGACACGCGCACGACCTCGTCCATCTCCGACGAGATGAACAGCACGGCCAGGCCGCCGCGGGCCAGCGCCAGGATCTCGTTCATGATTTCCTGCTTGGCTGCGACGTCGATGCCGCGCGTCGGCTCGTCGAGGATCAGCAGCTTGGGCTCGGTGGCGAGCCAGCGTGCCAGCACGACCTTCTGCTGGTTGCCGCCCGACAGCAGCGCGATCGGTGTGTCGATGTCCGCCGTCTTGATGCCCAGCGCCTTGACGAAGTGGTCAGCCATCTCCTTCTGCTTCGCGCGGGACAGGTAGTTCCAGATGCCCAGCCGCGCCTGCAGCGCCAGCGCAATGTTCTCGCGCACCGACAGTTCGGCCACGATGCCGTCGTGCTTGCGCTCCTCCGGGCACATCGCCAGGCCCTGGCGGATCGCCTGGGCGGGTTTGTCGAACTTGACCTTGCGGCCCTCGACCTGCAGCTCGCCGCTGTCGCAGCGGTCCAGCCCGAACAGCAGCCGCGCCAGCTCGGTGCGGCCCGAGCCGAGCAGCCCGCCGACGCCGACGACCTCGCCGCGGTGCAGCGCCAGGTCCACCGGCTGCAGCGTGCCGCGGCGCCCGAAGCCCTGCGCGGCGAGCTGCGGCGTGCCGCTCACGTCGACCTGCGCCTCGTTGCGGCCGGCGGCCGCGCTCAGCTCGCGGCCGACCATCGCGGTGATCAGTGCGTTCGGCGGCAGTTCGTCCTTCAGCCACTCGCCGACGAACTCGCCGTTGCGCAGCACGGTGATGCGGTCGGAGATCGCATACATCTGCTCGAAGAAATGGGTGACGAAGAGGATCGCCATGCCCTCGCCGCGCAGCTGGCGCAGCACGGCGAAGAATCGCTCGACCTCCTGCTCATCGAGGCTCGAGGTCGGTTCGTCGAGGATCAGCACCTTGGCCTTCACCGACAGCGCGCGGGCGATCGCCACCATCTGCTGCACCGCCACCGGGTAGCTGGAAAGCAGCCGCGTGACGTCGATGTCCAGGTTCAGCCGCGTCAGCAGGGTCTTCGCCTCGGCCTGCATGCGCGGCCAGTCGATACGCCACAGGCCCGCCGCGCTGCGGCGCGGATAGCGGCCCGCGAAGATGTTCTCCGCCACCGACAGGTTCGGGCAGAGGTTCACCTCCTGGTAGACGGTGCTGATGCCCAGCCGCTGCGCCGCCGCGGGCGAGGCCGGATGGATCATCTCGCCGGACAGCAGCACCTCGCCCGCATCGGCCGGGAACACGCCCGTCAGCACGCGGATCAAGGTGGATTTGCCGGCGCCGTTCTGCCCCATCAGCGCGTGGATCTCGCCGGCGCGCAGCTGGAGGTTCACGTTCGACAGGGCGAGCACACCCGTGAAGCGCCGGGTCACGCCGCGGGCTTCAAGAACAACTTGCGTTTCCAATTGGGATTTCCTAGGACGGCGTTCGCGCCGGCGTTAGGGAACACAGAGGACACGGAGAAGCACAGAGGTCACGGAGAAATCGCATGCGGGAAGTCAGCTTGACTTCTCTGTGCCCTCCGTGTCCCTCTGTGTTCTCTGTGTCGAAAAGACCTCTCGCGCTAGCCCGCGATCAGTACTTCCGGTTCGGGAATTCCTTGGCGGCGACTTCCATCGGGAACACGCCTTCCTGCGTGACGATGCGCTTGGGGATCGTCTTGCCGGCCTTCAGGTCCTTGACGGCCTGCATCAGCTGCGGGCCCAGCAGCGGGCTGCACTCGACGCTGACGTTCAGCTTGCCGGCCATCATCGCTTCGAAGGCACCTTTGACGCCGTCGATCGAGATGATCGTGATGTCCTTGGCGGGCTTCAGGCCGGCTTCCTCGATGGCCTGGATCGCGCCGATGGCCATGTCGTCGTTGTGCGCGTAGAGCACGTTGATCTTCTTGCCCTCGGCCTTCAGGAAGGCTTCCATCACTTCCTTGCCCTTGGCGCGGGTGAAGTCGCCGGTCTGCGAGCGGATGATCTTGAACTTCGGATCGGCGGAGATGATCTCCTCGAAGCCCTTCTTGCGCTCGATGGCCGGGGCCGAGCCCGTCGTGCCTTGCAGCTCGACGATGTTGACCGTGTCCTTCGAGCCCTTCATCTTCTCGACCAGCCAGCGGCCGGCGCGGCGGCCTTCTTCGGTGAAGTCGGAGCCCATGAAGCTGACCCACAGGCTGTCGTCCTTCTCGTCGACCGAGCGATCCGACAGGATCACGGGGATCTTGGCGGCCTTGGCTTCGCGCAGCACCGGGCCGAAGCCGGTGGCGACGACCGGCGAGAAGGCGATCACGTCGACCTTCTGCGCGATGAAGGCGCGGATGGCCTTGATCTGGTTTTCCTGCTTCTGCTGCGCATCGGCGAACTTCAGTTCGATGCCGGCCTCCTTGGCCGAGTCCTTCACGGACTGCGTGTTGGCGGCGCGCCATTCGCTTTCCGCACCGACCTGGGCGAAGCCCAGGACGATCTTGTCAGCCGCCAGGGCCTTGTGCAGCGGCAGGCCGGCGGCCACGAGTGCTGCAAGAACGGTACGGCGTTGGGTGCTCATGGGGTCTGTCTCCTCTTTCGGGGTTGGGGTGGTTTGCCCAGGCTGTCGTCTACTGCGCGTGCCTGAATCGATGCACGGTCGTGCTCTTGTAGGTCTCGCCGGGCCGCAGCACGGTGGACGGGTATTCGGGGTGGTTCGGCGAATCGGGGTAGTGCTGGGTCTCCAGGCACACGCCGTCGCCCTGGCGGTAGGCCTGGCCGTTGGAGCCGCGCAGCGAACCGTCGAGGAAATTGCCGGAATAGAACTGCACGGAGGGCTCGGTGGTCAGCACGTCCATCACGCGGCCGGAGACGCGGTCGGCCAGGGTCGCGCAGTGCACGAGCTTGCCGTCCTCGCCGCCGTCGATCACAAAGGTGTGGTCGTAGCCGTGGCCGGCCAGCAGCTGGGGCACGCCAGCGCCGATGCGCTCGCCGATGCGGTGCGGCTGGCGGAAGTCGAAGGGCGTGCCGTCCACCTCGGCCATGCCGTTCGGGATCAGGCCCGCGCCGACGGTCAGGAAGCGGCTCGCATTGAGCGTCAGCTGGTGGTCCAGCGCACTGCCGGCGCCGGCCAGGTTGTAGTAGTTGTGCTGGGTGAGGTTGATCGGCGTCGGGGCGTCGGTCGTCGCCTCGTAGTCGATGACGAACTCGTCGGCCGGCGTCAGCGCGTAGCGCACCTTCACCGTCAATCGGCCCGGGAAGTGCTCGTCGCCATCCTCGCTGACGAGGCTCAGCCAGATCTCCGTCGGCGAGGCGGACTCCACCGCCCACAGGCGCCGGCTGAAGCCCTTGGGGCCGCCGTGCAGCGAGTTCGGGCCGTCGTTCTGCGCCAGCAGGTAGGGCTCGCCGTCGAGCGTGAAGCGACCGTTGGCGATGCGGTTGGCGTAGCGGCCGACCAGCGCGCCGAAGTACGGATCGTTGCGCTCGACGTAGTCGGCGAGCTTGTCGAAACCGAGCACGATGTTGGCCGTCTCGCCCTTGGCGTCGGGCACGCGCAGCTCGGTGACGATGCCGCCGTAATCGAGTACGCGCAGCGCGAGACCGCGGCCGTTGTCGAGCGTGTATTCATGCACCTCGCGCCCGTCGGGCAGATGACCATAGGAACGTTTCATGCCAGTGATACCCATCGCCACGCGGCGCATGCATTGGTATTGGGCCGAGCGCCGGGCCGCCTCAAGCCGGCCCGCATGGCGATGTTGACGGGGCTCGATGCCCCGTCAATCGCCGTCCCCTCGGGGGACCGACCGGACGAGCCCGCGTTTAGCGGGGCGCGGTTGGGCGAGGGGCTCCTGTTCATGTCCACCCCGCGTCAACAATGAAGTCCTGAGCCGTGCACATCTTGCTGTCGTCGGCGGCCAGGAACAGCGCCATGCAGGCGATGTCCTCGGGCATCAGCGCCGTCGGGATGCACTGGTTGCGCGCGAGCTCGTCCTTGGTGGCGTCGGTGACCCACAGGCGCACCTGCTTCTCGGTCATGACCCAGCCGGGCACCAGCGTGTTCACGCGGATGCCGAAGGGGCCCAGGTCGCGCGCGAGGCCACGCGTGAGGCCCTGCACGGCCGCCTTGGACGTGGTGTAGGTCGGCATGCCGCCCTGCTTCATCTTCCAGCTCACCGAACCGAAGTTGACGATGGAGCCGGCGCCGGCCGCCCGCATGTCGGCGGCGACGTTCTTCGCGGCGAAGAACTGGTGCTTCAGGTTCACCGCGACGCCGGCATCCCAGCTCTCGGAGGTGACCGTGTCCATGTCGTGGCGGCGGTCGTTGGCGGCGTTGTTCAGCAGCGCGGCGATCGGGCCGATCTGCGCGCGCAAGGCGTCGATCGCGGCGTCCAGCGCGGCGATGTCGGTGATGTCGGCGGCAGCGAAGCGCGGCGCGAAGTGCGCCGAGGCCGACAGCTTCTCGGCCAGCGCGACGCCGGCCTCCGCATTGAGGTCGATGAAGCCCACGCGCGCGCCTTGCGCGGCGAAGGCCTCGACCATCGCAGCGCCGATGCCGGTTGCACCACCAGTGATCAGCACCGGGCGGTCCCGCAGGGACGGATAGTTAGCAAATGAATTCATCAGGGGCAAGATTGCTCGATAACGTCATACTAAAAGACCTCCGGCTTTACAAATCAGAGGGATAACACCGACTTCACACCAACTAAAGGCATACTTTATTATCCGCCGCACTTCACTGGCGCATCACGCACCATTCCGCGGCACCTGCCTGCCGCCGCTCAATCCCAACACGCAGTCTCCATGTCCACCGATCGCCCCAAGCTCCGTTCTGCCGCCTGGTTCGGCACCACCGACAAGAACGGGATGATGTACCGCAGCTGGATGAAGAACCAGGGCATCCCGGAGCACGAGTTCCAGGGCAAGCCGATCATCGGCATCTGCAACACCTGGTCCGAGCTGACCCCCTGCAACGCCCACTTCCGCGAGCTGGCCGAGCGCGTGCGCCGCGGCGTGTTCGAGGCCGGCGGCTATCCGGTCGAGTTCCCGGTGTTCAGCAACGGCGAGTCGAACCTGCGGCCGACCGCCATGTTCACCCGCAACCTCGCCAGCATGGATGTCGAGGAAGCGATCCGCGGCAATCCGATCGACGCCGTCGTGCTGATGGTGGGCTGCGACAAGACCACGCCGGCGCTCTTGATGGGCGCGGCGAGCTGCGACGTGCCGGCCATCGTCGTCACCGGCGGCCCGATGCTCAACGGCAAGCATCACGGCAAGGACATCGGTTCGGGCACCGCCGTCTGGCAGCTCTCCGAGCAGGTCAAGGCCGGCACGATCACCCTGCATGAGTTCCTCTCGGCCGAACAGGGCATGAGCCGCTCGGCCGGCACCTGCAACACGATGGGCACCGCCTCGACGATGGCCTGCATGGCCGAGTCGCTGGGCGTCTCGCTGCCGCACAACGCCGCCATCCCCGCCGTCGACTCGCGCCGCAAGGTGCTGGCCCACATGAGCGGCATGCGCATCGTCGAGATGGCGCTGGAAGGACTGACGCTGTCGAAGATCCTGACCAAGGAGGCCTTCGAGAACGCGATCCGCACGAACGCGGCCATCGGCGGCTCCACCAACGCGGTGATCCATCTGAAGGCGATCGCCGGCCGCATGGGCGTGCAGCTGGACCTGGAAGACTGGTCGCGCATCGGCCGCGGCACGCCGACCATCGTCGACCTGATGCCCTCGGGCCGCTTCCTGATGGAAGAGTTCTACTACGCCGGCGGCCTGCCCGCCGTGCTGCGCCGCCTGGGCGAAGCCGGCCTGCTGCCCCACCCCGACGCGCTGACGGCCAACGGCAAGAGCCTGTGGGAGAACGTCAAGGACGCGCCGAACTACAACGCCGAGGTGATCCGCCCGCTCGACAAGCCGCTGATCGCCGACGGCGGCATCTGCGTGCTGCGCGGCAACCTGGCGCCGCGCGGCGCGGTCATCAAGCCCTCGGCCGCCACCAAGGAGCTGCTGCAGCACCGCGGCCGCGCCGTCGTGTTCGAGAACCTGGACGACTACAAGAAGCGCATCGTCGATCCGGACCTGGACGTCACCAAGGACTCGATCCTGGTGCTGAAGAACTGCGGCCCCAAGGGCTATCCCGGCATGGCCGAGGTCGGCAACATGGGCCTGCCGCCGAAGCTGCTGGCCCAGGGCATCACCGACATGGTCCGCATCAGCGACGCGCGGATGAGCGGCACCGCCTACGGCACGGTGGTGCTGCACGTGGCGCCCGAGGCGCGCGCCGGCGGCCCGCTGGCCGTCGTGCAGGAAGGCGACTGGATCGAGCTGGACAGCGCCGGCGGCCGCCTGCACCTGGAAGTGTCCGACGAAGAACTCGAACGCCGACTGGCCGACTGGAAGGCCCGCCAGGTGCCCGATCCCGCGGACGCATCCGGCTACCGCAACCTTTACGTGGAACGCGTGCTGCAGGCCGACGAGGGCTGCGACTTCGATTTCCTGGTCGGCTGCCGCGGCGCCGGCGTTCCCAAGCATTCCCACTGAATTTCGAAGCCATGGCTACGCAAGCTCGCTACAAGGGCGTCTTCCCCGTCGTCCCGACGACCTTCACCGAATCCGGCGAACTGGACCTCGAGAGCCAGAAGCGCTGCGTCGATTTCATGATCGACGCCGGCTCGACCGGCCTGTGCATCCTCGCCAACTTCTCCGAGCAGTTCCTGATCGCCGACGACGAGCGCGAACTGCTGACGCGGACGATCCTCGAACACGTGAACGGCCGCGTGCCGGTGATCGTGACGACGACGCACTTCGCCACCAAGGTCTGCGCCGAGCGCAGCCGCCGCGCGCAGGACATGGGCGCCGCGATGGTGATGGTGATGCCGCCGTACCACGGCGCCACCTTCCGCGTGTCCGAGCCGCAGATCTACGAGTTCTACGCGAAGCTGTCGGATGCGATCGACATCCCGATCATGGTGCAGGACGCGCCGGCCGCCGGCACGCCAATGTCCGCCGCCTTCCTCGCCCGCATGGCCCAGGAGATCGAGCACCTGAAGTACTTCAAGATCGAGACCGCCGGCGCGGCCTCGAAGCTGCGCGAGCTGATCCGCCTCGGCGGCGACGCGATCGAAGGCCCGTGGGACGGCGAGGAAGCGATCACGCTGCTGCCCGACCTGGACGCAGGCGCCACCGGCGCAATGACCGGCGGTGGCTATCCGGACGGCATCCGCAAGATCGTGGACGCGTACTTCGCCGGCGATCGCGAGACGGCGATCAGTGAATACACGCGTTGGCTTCCGCTGATCAACTACGAGAATCGCCAGGGCGGCATCCTGTCGGCCAAGGCGCTGATGCGCGAGGGCGGCATCATCGCCTGCGAAGCACCCCGCCACCCCTTCCCCGCCATGCACCCCGCCGTGCGCGCCGGGCTGATCGAGACGGCTCGCCGGCTCGATCCGCTGGTGCTCCGCTGGGGCCGCTGAAATAAGAAGTTAGCAACCCTGCAGTAACAAGATCCCCAACCCAGGAGACAACCCGTGAACCAAGCAAAACGCAAGACCCTGCTCGCCGCCGTCGCCGGCATCGTGATGAGCTTCGGCGCCACCGCCGTGATGGCCCAGGACAAGGGCACCGTCGGCGTCTCGATGCCGACCAAGTCCTCCGCCCGGTGGATCGCCGACGGCGACAACATGGTCAAGGTGCTGAAGGACCGCGGCTACAAGGCCGATCTCCAGTACGCCGACGACGACATCCCGAACCAGCTGGCCCAGATCGAGAACATGATCACCAAGAAGGTCAAGGTTCTGGTGATCGCCTCCATCGACGGCACCACGCTGTCGAACGCGCTGCAGAAGGCCCACGACGCCGGCATCAAGGTCATCGCCTATGACCGCCTGATCAAGGGCTCGCCGAACGTCGACTACTACGCCACCTTCGACAACTTCCAGGTCGGCGTGCTGCAAGCCGGCACCATCGTCGACAAGCTGGGCCTGAAGGCCGGCAAGGGTCCGTTCAACATCGAACTGTTCGGCGGCTCGCCGGACGACAACAACGCCTTCTTCTTCTACAACGGCGCCATGTCGGTGCTGGACCCGTACATCAAGAGCGGCAAGCTGGTCGTCAAGTCCAAGCAGATGGGCATGGACAAGGTCGGCACGCTGCGCTGGGACGGTGCCGTCGCCCAGGCCCGCATGGACAACCTGCTGTCCGCCTTCTACGGCAACGCACGCGTGGACGCCGTGCTGAGCCCGTACGACGGCCTGTCGATCGGTATCCTGTCCTCGCTGAAGGGCGTGGGCTACGGCTCGCCGAAGCAGCCGTTCCCGGTCGTCTCGGGCCAGGACGCGGAAGTCGCGTCGGTCAAGTCGATGCTGCGCCACGAGCAGTACTCGACGATCTTCAAGGACACGCGTGAACTGGCCAAGGTCACGGCCAACATGGTCGACGCGCTGATGTCCGGCAAGACGCCCGAAGTCAACGACACCAAGACGTACAACAACGGCGTCAAGGTCGTGCCGTCCTACCTGCTGAAGCCGGTGGCCGTCACGCTGGAAAACTGGAAGCCCGTGCTGATCGGCAGCGGCTACTACAAGGAAGAGCAGTTCAAGTAATCTTGGATCGCTGATCCGATACACGCCAACGACCCGCACCCGGTCGTTGGCGTTTCTCCTTTTCCCTGAACGAGCAGTTGTCCATGAGCATTCTCGAGATGCGCGGCATCACGAAGCGCTTCCCCGGCGTGGTCGCGCTGTCCGACGTGAACCTTGCCGTGCGTGCCGGCGAAATCCACGCGATCTGCGGCGAGAACGGCGCCGGCAAGTCCACGCTGATGAAGGTCCTCAGCGGCGTCTATCCGCACGGCGATTACGAAGGCCAGATCCTGTTCGAGGGCCAGGAGCGCAAGTTCTCCGGCATCCACGACAGCGAGCAGGCCGGCATCATCATCATTCACCAGGAGCTGGCCCTGGTGCCGCTGCTGTCCATCGCCGAGAACATCTTCCTCGGCAACGAACCGTCCAACGCGCTGGGCGTGATCGACTGGTTCCAGGCGCATGCGCGCACGCACGAACTGCTGAAGAAGGTCGGGCTCAATGAGAAGCCCAGCACGCTGATCACCGACATCGGCGTCGGCAAGCAGCAGCTGGTCGAGATCGCCAAGGCGCTGTCCAAGAAGGTCAAGCTGCTGATCCTCGACGAGCCGACCGCCAGCCTCAACGAGACCGACAGCGACAAGCTGCTGAACCTGCTGATGGGCCTGCGCGAGCAGGGCATCACCTGCATCATCATCTCGCACAAGCTCAACGAGATCGCCAAAGTCGCCGACAGCATCACCGTGATCCGCGACGGCAGCACCGTGCGCAGCTTCGACTGCCACGCCGGCAAGGTCAGTGAAGACCAGATCATCCAGGCGATGGTCGGCCGCGAGATGGCCGACCGCTACCCGAAGCGCGAGCCGAACGTCGGCGACATGGCCTTCGAGATCCGCGACTGGCGCGTCTACCACCCCGAGCACGCCGACCGGCTGTTCATCAAGGGCGTGAACCTGCATGCGCGCAAGGGCGAGATCGTCGGCATCTCCGGCCTGATGGGCGCCGGCCGCACCGAGCTGGCCATGAGCGTCTTCGGCCGTTCCTGGGGCCGGCGCATCAGCGGCGAGGTGCTGCTGAACGGCAAGCCCGCCGACGTGTCGACGATCCAGAAGGCCGTCGACCAGGGCCTGGCCTACGTCACCGAAGACCGCAAGGGCTACGGCCTCGTGCTGGCCGACGACATCCGCTCGAACACCACGCTGGCCAACCTCGAAGGCGTGTCGAAGGCGACGGTCATCAACGAGGGCCAGGAGTTCTCGGTGTCCACCGCCTTCCGCGGCAAGATGCGCATCCGCTGCTCCAGCGTCTACCAGACGGTGGGCAACCTCTCCGGCGGCAACCAGCAGAAGGTCGTCATCGCCAAGTGGTTGTTCGCCAACCCCGAGGTGCTGATCGTCGACGAGCCCACGCGCGGCATCGACGTCGGCGCCAAGTTCGAGATCTACAGCCTGATGGCCGAACTGGCGGCTTCCGGCAAATGCGTCGTGATGATCTCGTCGGAACTGCCGGAATTGCTCGGCATGTGCGACCGGATCTACGTGATGAACGAAGGCCGCTTCGTCGGTGAATTCACCGGCGCCGAAGCCACCCAGGAAAAGATCATGCATTCCATCGTGACCGCAGGAGCCCAATGATGGCCGCTGTACCTACCCCCACCCCACCGTCCCCGGCCCAGGCGAGTTCCGCCGCGAGTTTCCTGAAGTCCAACCTGCGCGACTACGGCATGCTGATGTCGCTGGTCATCATCATGGCGCTGTTCTGGTGGCTGACCGACGGCACGCTGCTGCAGCCGCTCAACCTCACGAACCTGGTGCTGCAGAACAGCTACATCGTCATCATGGCGCTGGGCATGCTGCTGGTGATCGTGGCCGGCCACATCGACCTGTCGGTCGGGTCGCTGGTCGGCTTCATCGGCGCGCTGGCCGCGGTGCTGATGGTCGACTACCAGTGGCACTTCGTGCCGGCGACGATCGTCTGCCTGATCGCGGGCGCCGTGATCGGCGCGATCCAGGGCTACTTCGTGGCCTTCTTCAGCATCCCCTCGTTCATCGTTACCCTGGCCGGCATGCTGGTCTTCCGCGGCCTGAACCTGGCGCTGCTGCAAGGGCAGTCGGTCGGTCCGTTCGACCCGACGTTCCAGCTGCTCAGCTCCGGCTTCATCCCCGACCCGCTGGGCGGCGAGAGCCTGCGCACGACCTCGCTGCTGATCGGTGTCGTCGTCGCCATCCTGATGATGGTGTCGCGCCTGCGGGAGCGCGCCAACCGCACCAAGCACGGCATGGACACCGAGCCGATGCCCTTCTTCATCGGCAAGAACCTCTTCTTCATGGCGCTGATCATTGCGCTGTGCTGGAAGATGGCCGGCTACCGTGGCCTGCCCAACGTGATGATCGTGATGACCGTGCTGATGCTGTTCTACGACTTCGTCACCACGCGCACGACGATCGGCCGGCGCATCTACGCGCTGGGCGGCAACGAGAAGGCGGCGCGGCTGTCCGGCGTGAAGACGAAGTGGCTGAGCTTCTACACCTTCGTGAACATGGGCGTGCTCGCCGCCGTCGCCGGCCTCGTGTTCGCGGCGCGGCTGAACACCGCGACGCCGAAGGCCGGCGTGGGCTTCGAGCTGGACGTGATCGCCGCCTGCTTCATCGGCGGCGCCTCGGCCTCCGGCGGCGTCGGCAAGGTGCTCGGCGCAGTGATCGGCGCCTTCATCATGGGCGTGATGAACAACGGCATGTCCATCATGGGCATCGGCATCGACTACCAGCAGGTCATCAAGGGGCTCGTCCTCTTGGCCGCCGTCTTCTTCGACGTCTACAACAAGAACAAGAGCTGAACGAGCTTGAACCCGACCGGACACCGCGACTACCGTCAACCGCCCGAGCGCAAGAGCCAGCATGCGCGCATCGTGCGCGACATCGGCATGCGCATCGTGTCCGGCGAGTTCGCGCCGGGTGACCGGCTGCCCGGCGAGGCCGCGCTGCTGACCGAGTACGAGATCAGCCGGCCGGTGCTGCGCGAGGCGGTGCGCGTGCTGGTGGCCAAGGGCCTGGTGCAGTCGCGCCAGCGCGCCGGCGCCACCGTGCGGCTGCGCAGCGACTGGCACCTGCTCGACCCGGACGTGCTGTACTGGCTGATCCAGAGCAAGCCGCAGGCGGAGTTCGTCGAGACGCTGCTGACGGTGCGCCGCGTGTTCGAGCCGGCCGCCGCCGCGCTGGCCGCACGGGTGGCCAGTGACGAAGCGCTGCAGGGCATCGCCCAGGCCTATGCGGGCATGGAGGCCGCAACCACGGCGGACGAGATCCTCGAGCCCGACCTGGCCTTCCACCGCCGCATCGCCGAGGCGACCAACAACGACCTGCTGGCCTACATCGGCAATATGCTGAGCCTGGCCCTGCGCGAATCGATCAAGCTCAGCAGCCAGCATGCGAACACGCACGCGCTCTCGCTGCCCCGCCACAAGGCGATCCTGACCGCGCTGCTGAACCGCGACCCCTTGGCCGCGCAGCAGGCCACGCTGGTGCAACTGCGCGAAACACGCGCGGACATCAGCGAAGTGCTCGAAGGCGGACTCGACCCGCTCGAGTAGCGCCCTACTCCGGCGCGACCTCTTCTTCCGTCATCGCGCCGAACAGCGCCATCGCCGCCAGGCCCACCTCGCGCGTGTCGCGGTAGGCGAACAGGCCGATGCCGACGGCGCCGGCGAGCGGCACGAAACGCGCCACCGACTTGCTCACGCTGCGCTCCGCCAGCCGCAGCCCGATCGTGTGGGCCGCCTGCTTCATCGCCAGCTGCGAGGCCTTCTTCACCAGCCAGCGCTCGCCCTTGCGCACCGCCAGGTCGCGGAAGGCCTGCGCGCCGGTGTGCTTGAACAGGCACCACAGCATGTGCTCGCGGCCCAGGGTGGCCGAGCGCCCATAGACGGCAGCGATATCGGCCACCATGCGGGCCTGCAGGTCCCAGATCAGCGCCAGGTCGGGGATCACCGTCGCCAGGCCCCAGGGGCCGGGCGGGATCGCCAGGCTGGCGGAGATCGTGGCTGCCTTCTGGCTGGCGGCGCGGACGATGGCCTCGGCACGCTGCTCGGGCGCATCGCTGGCCGGCAGGTTCGAGGCCGGCACGCGGCCCACCAATCGAAGGACGGCGTCCGCGAGTTGCTGCGCGGCACGCTGCTTCAGGGCGGGGAGAAACGACTTCTTGTCGGACGGCTCAGACGACATGATCCTAGATCCGGCAGTTGAACGCGCCCGAGGGGCCGGCGAGGCGGGTCGCAGGCAAGGCGTGACGACGAAGTGGGCTCCCGCCCACGAGGAGGAGCAACGCTGCATGCGACCCGAAGCGCCGGACCAGCGGGTGCGTAGCGCTCTTGCCCGAGCGATGAGAAGAGTAGATCGGCGGGCCGTTCGTGCTCATCGGATGCTGCAGATCATTCAAAGCGGTCAACTGCCGGATCTAGGATGCCTGCAGCTTACCGAAAGAATCGCCGCCCGGTTTCTCCTCAGGGCGCCAGCGTGTAACGGGTGTAGTAGCGCCGGCCCGAGCTGTCGATCGCGCCCAGCCACACCTCGTAGCTCGTCGCCACGAAGCCGGCGTCGGGCGTCAGGCCCGGCAGTGCCAGGGTCGTCGAGGGCGGCAGCGGCACGGCCGTGTCGGTCACCAGCGGGGCGCTCTCGCCATCGCTGAGCACGGTGCGCAGGCTGATCAGGCGCATGTCGGGATTGGCCGCGGCCCAGGTGGCCCAGTTCAGCGTGCGGCCCGTCAGGATCTCGCCGGAGCGCAGCGGCGCGCTGGCGCTGAGGCCGTCCAGCTGCGGGAAGCGGGCATTGGCGGGCTTCGCCAGCACGTCGGCGCGCAGGTAGACGTTGCGCGTCTCGGCCGTGGTCGAGGCATCGAGCGTGTAGAGGCGATGTACTTCGCGCCGGCGATGCTGTCGGCGCTGCCGATCCAGCCGACCGCCGCCTGCTGCAGCGCCGTGTCGCCGATGCCGCCGGTGGGCACCAGCAAGGTGGCGCCGGGCGTGCTGGAGATGCACATCAGCGGCTGCGTGCAATAGGCAAAGGGGATGCTGTAGCCGCCGGGCGTCTGCATCTGCGCCGTGCTCAGCACCTGCGCTCCTGAGGCGTCCTGGGCCTGGATCTCGACCTGGATGCCGACGCCGGGGTTGGGCGAGACGGTGCTGCTGGCGGTGGCGTCCGCGCCCAGCGAGAGGAAGGCCAGCGGGTAGGCGGCGATCGCGATGTCACGGCCATTGCCGATCAGGTTCCACTTGCTGCCGGTGGTCGAGCTCTTGTTGTAGCTGACCGAGTCCGTGTAGATGTCGACGACGGTGCCGCTCGAGTCGCTGATCGGCGCGGCCACCTGCACGCGGTTGCACAGGCCGCCGCTGACGGTGGCGTCCGCGCAGCCCGTGGTCTGGAAGCGGCCAAACTGCCAGTTCTTCGTCGAGTAGACCTGCAGCTTCGCGGCCAGGTCCGACTTGCCGTGGCCATCGTTGACGTCGTAGACCGACAGCAGCGGCGACGCGCTCAGCGTGCCGAGGTCCGGCGCCTGGGCGATCAGCTTGTTCAGCGCGGCGCCCAGATCGTCCAGCGAGCCGAGATTGGCCAGCGTCGCGGTGGGGCTGGTCGTCGCCTTCAAGGTCGAGGTGACGGCGCCGGCCGGTGTGCCGCTGGTCTTCAGCAGCTCGGTCTGGGCGGTTGGCAGGTCGACGAGCACCTCCTGCGCCAAGCTCGGCAGCAGCTTGTTGCCCAGGCGCAGCTGGGCCAGGCCGCTGCTGGTGTTCGTGCCCAGCGAGACGCGCACGCTCTCAATCAGCAGGTCCTGCGCACTCTTGTTGGCGGTGAAGGTGCCGTCGCCCAGCAGGTCCAGCGAGGCGGCATTGCTGAACTTCAGGTCGGTCAGCTGGGTCTTCACCAAAGTCTTCAGGAAGGTGGCGGCCGCGGCTGCGGCATTGCCCAGTTTGGTGAAGGCGGCCGTACTGGCGGAGGCCGTCGCGAACACCGGCGCCGGGTCCGTGCCCAGGCCCAGCGCGACGACCGCGTTGGACAGCGGCGTCACGTTCGCCACCATCGCGGCGCTGGCCGCGCTCATCGCCGGGACGGCCGAATGCAGCACCTGCGGCACGCCCGCCGCGTCCATGCCGCGGGCCTGCACCACCAGCGGCACGGTCATGGTCTTGGCGGACAAGGTCAGGTTGTATGAGCCGTCGACCGCGGTCGTCGCCGAGCCGAGCGCCTGGCCCTTGCCGTCGACGACGCTGATGGTCGCCCGCGTCAGCGGCGCGCCGACTGCGGCCACGCCGCTGAGCGTGGGCGCGCTGGAGTAGCTGACGCTGTTGCCCGGCGCCACCGGCGTGGCGTCCGGCGTGCTGGTGCCGCCGCCATCGCTGCTGCCGCTGTCGCTGCCTCCGCTGCCGCAGGCCGCGAGCATGAGCAGGGCCGACAGGGCGAGAAGATGGCGCAGGAGCGGTTGGCGTGGCATGGGGTGACTCGACGTTAGCGGACCGCGCCACTCTAGCCAGCTGCGACGCCAGCGGTCCACCGAATAACGCGCTATTTACCGACACTCGCCCAGGAGACTTCCAGCCAGTTGTCGGCCCGGTGCACGACGCTGACATTGCTGCGCGCACCCCAGGGAATCATCTGCCGGTGCAGCGGGATCACGTGGATCTGGCGCTGGTATTCGGCCAGCGCGGCCTTGATCAATTCCTCGCGCTTCTTCGGGTCCTGCTCGGTGCTGGACTGCGCGGCCAGAGAGTCGAAGCGGTCGTTGCGCACATTGCCGTAGTTGTAGTAGCCGACGCCGCGCTCGCCGCGGTTGCGGTAGACCGGCGTCATGATGATCTCGGCATCGGTGATGTTGCCGCCCCAGCCCCAGAGGTAGAGGCTGGTGTCCAGCTTCTCGACCTTGGGGAAGTACAGCGCGCGCGGCAGCGCCGCCACGCGGACCTTGATCTTCAGCTGCGCCCACATCGCGGCCAGCGCCTTGCAGATCGCCTCGTCGTTGATGTAGCGGTTGTTCGGGCAGTCCAGCGTGACCTCGAAGCCGTCGGCGTAGCCGGCTTCGGTCATCAGCTTGCGGGCGGCGGCGATGTCGAAGGGCAGCCGCGCCTCCAGCGCCGGGTCGCGGAAGTCGCCATCCGGCGTCGGCGTGAGCCCGCCGGTGGGCATCGACAGGCCGTTCATGATCTTCGTGCGCATCGTCTCGACGTCGATTGCCTGGTACATCGCGCGGCGCACGCGCGCGTCCTTGAACGGGTTGCGATCGCCCGGCACGCGGCCGTAGAGCAGCTTGTCGCGCGCCTGGTCCATGCCGATGAAGATCAGCCGGTTCTCCGGCCCGTCGATGATCTTCACGCCCGGCGTCGAGCGCAGGCGCGGCACGTCGCGCGGCGAAGGGTCGAGCACGAAATCGACCTCGCCGGAGACGAGGGCCGCCAGGCGCGTCGCGTCGTTGGCGATCGGCGTGAAGACGACGTCCTGGACGTTGCCCTCGAACTTGTTCCACCAGTTGGGGTTGCGCTTCCAGACGGTCTTGATGTCCGGCTGGCGGCTCACCAGCATGTAGGCGCCGGTGCCGTTGGCGTGCAGCGAGGCCCAGGTCTCCTCCTTGTTGTTGTAGTCCAGCGGCTTGGTGACCTTGTGTTCCTCGCACCAGCGCCGACTCATGATCTGGATCGTGTCGATGTGCTGCAGGAAGATCGGATCGAAACCGGGCGTGGTGAACTCCACCGTCAGCGCGTCCACCTGGCGCGGCGTGCCCACCGCGTGCGCGTAGGGGCTGATTTGCGAGCTGGGCTGCTGGGCGCGCTGCACCGAGAACACGACGTCGTCGGCCGTCAGCGGCGTGCCGTCGTGGAACTTGACGCCGGGCCGCAGCTTGAAGCGCCAGACCAGCGGCGACACCTGCACCCATTCGGTCGCCAGGCCCGGGACGATGCCCAGTTGCTTGTCGCGCCGCGTCAGCTTCTCGTAGACCTGGCCGTTGACGGCGTTCGTCAGGCTCTCGTTCTGCGAGTGGGGATCCATCGTCTGCGGATCGCCCTGGGCGGACCAGCGCAAGACCTGGCCCTGGGCGGCGAAGCAGCTGAGTGACGCGAACAGCAGAACCAGGCGTTTCATCGGCTTCCTTCGTGGCGGAAGCCCGAAGTCTACTGACGCGCCGGCCGCTGCCAGAGTTCGTCGAGCCGGGTGAAACCCCAGTCGCCGGGCGATTCGCGACCGAGGATCTTGTCGCCCGCATCGGGCTTGGACAGGTCCAGCAGCTCGACCTGAACCGCCTTCCGCGTGCGCGCCGAGTGGAACACGCGCACGATGGGCGTCACCAGGTTGCCGGCGTTCTGCTCCACCACCACGGCCAGGCGTTGAGATTGCAAGCGCACCAGCGTGCCCACCGGATAGATGCCCACGCTCTTGACGAAGGCCTGGAACACCAGCGGATCGAAATGGCCCTTCCACTGCGCCATGCGCTGGATCGAGCCGGCCGGGTCCCAGGCCGCCTTGTAGGGCCGCGTGGAGGTGATCGCGTCATAGACGTCGCAGACGGCGCCCATGCGCGCCAGCAGGCTGATCTCCTCGTCCTTCTGGCCGCCGGGATAGCCGCTGCCGTCCATCTTCTCGTGGTGGCGCAGGCACACCTCCAGCACCGCCGGCGGCGCGCTGCCGCTCTCGCGCAGCGCCTCCCAGCCACGCTCCGGATGCAGGCGCACGAGGTCGAACTCGGCGTCGCTGAGCGCACCGGGCTTGTTCAGCACCTCGATCGGCACCAGCATCTTGCCGACGTCGTGCAGCAGCCCGGCCAGGCCCGCCTCGCGCGTGGCCTGGTCGTCCAGGCCCAGTTGCCGCGCCAGCGCCACCATCAGCGCGCAGACGGCCACCGAATGCATGTAGGTGTAGTTGTCCTTGGTCTTGAGCCGGGCCAGGCTGATCAGCGCCCCGGGGTTGCGGTTGACCGAGCCGACGATCTCGTCGACCACCGGCAGGCATTGCTGGGCATCCACCGCGCGGCCCATGCGCACCTCGCCGAACATCGAGTTCACCGCCTCCGCCGAGCGATGCACGACGGCTGCCGCCTGCTCCAGTTCCTGGGCCAGCGACACGCGCCGGGGCGCGGCCGGGGGTGGCGGTGCAGCGACGGCCGGTGCCGCGGGAGCGTCGGCCGGGACGTCATCACCCTTGCTGATGTCGATCAGCACGGCCGGGATGCCGCTCTTCTGCAACGCCTGCAGGTCCGCCGGATCCGTCAGCAGGAACTTGGTCTTCCAGAACGGATGCGACAGCCACGAGCCCTCGAGCGACTGGATGAACATACCCAGGCGCACTTGCGAGAGCGGGATCTTCTTGAGCATTGGCCCCAAGTATGCCGGCAGTCCTAACGTTCAGAAACGACGGAAGCCGCTCGAATACGGCGGCTTCCCTCGTCAATTCGTCAAGTCAGTGCATAAGGCCGCATTTCAGCGGAAGCGGCTCTCCGGCACGGTGCGCAGTTCGCTGGGCAGCGAGCCCAGGTAATCGGCGATCGCACGCAGCTCGGCATGGCTGAATTGCTTGACCTGGGCGGCCATCACCGCGTTGCCGCGGCCGACCACACTGTTGTTCTCCGTCTGATAGGACTTCAGCGCGACGTAGAGGTAGTCCGCATGCTGGCCGGCCAGCTTGGGCTCGGCGCCGGTCAGCGGGGTGCTGAAGTTCTTGCCGTGGCAGGTGAAGCAGGCGCCATTCGTCAGTAGCTTGGTGACGTCGGCATTGGCGGGGGGCGCTTCGGCGGCGACCTTCGGAGCCTGCGCACGCTGCTCGTAGAAGGCGGCGATGTCGGCGATGTCCTGCTCGCTGAGCGACTTGGCGATGCCGTTCATCGTCGGGTGCTTGCGCTCGCCCTTGGCGTACTCGGTCAGCGCGGCGGTGATGTACTTGGCGTTCTGGCCATCCAGCATCGGGACCTGGTGGATCTCGGGGAAGCTGGCGCGGTAGCCGGGGATGCCGTGGCAACCGAAGCACATGGCGACCTTCTTGGCACCGGCCTCCACGCTCTGGGCTTGGGCGGCACCGCTCGCGCTGATCATCACGGCGGCAACGGCAAGCGAAATCTGCAGCAGTTTCTTCATAGTCCCCGGGGTTCTGGTCTTAGAGGCGACGGGCATTATATGCAGCGCCTTCCCCGGTACCGGTATGCCGTGAACCTGAGCACGAACCCTTGTTGACAGGTCGCTCCGTATACTGGCCCGTCCCGTTTTCCGCTCGACTCCACCATGAAATTCCAAGGCTCGGACCACTACGTCGCCACGCCCGACCTGATGCTGGCCGTGAACGCGGCCGCCACGCTGCAGCGCCCCCTGCTGATCAAGGGCGAGCCCGGCACCGGCAAGACGATGCTGGCCGAGGAAGTGGCCAAGGCGCTGGGCATGCCGCTGATGCAGTGGCACATCAAGTCGACGACGAAGGCGCAGCAGGGCCTCTACGAGTACGACGCGGTGAGCCGGCTGCGCGACAGCCAGCTCAGCGGCATCGAGGGCGCGGAGAAGGTCCGCAACATCGAGAACTACATCGTCCGCGGCGTGCTGTGGCAGGCCTTCACCGCGGAAGAGCCGGTCGTGCTGCTGATCGACGAGATCGACAAGGCCGACATCGAGTTCCCGAACGACCTGCTGCGCGAGATCGACCGGATGGAGTTCTACGTCTACGAGACGCGCCAGCTCGTGAAGGCGAAGCACCGGCCGCTGGTCGTCATCACGTCGAACAACGAGAAGGAGCTGCCCGACGCCTTCCTGCGCCGCTGCTTCTTCCACTACATCAAGTTCCCCGACGCGGCGACGATGCAGAAGATCGTCGACGTGCACTTCCCCGACATCAAGAGCCAGCTGCTCTCCGCCGCGATGAAGACCTTCTTCGACGTGCGCAACCTGCCCGGCCTGAAGAAGAAGCCCTCCACCTCGGAACTGCTCGACTGGCTGCGCCTCCTGATCGCCGAGGACATCGAGGCCGCCGCCATCGCCAGCACCGAGGACAAGGTGACGATCCCGCCGCTGGTCGGCGCGCTGCTGAAGAACGAGCAGGACCTGACGCTGTTCGAGAAGCTCGTCTTCATGCAGCGGAACAACCGCTGATGCGGCCCGAGTTCAAGCAGTCGCTGTGGGCATCGCTGGCTGACGCACTGGGCTTCATCGTCGGCGGCATTGCCGGCCGCTACTTCGGCCGCGCGATCGGCTACGACTTCTTCGGCGACACGGGCAGCCGGATGGACAACCACGCGATCGTCGGCCTGGTCCTGATCCTCGTCGGCACCGGCCTCGGCCGCATGCTGTTCCGCTGGCTGTTCGCCCGCCTGGGCAAGATCTGACCCTCATGGACATCCTCAGCCCCGTCACGCTGGCCGGCCCGCACGCGCGGCTTGAGCCGCTCGCGCACGAGCACCTGGCCGGCCTGCAGCAAGCGGTTGCCGACGGCGAGCTCTGGAAGCTCTGGTACACCAGCGTCCCTCCGGTGGAGGGCATGCAGGCGGAGATCGAGCGCCGGCTGGGCCTGCACGCCAAGGGCACGATGCTGCCCTTTACCGTATTCAACGCCGCCGGCGAGGCCGCGGGCATGACGACCTTCATGAACGTGGACCGCGTGCAGCGCCGCGTCGAGATCGGCTCCACCTGGTATCGCGCCGCCGTCCAGCGCACGCCGCTGAACACGCAGTGCAAGCTGCTGCTGCTGACACGCGCGTTCGAGACGCTGGACTGCATCGCCGTCGAGTTCCGCACGCACCGGCTCAACACGCAGAGCCGCCGCGCGATCGAGCGCCTGGGCGCCCAGCTCGACGGCATCCTGCGCGCCCACCAGCGCATGCCGGACGGCACCTTGCGCGACACCGCCGTCTACAGCATCACGGCCAATGAATGGCCCACCGTGAAGACCCACCTGCAATGGCAACTCATCAAGCCCCGATGAAGAATTTCGACGTCGACGCCCTCTGGCAACTCGAGCGCATCGGCGCGCCCAGCCTCTCGCCGGACGGCGCGCAGGCGGTCGCCAGCGTCACCCGCTATTCGATGGAGACGAACAAGGCGGCGGCCAGCCTGCACCTGTTCTCTACGCTGGGCGGCGAGCCGCGCCGCCTGACATCGGCCGGCGACAAGGACGGCCAGCCGCAATGGAGCCCCAGCGGCGAGCTGATCGCCTTCATCGCCCGCCGCGAGCAGGAGGGCGCGAAGGACGAGGCGCCCCAGCTCTACGTGATCCCGCCGGACGGCGGCGAGGCCCGCCGCATCGCGACGGTGGCGACCGGCGTGGAGGCCTTCAAATGGTTCCCCGACGGCCGGCGCATTGCGTTCGTCTCCTGGGTGCGACCACGGCTCGAAGGCACGGCTGCACAGGCCAAGGCCCACAAAGCCTTCACCGAGCGCAAGGAAAGCGGCTACGCCACCGAGGAGGCGATGTACCGCTTCTGGGACAGCTATCTGCCGATGGAGCGCGTGCCGCACCTGCACGTGGTCGACATCGCCAGCGGCAAGGTGCGCGACCTGTTCGAGGGATCGATCCACGAGCTGACCCGCGCCGAGCCGGACGCCACCTGCTTCGACATCTCGCCGGACGGCAAGCGCATCGCCTTCGCCTTTGACCCCGCGGCCGAGAAGAAGTTCGGCAATGTGCAGACGCTATGCGAGATCGAGGTCAAAAGCGGCGACGTCCGCACCTTGCTGGCCGACCCGGCCTGGGATTTCTCCGCGCCGCGCTACAGCCACGCCGGCAATCACCTGGCCTTCCTCGCCAGCAACCAGGGCGTCAAGCACACGATGCCGTCGCAGTTGGCGGTGCTGGACACCAAGGGCCGCTGGGCCGTGATGTCAGCCGACTGGGACCGCGAAGTCACTGCGCCGCTGGCCTGGGACGAGGACGACACCGCCCTCTTCTTCGGCGCCGAGGACCGCGGCCGCCGCCATGTCTGGCGCTTCGACCTGGCGGAGCGCCACGCGGCGATCGCCTTCGAGGGCGGCAATACGAGCAGCTTCTCGCTGGCCGCCGGCGCCCTGGTGGTCAACCACGACAGCGTGCAGTTCCCGCCGCGGCTGTCGGTGCAGGCCGAGGACGGCCCGCGCCGGCTGGAGGCCATCAACGACACGCTGCTCGCGCAGCACCGCTTCTCGCGCCACGAGGAAGTGACGATCCGCGGCGCCCGGGGCGACGAGGTGCAGATGTGGTTGATCTACCCGCCTGAATTCGACGCCAAGAAGAAACACCCGGTGATGCACGTCGTCCACGGCGGCCCGCACACCGCCTTCGGCGACAGCTGGCACTGGCGGTGGAACCACCAAGTGTTTTCCAGCCCCTCGCCGCTGGGTACAGCGGCGGCCCCCCAGGGGGGCGCTGCCGCACTCGGGAGCGGCCCGTCGGGCGGCGCCGCCCAAGGCTACGTCGTCGCCTGTGTCAACTACCACGGCTCATCGAGCTTCGGCTTCGAGTTCCTGGACTCGATCACGCACCACTGGGGCGAGCTGGAGCAGCAGGACATCGAGGCCGGCACCGACTGGCTGCTGAAGAAATCCTGGGTCGATGCGAAGCGCGTCTTCGTCACCGGCGGCAGCTACGGCGGCTACATGGCCGCCTGGCTGAACGGGCACGTCGAGCCAGGCCGTTATGCCGCCTACGTCTGCCATGCCGGCTGCTTCGACTGGCGCGGAATGTTCGCCGACGACTGCTACAGCTATCACAGCAAGGAGCTCGGCGCCTGGTACTGGGACGACCCGGCGCGCATCGCCGCGCAGAGCCCCGACACCTTCGCCGCCCGCTTCGCCACGCCGACCCTGGTGATTCACGGGGCGCTCGACTACCGCGTGCCCGACGCGCAGGGCCTGGCCTACTACAACACCCTGAAGGCGCAGGGCGTGCCTGCGCGATTGCTATGGTTCCCGGACGAGAACCACTGGATCCTGAAACCCCGCAACAGCAGGCTTTGGTACGGCGAGTTCTTCGCCTGGCTGAAGCGCCACGACCCGAAGGCGCGCTAAGGGAAAGCGTCAGCGCACCGCACTCGCCGGCCGCCCGCGTTCGCAAGCCGCCTTGAGCTTGGCGCCGTCGGCCGCCAGACAGCGCGCCGCGTCGTCATTGACCGCGCCCGGCACGCTGCCCGCAGGCAGTGACGCAGCCGGAGTTGCAGGCGACGGGCTGTTGCGGTTCTTCAGCGGCACCGATATCTGCGGGATCACCCGCTGCTCGGGCTGCTGGCTACCAGGCTCCCTGGCCTTTTCGGCGGCCCTGACGGCCGGGCTGCGAGCCTGGTTCGGACGGGCTGCTGCGGAAGCTGCCGAGGCCGGCGCTGCCGCCGGCGCGGACGACTGCGCGCGAGCCCAGCCTGCGGGCCCCGCTGCAATCACGGTGACGAGAACGGCGAGGAGAGCTGGTTTCATAGGACACCCGGGTGGTCGATTGCCATATGCCGAGTCTCACGCCGTCGTCGGCCTGCGCAGGTAGGAGGCGGGCGCGAACGGACGTCGTCCATCCGGCCCCGCGGGGGCCGATCACTCTTCCTCCACCGCCCCATCCAGGTCCACGCAGATCACCTGCATCTTCGCCTGCGACCAGAAGGCGGTTGACATCGTCACGCACATGCGGGCGCCCTTGAGGCTCAGGTAGGGGCGGGTCACCTGCACCTGGCCCAGTTCGGCCACGGCGCGGCGGAAGTACGGGCGGCGGGCCCAGCGGGCGGTGCCGGCGTGTTCGAGCGGCTCGAAGCGCAGGTCGCGCTGGCTCAGCTGGGGGCGGGCCGGGGCCACCGGCGGGCAGCAGTCGGCACCCTGCTCGTCCAGCAGGTAGCACAGCTGCACGCCAGGCAGCGCCAGCAGCGCGGCGCAGGCCTGGTGCAAGGGCTGGCCCTGGCGCAGCGCCGGCAGCGCCTTCTTCAGCGCGACGCCGTAGGGCGTCATCCGCTGCGTGTGGGCGGCGCGGTCCTCGGCGTGACGCTCGCCCAGGCGTGCCCAGACCTCTTCGATCTCGGGCGAGACCTGGTCGGCACCGATCAGCGCCGGCGCCGGTCGGCCGAAGGCAAAGCCCTGCACCAGGTCGACATCGGCATCCAGCGCCAGCAGGCCTTCGTCGTGCGTCTCGACGCCCTCCAGCAGTACCAGCGCGCCGCACTCGTGCAGCAGCGAGACCATCTGCGTCATCACCCGGGCGATCCGCGGCGAGGCGACGGCGCGGCGCAGCAGGCTGCGGTCGAGCTTGACGATCTCGGGCTGGACGCGCCAGACGCGGTCGAAGTTGGAGTGGCCGGCGCCGAAGTCGTCCAGCGCCAGCAGGCAGCCGGTGGCGCGCGCGCTGGCCACGGCGGCCTCGAAGTCGGCGTCCAGCGCCATCACGTCCTCGGTCACCTCGAAGACCATGCGCCGCGGCGGCACGCCGAGCCGCTCGATCACGCGCGACCAGGCCTGCAGCAACTCGGGGTCGCGGGCGCAGTGCACGAACACGGCGGGGTGGATGTTGACGAAGAGCCAGCCGTCGGGATCCTGCTGGCGCACGAAGTTGTGCAGGTGCAGCAGCCGAGCCAGCCGGTCGCCCATCAACTGCTGGTCGAAGCCTTGCAGGCCCGCAAAGAAGTGCAGCGGCGGCACGGCACGGCCTTCGCCGTCGGTGATGCGCAGCAGCGCTTCGTGGCCGATCGTGCGGCGGTGCGGGAAGCTGTAGATCGGCTGGAAGTGCGTGTCCAGCGTCATCCCGTTGAAGGCGGCGCGCCAGGGGCCGTCGGCTTGCTGGCTCAGGGTTTCGTACAGCGGCGCGAAGGCGGTGTCGGGATCGGATGTCATCGGCGGCGGCAAATTCATGCTGGCGCGATGCTAGTCTTTCTTCGACGGCCTGGGACCTCAGACAAACCTCAGCCCAGCTTGCAAACGCTTGCAGGCCGCACACGCCCGCCTATGGATAATCGAAGGCGTCCCGTCGTCCGAGGCATCGTCGTCCATGCTGATCCAGTTCTTCTACACCTTGCGCGCCGCCAAGCTGCCGGTTTCCGTCAAGGAGTTCCTGACCTTGCTGGAAGGGCTGCAGGCCGGAGTGATCGGCGGTGAAGACTCGGTGCCGAGCGTCGAGGACTTCTACTTCCTCTCGCGCGCCACGCTGGTCAAGGACGAGGCCCACTACGACAAGTTCGACCGCGCCTTCTCGGCCTACTTCAAGGGCGTGGAGATGCTGACCGACTTCACGCAGGACGTCCCGCTCGAATGGCTTAAGAAAACGCTGGAGCTGGAGCTCACGCCCGAGCAGAAGGCCGCCATCGAGAAGATGGGCTGGGACGAGCTGATGGAAACGCTGAAGAAGCGCTTCGAGGAGCAGAAGGAGAAGCACGAGGGCGGCAGCAAGTGGATCGGCACCGGTGGCACCAGCCCCTTCGGCAACTCGGGCTACAACCCGCAGGGCATCCGCATCGGTGGCAAAGGCGGCAACAAGAGCGCGGTGAAGGTCTGGGAGCAGCGCGCCTACCGCGACTACGACGACAACCTGGAGCTCGGCACCCGCAACATCAAGGTCGCGCTGCGCCGCCTGCGCCGCTTCGCCCGCGAGGGCTCCGACCTCGAGCTCGACCTGGACGACACCATCCACAAGACCGCCGCCAACGCCGGCATGCTGGACATCCGCATGATCCCGGAGCGGCACAACAAGGTGAAGGTGCTGCTGCTGATGGATGTGGGCGGCACGATGGACGAGCACATCCACCGCGTCGAGGAGCTCTTCTCCGCCACCAAGAGCGAGTTCAAGCACCTGGAGTTCTACTACTTCCACAACTGCGTCTACGACTACGTCTGGAAGAACAACCGCCGCCGCTTCGCCGAGAAGCACGCCACCTGGGACGTGATCCGCAAGTACAACAAGGACTACAAGCTGATCTTCGTCGGCGACGCGACGATGAGCCCCTACGAGATCCTGCAGGCCGGCGGCAGCGTCGAATACAACAACGACGAGGCCGGTGCCGAGTGGCTGCAGCGGCTCACCCACGCGTTCCCGAAGTACGCGTGGATCAATCCCGAGCCCCCGGGCGTCTGGCAGTACCGGCAGAGCATCGCGATCATCCAGCAGTTGATGCAGCAGCGGATGTTCCCGCTGTCGCTCACCGGCCTGGAAGGGGCCATGCGCCTGCTGAGTAAATGACGGTCGGACGCATTCTTCCCGCGCTGCTCGCGGCGCTGGCGGTGCTGACACTCAGCGGCTGCGCCAGCCTGACGAGCTACTTCAGCGGCGGCGACAAGCAGGACGGCAAGCCCGCCGAGAAGGCGGTCGGCCCGGTCGAGGCCGCCGCCTCGGCGCCACGGCCGGTGGCGAACTACCAGCTGGAGGTGGACGCGCCGTCCAACCTGCGCACGCTGCTGCAGGAGCACCTGGACCTGGCCCGCTTCCAGCGCACCGAGCAGGACGAGCGCCTGAGCCAGGTCGAGCTGGACCGGCTCGGCAGCACCACGCCCGCCCAGGCCCGCGCGTTGCTGGAAACCGAAGGCTTCTTCAACGCTCACGTGGAACTGAGCCGCAACCCGGCCACGGCCGGTGCGCCGGAGCGCATCGTCGTCAAGGTCGATCCCGGCCCCCAGGCCCGCGTCAGCGAGCTGAAGCTGGACATCAACGGCGAGCTGGCCGGGCGCGACGGCGTGCCCGACGCGGACCAGCAGCGTCTGCAGCGTGCGCTGCGCCGCGGCTGGGCGCTGGACGTGGGCGATACGTTCAGCCAGGCGAGCTGGTCTTCGGCCAAGACGGCGCTGCTGGTGCAGGTGCGCGCCGCCGGCTACCCGCTGGCCGAGCTGCAGAGCACGCAGGCACGCGTCGAGACGCAGACCAACGCCGTCGAGCTTTCGCTGAGCCTGGACAGCGGCCCGCTGTACCACCTGGGCGAGCTGCGCATCGAGGGCCTGAAGTACCACGACGAGCAGAGCGTGCGCCGCCTGGCCGGCTTCACGCCCGGCACGCCCTACAGCGAGAAGGTGCTGCAGGAGTTCCAGGAACGGTTGGTGAAGACACAGCTGTTCGACACCGTCGCCGTGGACATCCAGCCCGAGCCCGGAAAGCCCGAGGCCGCCGCGGGCACGCCGGTGATCGTGCGCCTGCGCGAGGCCGCGCGCCAGCAGGCGACGACCGGTATCGGCTACGACGCCAACACCGGCCAGCGCGTGACCCTGGAATACCTGAACCGCGTGCCCTTCGGCCTGCCGGTGCGCGCCAGCTCCAAGCTGAACCTGAGCCGCGACCTGCGCTCGGCCGACCTGGAGATCAGCTCGCATCCGCAGACCGACATGTCGCGCAACCTCGCCTCGCTGCAGGTCGAGAAGGACCAGACCGGCGGCCAGGACATCACCAACCTCAGCGCCCGCCTCGGCCGCCTGCGCGAGACGCGCGACGACGACCGGCTGGTCTACGCCGAGATGCTGCGCTCGCGCGAGCGCCAGGCCGACGATGACGGCAACCCGATCACCGTGACCGGCAGCGCCTATTCGATGAACACGCAGTGGACGCGCCGCCGCCTGAACAATCTGCTGCTGCCCACGCAGGGCTGGAGCGGGCAGCTGCTGGTGGGCGCCGGGCGCGCCGAGAACAGCATCGGCAGCAGCGGCTTCTTCGGCAAGGTGTACTTCAAGGGCTACGGCTACCAGCGCCTGGGCAAGGGCTGGTTCGGCGACGCGCGGATCGAGTTCGGCCAGATCCTGGCCGCCAACTCGGTCGGCATCCCGGAGAAGCTGCTGTTCAAGGCCGGCGGCGACGACTCGGTGCGCGGCTATGCCTACCAGACGCTGGGGCCCGAGGTGAACGGCGTGGTCGTCGGCGGCCGCGTCGTCGGCACCGGCAGCCTTGAAGTTGCACATCCCTTCGTCCAGAGCATGCCGGACCTGTGGGGCGTGCTCTTCGTCGACGCCGGCAATGCCGCGCCCGACTGGGGCCACTACAAGCCGGTCTGGGGCTACGGCTTCGGCGTGCACTGGCGCAGCCCGGTCGGGCCGCTACGGATCGACATCGCGCGCGGCGTCGAGGCGCAGCGCTGGCGGCTGCACTTTTCCGTGGGTGTTGCACTATGACCGCGGAGCAAACCGAGCAAGCCCCCCCGCCGCCGTCGTCGCCACCCTTGCGGCGCCGCCGCTGGCGCCTCGCGCTGGCGCTGACGGTTCTGCCCTTCACCGCGCTGGCGGCGCTGGTCATTGGCAGCGCCTGGCTGCTGAAGCAGGAAGCCGGCACCGCCTGGCTGCTGAAGCAGGTCCCGCTGCTGCAGGTCGAGCAGCCGCGCGGCGCGCTGCTCGGCGATTTCGCGGCCCGGCGCGTGGTGGTGAACCTGCCCGGCGGCGGCAAGGACCGCATCACGATCGACGGGCTGCAGTGGCAGGGCCTGTCGGTCGCCTGGTCCGAGTCCTCGCGGCTGTGGGGCCAGCTGCACATCGCTCGGCTGCATGCCGACGCGGTGGACGTCGCTCTGGCGCCTTCGACGAACACCGAACCGCTCAAGGCGCCGACCGATCTGCCGCTGCCGCTGGGCCTGCAGGTCGATGCGCTGGAGCTCGACCGGCTCAGCCTCAGCATGCTGCCGGGACGGCCGCTGACCGGCCTGCGCGGCAGCCTGGACCTCAGCGCCAACGCCGGCGCGCAGCACCGCGTGCGCATCGATGCACTGCAGTGGGAGCAGTTGCGGCTGGCCGGCCAGGCACGCGTGAACACCACCGGCAAGCTGGACCTCGCGGCCGAGCTGAAGCTGCAGCCCGGTGCCGACGATCCATCGCTGCCCGATTGGAGCGGCGGCCTCCAGTTGTCCGGCCCGCTCGCCAGCCTGAATGCGCAAGCCCTGCTGCAGGCGGCCGGCCAGCGCCTTCAAGCCACCGCCCGACTCGAGCCCTTCTCGCCCTGGCCGCTGGCCGCGCTCGATGCGCGTGCCGAGGCGCTGGATCTCTCCGCACTGCTGAAAGACCTGCCGCGCACCGCGCTGAGCGGCACGGCGCAGCTGCAATCGAAGGGCTGGAGCGAGCTGGCGACGCTGCAGCTGCAGCTCAGCAACGCCGCCGCCGGCCGCTGGGACCAGCAGCGCCTGCCGGTGCAGCGGATCAAGCTGGCCTTGCAAGCCCGGCCGGACCAGCCGCAAAGCCTGCGGCTCGACGCGCTGGAGGCCCTGCTCGGCAGCGCCGCCGCGCCGGGCGGCAGCCTCAGCGGCGCCGGCCAGCTGCAGCCGGACCGGCACTGGGCGCTGAACCTGCGGCTCGACCAGCTGCGACCCGAAACCCTGGACGCCCGTGCGACGCCGCTGCGCCTGTCCGGTCGCCTCGACATCGACGGCGCGCTCGATATCGCCAGCGCGCCTCTGACGCTGACGGCCAAACTGAGCGGCGAGGTGCCCGCCGGCAAGCTCGGCGGCAAGGCAGCGGCAACGCCCTTGTCGATCGACGTCCAGGCCAGCCTCGAAGGCCGCCGCCTGAAGCTGAGCCAGGCGAAGGTCGAATCGGGCCGAGCGCGCCTGTCGCTCAGCGGCGAGGCCAGCGAAGACGAGAAGACCGGCTGGCGCGCCGAGGCGAAGACCGAGCTGGAGGATTTCGACCCGCGTCTGTTCTGGACCGGCACACCCGGCTCCGCCTTGCAGCGCAACACCACGGCACTCAGCGCCAGCGGCACCTTGAGCCTGCAGCAGGACAAGACACGGCCCCTGCTGCCGCGTGGCAGCGCGACGCTGGAGCTGCGGCCGAGCCAGTTGCTGGGCCTGCCACTGACCGGCAAGATCGAATACGTCCACGCCGCCGGCAGCGACGCCACCTTGAGTACCCGGCTCGAAGCGGCCGACAACCGTCTCGTCGTCATCAGCCGCATGCCCGAAGGCGGCCCCGGCGTGCTTGCCGCCAGCAGCCAGCTGGAGCTGCAAGCGCCCCGGCTCGCCGCCCTGGCGCCGCTGCTCGGCACGCTGCAGTTGTCCGGCGCCGCCGACGGCAAGGCCGGCGTCGAGTTCCAGCGCGATAGGGACCAGCGCTGGCAGCTCAGCGGCGACGGGCTGCTGAACCTGCACGCGCTGAGGGCCGTCGACGGCAAGCAGCCGCCGACGACGCTGCAGGAAGGCAAGCTGCGCTGGGCCATCGGCACCAAGGCCGACAGCCCGGTGGCGCTGAACGCGCAGCTCGAAAAGCTCACGGCCGCCGGCCAGACGGTGCCGCAGGCAAGCCTGGACTTGCAGGGCACCTGGGCCGCCCATCAGCTAAAGCTCGCCGCCCAGGTGCAGCCGGCGCGGGGCCCGGCCGCCGAGGTCGCGCTGGCGCTCAGCGGCACGCTGTCCAACTCGCCGCTGCTGGCGCTGCAGGACGACAGCGCGCTCGGCTGGAAGGCACGCATCGGCCAGGTCGAGGTCAAGCCCAAGGCGGATCCGACGCTGCCGGCGCCGGCCAAGCCACCAGCGCCCTTCCTGCGCGCCGCCGGGCTCGACGTCGACCTGCAGCTCGGTGCCGGCCTCGCCCCCGGCGCCGCGTCGCTGGCGCCCGGACAGCTCGACATCGGCGGCGCGCAACTGCGCTGGACCGAGCTGCGCTGGCAGGCACCGCTGCGCCAGGGCGAGCGCGCCGACATCCGCGCCGAGCTTCAGCTCGCGCCGCTCGAAGTGGCGCCGCTGCTGGCCCGCGCGCAGCCCGACTTCGGTTGGGGCGGACCGCTGATGGTGGCCGGACACGCCAGCATCCGGACCCTACCGCAGCTGCAGATCGATGCGGTGCTGGAGCGCACGCAGGGCGACCTGGCCGTCACCGACGAGCGCGGCCCGCAGGCGCTGGGCCTGACCGACCTGCGCATCGGCCTCGTTGCGCGCGACACGCTCTGGCAGTTCACCGAGGCCTTCGCGGGCACGCAGATGGGATCGCTGGCCGGCGCGGTCTCCGTCCACACCGAACCCGGCGCGCTATGGCCGGGGCCGAAGTCGCGGATCGACGGCGTGCTGCAGGCCAATGTCGCGCGCCTCGGCACCTGGGGCGCCTGGGTGCCCGCCGGCTGGCGGCTCGGCGGGAGCCTGTCGGCCGGCATGCAGATCGGCGGCACGCTGGGCGGGCCGGAGCTGCTGGGCCAGGCCAAGGGCGAACAGCTGTCGGTACGCAACCCGCTGCTGGGCGTCGACGTCAGCGAGGGCGCGTTCGCACTGAGCCTGAACGGCGAAACCGCGCGGCTGGAAACGCTCAGCGCCCGCGCCGGCAAGGGCACGATCAGCGCACAGGGCGAGGCCAAGCTCGGCGAGCAGGCGACCGCGCGGCTGAAGCTGACGGCCGATCATTTCGTGCTGCTGCGCCGCGTCGACCGGCGCCTGTCGGCCAGCGGCCAGGCCGAACTCGACTTCGCCCCCAAACTGCTGAAACTGGACGGCCGCTTCACCGTCGACGAGGGCCTGTTCGACCTGACCCGCGGCAATGCGCCGAGCCTGGACGACGACGTGATCGTGGTGCACGCGGACCAGCCGGCGCTGGACGCGGCCAAGGCGGCCAAGGCCGCCGCCAAGCCGCCGAGCGAGCGCAAGGTGCAGGTCAACGTCACGCTGAACCTGGGCTCCGACCTGAAGGTGCGCGGCCACGGGCTGGACAGCCGCCTGCGCGGCGAGCTGAAGCTGACGCAGGTGGACGAAGGTTCGCCGCAGCTGGTGGGCACCGTCAGCACCGTCGGCGGCACCTATGCCGCCTACGGCCAGAAGCTGGAGGTCGAGCGCGGCGACATCACCTTCAGCGGCCCCTACGACAACCCGCGGCTGGACGTGCTCGCCGTGCGGCCGGATGTGGACATCCGCGTCGGCGTGGCCGTCACCGGCACGGCGCTGAACCCGCGCGTGAAGCTGTTCTCCGACCCCGACATGGGCGATACCGACAAGCTCTCCTGGCTGCTGCTGGGCCGCGCGCCGGACACCCTCGGCCGCACCGACACCGCCCTGCTGCAGCGCGCCGCGCTGGCCCTGCTCAGCGGCGAGGGCGAGAGCCCCTCCGGCAAGCTGATCAAGAACCTGGGCCTGGACGAACTCTCGCTGGCGCAGAGCGAGGACAGCACCCAGGGCACGATCGTGCGCCTGGGCAAGCAGCTGTCGCGGCGCTGGTACGTGGGCTACGAACGCGGGCTCAACGCCACGACCGGCAGCTGGCAACTGATCTACCGCATCGCCCAGCGCTTCACGCTGCGGGCGCAGACCGGTGAGGACAACGCCTTGGACCTGATCTGGCAGTGGAAGTGGGAATGAGCGGGCACCAAATCCCAATACAATGCGCCGCCCTGTCTCCCAGGGCTGTCCTGGCCATAGTTCAATGGATAGAACGGACCCCTCCTAAGGGTCAGATGTAGGTTCGATTCCTACTGGCCGGACCAATGTGCGACCTGCGCGCATGTCGTTGGCCCCAAGCGACAGCAATAATCGTGATGTTCAGGTTTCGCTCCGTACATACCCGGAAACATGAATTTGAGACAAGTGACAGAACGCTCTCAATAGTTACGATCAAGGCCCGTCTCGTAAAGAAATTAGCAAGCGTCCGTCGCTACCCGCACGGACGTTTTCATTTTCTGGAGCTCAACCCTGCTCTCGCAACGCATCATGTCCGCACACACGCTCAAGATGGCTCGCAAGCCCATCGCGCTGGCCGTTCTCGGCCTGCTGGTCCTCCAGACCGCCACAGCTCAAACCGCTGCCGCCGACGCAACGACGCCGGCCGCGACTCCCGACACCAAGCTGGAGTCCGTCGTCGTCTCCGGCTCGCGCATCAAGCGCGACACCTTCAGCTCGCCCGCGCCGATCACCGTGATCCGCAGCGAAGAGGCTGCGCTGTCGGGCTTGGGTTCGACCGCTGAAATGCTGCTGAGCGTCGGCGTGACCGGCGGCCAGGGCCAGATCAACAACGCCTTCGGCGGCTACGTCACCGACGGCGGCCCGGGTGCCAACACCGTCGGCCTGCGCGGCTTCTCGCCGACCCGCACGCTGATCCTGCTGAACGGCCGCCGCATGTCGCCTTCGGGCACGCGCGGTTCGGTCGGTGCCGCCGACCTGAATACGCTGCCGAACTCGATCGTCGACCGCGTCGAAGTGCTGAAGGACGGCGCCTCTTCGATCTACGGCTCCGACGCCGTGGCCGGTGTGATCAACATCATCACGAAGCGGGATTTGAACGAGATCCGTCTCGACGCTTCGACCTCGATCTCCGAGCACGGCGGCGGCAACAAGTACAACTTCTCGATCGCCGGCGGCCAGGTCAAGGACCACTCGCGCTTCCTGGTGTCCTACAACTTCCACGACGAGCAGGAACTGACGCTGGGCCAGCGCGACTGGACTCGCTGCAACACGTCCTACCAGCGTGTCGATGGCGGCGATTGGGGGAGCAAGGACTACGTCGATCCGCTGACCGGCAAGCCCAAGTGCTACCCCACCGGGGTGACCGGCGAGAACGGCGTGACGATCAACACGATCGGCACCGGTGGCGGTCCTCTCGCTGGCGGTCTGTACACAGGCGTCGGCGCGGCCGGCTCCGTTGGCACCGGCTTCAACCGCTGGCGCCCGAACTCGGCCATCACCAGCGGCCTGGTCGGCTATGAAGGTGTCGGTGGCGGCGCCAATAACATCAACGTCCGCGACACCTTCGACCCGCGCACGCTGAATAGTTCGCTGCTGTCGCCGGTGCGCAACCACAACCTGTACGCGCAGGGCGGCGTTGATATCGATGCGCTCGGCGACGCGGAAGCCTACTGGGAACTGCTGTACAACCGCCGCGAGTCCTCTCAGGTCGGCTACCGCCAGCTCTCGCTGGACTACGCTAAGGGCAGCCCGCTGATCCCGTCGAACCTGGCTTGGAGCACGGTGCAGTCGGCGCCGACCGTCATCACAAACGGCCAAGCACTGGGCGTGCGTGCCTTCATCGGTGCCGGCAACAGCTACTCCAGTCAGGACGTCGACTTCGTCCGTGCCGTCGGCGGCCTGCGCGGCACGATCGCCAACACCGGCTGGGACTATGACGTTTCGCTGCAGCACTCCGAAAGCCGCGGCAGCTACACCTACGATGGCTTCCTGGCCGACCGCCTGGCGCAGAGCCTGAACGTTGTCGCCTCGGGCAGCGGCTACAACTGCGTCGACCCGTCGAACGGCTGCGTGGCCGCACCGGCACTGAGCAGCGCCGTCATTGGCGGCAAGCTGCCGCAGGCCTGGATGAACTATGTCTTCAGCAACTCCATCAACGGTGTGACCAAGTACAAGGAAGACATCGTCTCGGCCTCGGCCACCGGCAAACTGTTCAAGCTGCCGTACGGCGATGTCAAGGGCGCCGTCGGTGCCGAGTTCCGTAGCGACAAGATCGACGACACCCCGTCCGTCGACCAGCAGACCGGCAACATCTACAACTTCACCTCGTCCACGCCGACCCGTGGCAAGGACCATGCGACCGATTTCTTCGGCGAAGTGGAGGCACCGCTGCTGAAGAACCTGCCGATGGTGCGTGAACTGACGGTGAACGCCTCGGCTCGCGTGTCCGACTACAAGTCCTACGGCTCCGGCACAACGCACAAGTACGGCATCAATTACAAGCCGACCGAGTGGCTGTCGCTGCGTGGCACGAACGGCACCTCGTACCGCGCTCCTGCGCTGTTCGAGCAGTTCGTCGGCGCCACGACCGGCTTCCTGAGCAACGCGGGCGATCCCTGCAACGACTACCAGAACAGCACGAACGCCAATGTCCGGGCGAACTGCGCTGCCCAAGGCCTGCCCGGCGACTTCCAGCAGAAGAACAGCATCACCTCCATCACGAATGGCGGCCGTGACGCTGGCTTGAAGGCCGAGACATCGAAGAACTCCTCCTGGGGCTTCATCCTGCAGCCGACGCTGCCCGCCGGCATGGGCGAGTTCTCGTTCGCGGTCGATCGCTTCGACATCAAAGTGGACAACGGCGTCAACCAAGCCGGCACGGCCAACATCCTGAGCATGTGCTACGACAGCGTCGGCCTGAGCAGCCCGTTCTGCCGCCTCATCACCCGTGACGGGGGCTCGACTGCACTGAGCGTCAACAACAGCTACGTGAACCTGGCCACCGACATCGTTCGCGGCTATGACATCAACCTGAGCTACGAGAACAAGATCGGCATCGGCAAGCTGAGCGTGGTGTTCGAAGCGACGCGCTACACCCAGCAGGCCAACAAGCTGTTCGCAGACGATCCGCTGTACAACTTCAACAACGACATCGGTTCGCCGAAGTGGGCCGGCGACCTGAACGTCGACTACAAGTTCAACGGCTGGAACCTGCACTACGGCATGGAGTTCGTCGGCAAGACCTCGAGCTACGCCGACGTCAACATCCAGGAAGATCCGGCCACCAGCCAGTACAAGTTCGACACGCCGGCTTACTACCTGCACTCGATGTCCGTCTCCTACAACGACACGGTCAGCAAGTGGAAGGTCACCGGCGGCGTGCGCAACCTGGCCGACAAGAAGCCGCCGCAGATCTCGTCCGGCTACTACAACCGGGTGGGCAATGCCCCGCTGTACAGCGGCTACGACTTTGTGGGCCGTACCTTCTTCATGAACGTCTCCAAGAGCTTCTAAGAGCTCACGCGACGAAAGCCCCGGCACTCCCGTGCCGGGGCTTTTTTTCGCCCGTCGAAATCAAGCGCTGGTCCCCATCCTTCCGTGACTTCCGGCACGGACAAGGAATTGCAAGCGGGGCGTTAAGCGGTGGTAAAGCCGCTGACCCATACCCGCCCATGCCCTTGAAACCCGTGAATTGGTGGGCCAAATGGGGTCGTCCCCGTGCTTCCTAAATGAGCACCGGGCATATACTGAAGACGTGACAGATGCGTGTACTCGGGCCGCAGTGGCGGAGCAATCTGCGTACCTGCTAGTCACAATCCGCTGTACCTCTCACCGAAGGAATGACTCGCATCATGGGTGCCAAACTTAAAGTCGCTGGCTGGATTTCCCTGGGTGCCTTGGCCGGAGCAATGGCCACGATGCAGTTCACGGCAACCGCCCGCAGCAGCCTCTCGCCGCTGCCCCTGGAAGAACTCCAGCAGCTGGCCGCCGTGTTCGGCATGATCAAGTCCGACTACGTCGAGCCCGTCGACGAGAAGAAGCTGATCAATGATGCGATCTCCGGCATGGTGTCCGGGCTCGACCCGCATTCGCAGTTCTTCGACAAGAAGAGCTTCAAGGAGTTCCGTGAAGGCACGACCGGCCGCTTCGTCGGCGTCGGCATCGAGATCGGCATGGAAGACGGCTTGGTCAAGATCGTCTCCCCGATCGAAGGCTCGCCCGCCTTCCGCGCCGGCCTGAAGAGCGGCGACCTGATCTCCAAGATCGACGACGCCTACGTCAAGGGCCTGGGCCTGGACCAGGCCGTCAAGAAGATGCGCGGCGAGCCGAACACCAAGGTCGCGCTGACGATCTACCGCAAGAGCGAGAACCGCAGCTTCCCCGTAACGATCACCCGCGAGGAGATCAAGGTCCAGAGCGTGCGCGCCAAGATGATCGAGCCGGGCTACGCCTGGGTCCGCGTCACGCAGTTCCAGGACCAGACGGTCGACGACTTCGCCAGGAAGCTCGAAGAGCTGTACAAGCAGGACCCGAACCTGAAGGGCCTGGTGCTGGACCTGCGCAACGACCCGGGCGGCCTGCTGGAAGGTGCTGTCGCCGTGTCCTCGGCCTTCCTGCCCAAGGATGCCGAGGTCGTCAGCACCAATGGCCAGATCGCCGAATCGAAGGCCACCTTCAAGGCCAATCCGGAGTTCTACGCCCGCCGCGGTTCCGATCCGCTGCGCCGCCTGCCGGCCGCGCTGAAGAACGTGCCGATGATCGTGCTGGTGAACGAAGGTTCCGCCTCGGCCAGCGAGATCGTCGCCGGCGCGCTGCAGGATCAGCACCGCGCGACCGTCATGGGCGCCCAGACCTTCGGCAAGGGCTCGGTCCAGACCGTACGCCAGCTGAGCGCCGACACGGCACTGAAGATCACCACGGCGCGCTACTACACGCCGAGCGGCCGCTCGATCCAGGCCAAGGGCATCGTGCCCGACGTGATGGTCGACGAAACCGCCGACGGCAATGTCTTCGCCGCGCTGCGCACCCGCGAGGCCGACCTGGAGAAGCACCTGGTCAACGGCCCCGAGCTGAAGGACGACGCCCGCGAGAAGCAGCGCGAGGAAGAGCGCAAGAAGCTCGAGGAAGAGTTCGCCAAGACCAAGGAAGCGCCGAAGCCGCTGCCCGAGTTCGGCTCCGCCGAAGACTTCCCGCTGGCCCAGGCGATCAACCAGCTGAAGGGCAAACCGGTGCTGGTTTCCAAGACCGCCGTCGAGCGCAAGGCCGAAGTGAAGGCTGAATAAGCCCTCTCCCCGCCCAGGAACGGCCCGCCAGCGTGCGGGCCGTTTGCTTTTACGATGCCGCCGATGAGACAACCACGTCACCATTCTTGCGGGCCGAGCGCCGGGCCGCTCCCAAGCCGGCCCGGCCGGCGATGTGCTTGCCGGTCGATCCGGCAAGCATCGCCGTCCCCTCGGGGGACCGGCCAACGTACTCGTTGGACGAGGGGCTCACATGACTGATGAGCAATTGCTGCGCTACTCGCGCCACATCCTGCTGGACGAGATCGGCATCGAAGGTCAGCAGAAGCTGCTGGCGTCGCACGCGCTGGTGATCGGCGCGGGCGGCCTCGGTTCGCCGGTGGCGCTGTACCTGGGCACGGCCGGGGTGGGGCGGATCACGCTGGTGGACGACGACGAGGTGGACCTGACCAACCTGCAGCGCCAGATCGCCCACACCCAGGCGCGCATCGGGCAGCCCAAGGTCGAATCGGCCGCGGCCGGCGTGCTGGCGATCAACCCGGAGACGACGGTCATCGCATTGAAGCGCCGCGCCGATGCCGTCTGGCTGGACAGTTATCTCGACGGCGTCGACGTGGTCATCGACTGCAGCGACAACTTCGCCACCCGCCAACTCGTCAATTCCGCCTGCGTGCGGCATCTCGTCCCGCTGGTCAGTGGTGCGGCGATCCGCTTCGACGGCCAGATCAGCGTCTACGACAGCCGCCG
>Ga0247779_1000090_pt1 | contig 73476 bp, 68 predicted proteins | sample UWRJL221509R5_FD_179925 | JGI IMG/M metagenome (GOLD analysis project Ga0247779, IMG submission 179925) | Plant litter microbial communities from Arlington Agricultural Research Station in Wisconsin, United States - UWRJ-L221-509R-5 | ecosystem: Environmental > Terrestrial > Plant litter >... | reverse complement strand
GCGAGATGTCGTCCATCTTCTCCAGCTCGTGGATGAAGAACGGACCTTGGCCGGCGCCGTCGGTCTTGGTCACGACGTTGCACGCAAGCGTCTTCGGAGTGGACGAGGAGGAGTCCTGCACCGGGACCGCGGTCCACGGCGGCGAGCTGAGCGTGCCCGTGCTAGCCATGCCGCCTGCGCCAGCCGCACCGGGTGCGCCGCCCGCGGGCGCGCCTGCTGCGCCGGGAGCACCGCCCGCTGGGGCGCCTGCAGTTCCGGGTGCGCCCGCGCCTGCGCCCGCTGGGGCGCCTGCAGTTCCGGGTGCGCCCGCGCCTGCGCTTGGCGAGCCTGCAATTCCGGGTGCGCCCGCGCCGGGCGCGCCCGCGAGACTGCTGCCCGCGCCTGCTGCGCCGGGGTTCCCGCTTCCTGCAGCGCCGCCAGGCGTGCCGCCATCGGTCGAGCCGCACGCGGTGACCGCCGCGAGCGCTCCCAGCCCCTCGAGCATCTGTCGACGGCTCACGGCCTTCGCGAGCGCTGTGTCAACCTTCGATTCACGCTTACTGGCCATACTCTCTGACTCCTTCAATGCTCGATCACTGAGACTCGGAAATGATTCACCGCTGCGCGCGCGGTTGTACACGCGTACGCGCCATTGTGGTTGCCATTCGAGCGATCCACCAGGCAACATTTCAAAACTAGGACGCAGCGCTGCGATTCGCACGAGACAAGCAATTTCGCGCTCAGCTACAGGCCATCAACGCCAATCTTTTTTGACCCGAAACGGTCTCATTGAGGATCAGCTGGCTTGGCGTAGTTTGCCTGTCGGTCTTCGACGGTCTTCGCGTTAACGAGTTCGAAATGCCGAAGCGGCCGAAAACACAGCGCTGGGCCACGCGGAGCGCGCACGGCGCGCGCCACGCGCTCGTCACGGGGGACCAAAATGTCCCCGCTCGGCTTCAGCGGTTTCGCGCTATGAACCGCCTCGCTTTCCCTGACTCGACTGGCTTCGACTCGGTACTCTACTATAGTCCACCGAACTACTAGGGGCGCTGCGCGTTTCGCCCGCGCTGTGCCCCGTGGCCTGACTCTGCCATCGGCGACGCTCTTGGCTCTCTCGGAGGTTTTCTATGTTGCTCGTTTCGAAGAATCGCCCCAGTGGTGCCCCGGCCTTCAGCGCCGCGGTAGCCTTCACGTGCCTCGCGGCGCTCGGCTTACTCGCGTGCAGCGCGTCGGACGTACCGGCCGGAGCGGGCGGGACTGGGAGCGGGACCGCGGGCAGCGGCAACAGCAACGGCGGTAGCACGCCGGTGACGGGAGCTGGCGCGCCGGCAGTGGCCACCGCCGGTCAAGCCACGACCTTCGGCGGCGGTGGCAGCGGCGGCGCGCTGCTGGGCGGAACGAGCGGCGCGCCCCAGGGTGGCAGTGCCCCGCAGGGCGGCGCAAGCCCCGGTGGCGCGGGCGCGGCCCAAGGGGGCGCAGCGCACACGCGCGATCATTGTCTCGAAGGCTACGATCCGGATCCGACCGACGCGACGATGAAAGCGGACGGCCCGGCGGAGTTCTCGCAGTCGAACCAAATCGATCTCACGGTGCAGCCGGAGGTGCTCGAGTGGTTCAAGGCCCGCGTCTGGGAGCAGGCGCACTTTCAATGGCACAACATTCGGCGCTGCAAGTCCGGCGCCGCAACCGCCGACAAGCAAGGCGGTGGCGTCAACCCGTGCAAGACCAACCCGGAGTTGATCCCCACCAACCAGGAGAACCAAGGGCCCGGTGACGGTCTGGAGTTCTTGGCCATGCACCGCCACATGATCCAGAGCCTGAAGCAGTTGTGGCCGAAGCACACGGAGCAGTTCGAGGGCTGGGAGCACTTCCCGACCAAGGCCTCGGATGTGCCGAAGCAGTGGCAGGCGGACTGGAGCGCCTGGATGGCGAACGTGGCGACGGCCGGCGGCAAAGCCGACGATCCCGCGAGCCACATGAGCGAAACCGGCTTCGAGAGCGAAGGCGCGTTCGGGCAGTGGATTCAGAGCACCAGTGGTTTGCACGGCGCTCTGCATTTCAAGTGGGTGCGCCCGAACAATGGCGTTCACGGCCTCGGCAACCAGTTCACGAACATCGACAACTACATGTTCTGGAAGATGCACGGCTGGATCGACAAGGTCTGGGATCGCTACCGCGCGGCCAAGGGCATGAAGCCGACCGATCCGGACATCAAGGCCGCCGTGCTCGCGCAGTGCCGGCAGATGGACCAGCTGGCGATCATCGTGAAGCCGGATCTCGGCACCACGACCTGCACGACGCCCCCGCCAGCGCAGACCGGCGTATTCGTCGACACCATCCGGCCGATCTTCGAGAGCAGCACCAACAAGTGTACCGGTTGCCACGGGCCGTCGGGTGCCGAGGCCGGTTTGAGCTTGGGCGGTAGCCCCTGCGTCAAATCGTCGGACATCGTCGCCGCGTTGGTGGGCAAGTCGTCCATCGGTGGTGGCCAGTTCAAGCTGATCGAGGCGGGCAACGCCGACAAGAGCTGGCTGTATTTGAAGGTCACCGGCAAGGCCGCCACGGCGGGCTGCACGGCGACCACCGGCACCTGCTCGACCGAGACCATGCCTCGTGGCGGCGGCGTGACGCTCACTCAGGCCCAGCAGGATGCGCTGAAGAAGTGGATCAACGACGGCGCCGTAGCGCCGAAGTGATGGCCTTCGGGGAACGGCGCGCGCAGCTCGTGTGCGCGCCGCTATTCCCCGAGCACGCCCAACGCTTCCAGCAGGTCGGACACGTCCTGGTCCGACAAGAGCTCGGTGGAGAAGGGCGGCATCACCCCGCCGTAGCCGAGAAATAGGCCGTGCCGGATCTTCTCCGTGAACACGAGCCGCTGCAGACGCGCCGAGTACTCGGCGTGGGCGACGAGCGTATCTTCCGGCAAGATCGGCAGCCGCGAGCTCAGTCGACCCGAGCCGTCGTGCATGCTGCCGTGACAGTACAAGCAGGTTTGCGCGAACAGCACTTGCCCGTGGCTTTCATCGCCGCGTGGTAGCGGATCGATGGTGGTCACGACCGTGAACGGGATCGGGTTTGCGTCGCCCGGTTCGAGACTTTCGAGGTAAGCGTAGAGCGAGCGCGCCCGCTCCTCGGTCACCACGAGCGGTCGGTTGTCGGCCATGAAGTCGTTGCGACAGGCGTTGATCGAGCCGAGTAAGTCCGCCTCTTGGCCGCCCCAGAACGTGGAGCGCAAGGTGACACCCGCGAGCGCCCCACCTGCCTTTTTCGATGGCGGCGTGCTGGCGACGGTGTCGTGGCAGCTGGCGCACGTGTAGTCGTTCAAATGGGAGCTCGAAAGCGCTTTGGACTCGAACAGCTGACGCCCTTGCTCGACCGCGCTCGGCTCGGCGGGCGAGCTGCAAGCGCTGAGCAGGCAGCAGCCAATGAGGGCAGCAGTTTCCCAAAGCTTGCCGGCGGGACGAGTGGCGAGACGGGGGTTCATGGCTCGAGGATGGACATGCGATCTGGGTACAGCTCGACCGTTACGCTGGAGATGATCTCCAGGGTGTTCGGATCGACCTCGACGACGGCGCCGGGGCGATAGTGGTCCCCTTCACACACGAGGCGCAGGCGCCCATCGCTGCTGACGCTGAATTCGGACGGATTCGTGCAGTCCGCGTCCGAGTATTGGATCTCCAGCAACTGTTCACCGCTGCTGACGTCGAACAGCGCGGCGCCATTCGGGAACTGCAACGGGACGGCCAACGTGGTGTCGGAAAGCAACGTGGCAAACATCGGTACGCCGGAGGCAAACGTCGCAGGGTCGTTCTGGCGCGTGAGCGTGGTCAACAAATTCGGTGTGTCGCTCAGATCGAACACGGACACCGAAAACGACACCTGATTGGAGACCAGCAAACGTTCTCGGGCGGGATCGAGAACCATGGCGTACGGCTTGTTGACGTCGGCCTTGCCGGCAGGCACGCGCGAAAGGACCTCTCCGCTCGCGCTGTCGACGACCGCGATCGAATCTTCACCGGTACAAGCAACGAACACGCGCGCCCCGTCGCCGTCGAAGGCGAGGGCCGCTGGAGCGGCGCACAGCGGCAGCCTGCGCGGCTCGGCATTGCCCCTTTCGATCGCGCTCCCGGGATCGACCAACACCAAGTTCGCGCGCCGCGCTTCGAGGTCCGAATTCAGCGCGCGAAAGAGATCGAAGTGGGAAACCGCGAGCCTGCCAGTGGTCGCCGAGAACGCGATCTCCGTGGCGCTGGGATCCACGCGCAGATCGCCGGCGACGCTCAAGTCCAGCAGGTTCAGCGCTTGGACATAACCGGAGCGCTGAGTCGCGCCGTGGGACAGCGCGTGCACGCTCTCGTTCGAGTTCGGATAGGAAAGCGCGACGTAGGCCAGGCCGTCCGCAGGGTCGAGCACGACATGCCTCGGCCCGTCGATGTCCACCGGCCCACGTCCGACCGGGACGCTGCCGAGCAGGGTCATGCTGTCCAGATCGAGCACGCTCACGGTATCGGAGTTGCGATTGGCGACGTAACCGAGTCGGCGTCCCACGGGCTCGAAGCTCGGCCGACGACTCGGGAAGGCGCCCGTCGCATCGTCTCCGTCGTTCACGGTGCCCGAACAAGCGACAGCCAGCGTCGTGGCGAGGACGAGTAAGAATTTTTCGCTAGCGTGCTGAAAGCCCAAGCAGGGATGTTATCCCTCAGCCTTCGTGCTCGGACAAGCGCTCACACATTGGATCACATAGCCCTCGCGCGGCCCGCGACGCGCTCAGGATCCACTCGAACCGCAAAGTTCCGCGCGATTCGCGAGGCCGGGGTGCGACGATATGTCCTGCTTGCAGGCGCCGCGAAATATGCGAAATGGTCCGAGATGACTCCGTTTCGACTCGCGGCCGCGGGCGCCCTCGTCCTCCTGCTTTCGTCGTGCTCCAGCGACTCGACTGCTCCCACCGAGCACCCTGATACCGGCGGCGATCTCAGTGATGTGATCTACGTTGGCGAGGTCAACGACGAAGCGCTCGATCGTCTGTTGGATGCGACGCCCACGGACGAGCCGCGCCATGCCCTGAAGATCGATTCCCCCGATCTGAGCGCTCCGTTGCCGCAGGACAGCGCTGCCACCTTCGCCTATAGCCCCGCGAGCGAAGCGACACGCGCGCCCAACCATCGCCGGGTCCCTGCACGGCAGCAACCTTCCAAGTGGCAGCGCGCTGTTCACGCGCTCGGCAAGTTCCTGAGTCCCGAGGGAACCGCCTATGCTCATGGCGCTCCCTACAACGGTACTGCCTACTACCTCGTGATCAGCGATGCGGACTCGAAGACGAGGCTGCAGGTGTTCACGTCCGAGACGTCTTTCACGCCGGAGGCCGTCGATTGGCAAAACTTGGCTCAGGCGCCCCAGCCGTTGAAGCTCGAGATCACCTCCGCCTACTTCGAGCAGAACGAGATCCCAGCGGGCGAGGGGCCATTCGTGGGCGGGACGTTTCCGTTTAGCATCAAATAACTGGGGTTTCGCCCGGAGCGAACGCGACCCTCATCGAGGGCCTACAGGCCCGGCCCCGCGTCGCTTCACAGCGGTCGAGAGTCTTCGTTCGGCGCTTGCGCCGGATCGACTGGCGGGCGGGCGTGCTCGTCGTGCAGCAAGCGAACCGCGGGCGTTTCCAGGTCATCGAACTGGCCCGAGCGCGTGGCCCAAGCGAAAGCGGCTACGGCGCCCAGAGAGAGCAGCAAAGTGATGGGCAGAATCAGAAAAATAATGCTCATGGTTTCGCGCCGCCGCTGAAAGTGCGCGCTCGAAGCGCGGCAGTTACGACGCTAATCGAGCTGATGGGCATCAAGACCGCGGCCCACAGCGGATCGAGCCGCCCGCTCACTGCCAAGGCGACGCCCAGCAGGTTGTAGGCGAGCGAGACGCCGATTCCGATGCGAATCACACGCATCGTTCGCCTCGAACCGATTGCCGCGAGCGCCACGGTGTCGAGACCGGGTCGAGTGGTGAACACGTCCGCCGCCGAGAGGCAGGCTTCGGCTCCACCGTGTACGGCAATGCCCACGTTTGCGGCGGCCATGGCTGCGGCGTCGTTCACGCCGTCGCCGACCATGAACACGCGCTGTCCCTCCGCTCGCAAGCGCGTGATGGCCGCAAGCTTCGCCTCTGGGCTCGCGCCGCCCGTGGCATTGAGCACCGGCACTCCCAGCTCACGAACGATGGAGTCGACTACGCGCTGGTCGTCACCCGATAGCACCTCGAACTGGAAGCCGAGTGCGGCAAGCTTCGTTAGGCTGGCTGCGGCATCGGCTCGAATCGTGTCTGCGAACGCGGCCATCGCACACACTTCGCCGTCGACGGCGACCAACACCGGGGTTCGCCCGGCAGCTGCGTGCGCTTGCGCCTGAGTCACGGCCCAGATGGGCAGCGAGCCGAGGGCCGCTCGCACGAAGGCTTGAGAGCCAACCAGCACGTCTCGGTCGTCGACTCGCGCGCGGACGCCTCGGGGATACTCTCGGCGCTCCTCACAGCTCGAGCCGTTCTCGCCGATGCTGCGCTGAAACGCGCGCGCAATCGGGTGCCCACTCGTGCCCTCGGCAGCGCGGACCAAGGACTTGATGGCTTCATCACCGCGCCAGGAGACGAGCTCGAGCCGGCCTTCGCTGAGCGTGCCCGTCTTGTCGAACACGATGATGCCCGGTCGCGCGAGCTCTTCCACGAATTCGCCGGCTTTGAACAAGATGCCGCTCTTCGCCGCTGCGCGCAGGGCCGCGCTCACGGCGAGCGGGGTTGCCATGCCGAGCGCGCAGGGACAGGTCACCACCAACAATGCGACCGTGTGGTCGAGCGCGTGGCTCGGATCCAGCATCGACCAGACGAGCAGGGTGAGCACGGCAATTGCCACGATCACCAGTACGAAATAGCCCGCGACGCGGTCGGCGAGGCGCACGATCGGCGCCCGCTCGCGTTGGGTCGCTTCCACGCTGTGCATGAGCCGGCCCAGTCTGGTCTCGGCGCCGACACTTTCGACTCGAGCTCGCAAGCTGGCCGAAAGGTTCGTGGTCCCTGCGTACACCCGGTCGCCGACGGTCACTGCTTCAGGGAACGATTCACCGGTGAGCAGCGAGGTGTCCAGCGCAGAGCTGCCCTCGCTGATCACGCCGTCGACGGCGATGCGCTCGCCCACTCGAATCTCCACGATGCTGCCTTTGGCCAGCGCATTCGCGGAGACTTCGCGCAAGGCCTCGCCCTCCACCAGGCAAGCCGTCGTGGGGGCCAACGCGTTGAGCAGGTCGCTGGCCTTCGCGGAGCGCCGCTGATGGGTTCGCTGCAGATAACGCCCGACCAGTAGCAGGAAGGTCAGCGTACACAGCGAATCGAAGTAGACCTCTCCCTGACCTCGCACGGTGTTTACCGCACTGCCGAGGTAACCAGCGAGCAGCCCGAGGCTCACTGGCAAGTCCATGTGCGGTGTGCGCGTGCGTAGCGCCGCCAGCCCGCCCCGGAAAAATACGTTGCCCGCCCAGAAGACCGCTGGTGTCGCGATGAGCAGGCTGCCAAAGCGGAAGAGCGCCGCGTACTCTTCGCCCATGCCGGCGTACTTGCCGGAATAGAGCGCGAGCGCCATCAGCATCACGTTGCCGGCGGCTGCGCCGGCGATCCCCAAACGCAGTAGCAGCGCTCGGTCTCCCTTGCGTTGCTCCACGGCCAGGCTCGCCTTGTGCGTGGGGTGCGGCGTGTAGCCGAGTGAGTCGAGCGCGCGCGCGACCTCACTGAGCGGAGCCGCGCTCGGATCCCACGCGATTCGTAAAACCGACCGCGTCAAATCGTAACGCGCTTCGAGCACCGCGGGCGTGACGCGCGGTAGGCGCTCGAGCAGCCAAACGCAGGCCGAACAATGCACCCCTTCCACGAAAAACTCGCTGCACAAAACTCCACCCGCGCCAGCCTGGCAGTAGTCGTTGCGGAAGGCGGGCTCGTCGAGCTCCTCGAACTTTCGCGGGCTTTGCTGGCGCGCCCCGGCTCGGGAGGGGGTTGCATCGCGCCGCGCGTAATACTCGTCCAGCCCCGCCTCGTGCAGGATGGCGAAGACCGACCGGCAGCCGTCACAACAGAACTGTTGCTCGCTGCGCGGTTCGAACCTCGCCGCGGGGACGGGCAGGGCACAGTGCGCGCACTGTGGCTCGGGTTGCGGCGGCACTCGAGCGGCCGCCGGCGTGCCGATATCGAGGGCGGCGCTCATCGCGCGCTCGTCTTTTGGTGGCAGGGGCAGGAGCCCGGCGTTGGTAGCGCGGGCGCGCGGGAGAGATGGCCATGGTTGAGCGCTGCGGCTGCGAAGGCTGGCAGGTTGGCGCGCGCGGTTACCGTGAACAGTCCAACAGCGAAGATCACGGCCGCACTCAGGATGGGTACCTGGCGCCGTACCCGCCCGACGAGCGTGCTCAGCACGACGCCCAGGCCGAGCAGCACCGGCAGATTGCCGCTCCAGAATGCCGCCATCAGCAGGGCACCCTGAAGCGGGCTGGCCGTTCCGGCAGCGCTGACGGCAAACGCGTATAGCCAACCGCAGGGCAGCAACGTGCTGGATAGGCCGAGAATCAGGCCTCGCCACGCCGCAGGCAGACGACGCACGGAGGCCAGTGCCAGAGTCACCCGCTTGGGTAGAGTCCAGCTGCCGCGAAAGACACGCACGCCCTGCGTCTCGAGCAGCGCGCCCATACCCCACAGGATCATGATGGAGCCGGAGACGAGCGCTGCCACACGGCCAAGCCCGGCAGCGCTGCCCGCGAGATCGACCGCTTGGCCAAGGGAGCCCGCGGCGACGCCGAGCGCGCCGTAGCTCACGAGGCGTCCGGCGTTGTAGCTGAGCTGCGAAATGAGGCGTGCCCTGCCGCTGGTGCCCTCGCCCGCGATGGCCACGAAACCGCCGCACATGCCCGCGCAGTGAACGCTGCCCAGCAGACTCGCGGCCGCTACGGGAACGAGCAGCGCAAGGCTCACGCCGCGCCTCCCGGCAGCAGATCGGCCCTGATATCGGCCGTGAAGCGCTCGCCGCCCACGCGAGCGACGATCTGGAACACCCATTGTCCCGGGTGATTGACCGTGAGCTGCGCTCGATACAGGCCTGCGGACCCTTCCTCGAACGCCATGCCGACCAACTTTCCGGAGTAGGCATTGGCGAAGGCTTCGGCAGCCAGCTGCGCACCGGTCACCGGCTTGCCCTGCCGATCGCTGAGCGAAAGCTCCAGCGTCGCGCGTCCTTGCGCATCGAATTTGACCACGGCGGGCCCGGCGACGACGTAGCCGAGGCGCTGGTTGGTCGCGGCTTGAGCTTGAGTGCGATCCCAGCCTATCGCCTTTTGATAGTAGTCCGGTTCCGTCGCAAAATGCGGATCGCGCACGGCGACAATTGCCATCGTGCCCACGCCCAAGGCGCTACTCAAGAGCAGTGCGACAGGCACGAATGCCCACGGTAAGCGCGCGCGAGGCTGAGGGGTCGGTGTCACGGTCGCCATGGATCAGGGGCCCTCCGGTCCCAGCAATTCGTAGGGGAAATCAGCGCGATAGCCGTGGCCATCGCTGACGCGAAAGTGCACGGCTCGGCCGCCACGTGAAAATACGCCCTTGGGGGCGAGCACGAACACGCTCGTGGTGCGCTGCTCGCCGGCCGCGACGGGCAGCGGGTCTTCGGGCGAGATCAGCTGCGCTGAGGAGAGGTCGGCGAGCTCGACATGATAGCGCTGCGCCGCGCCCGAGCGATTGCGTACCTTGATTCGGATCTGGTTCACTACCTGCTGGCCGCTCTCCGTGAACGGTGCGCCGATTCCACGCAAAATCGTGACCTCGACGCCTGGCTTGACCAGCAGCGCACTGGTCAGAATGCCGAGCAAACCGAGCAGTAGTATGGAATAGATGACGACCCGCGGTCGCAGCAGCGGCGCCTTCTTGCCGGACTCGAGCGTGTCCTGCGCCGCATAGCGAATCAGACCGAGCGGCTTGTGAATGCGCGTCATGATCGAGTCGCACGCGTCGATGCATTGCGCGCAGGCAATGCATTCGAGCTGTAAGCCCTGGCGAATGTCGATCCCGGTCGGGCAAGCGACGACGCACGCTTGGCAATCGATGCAATCGCCGTTGCCCGGCTTTTGCTTGCCTTTACTGCGCGGTTCGCCGCGCTTGACGTCGTAGCCGACGACCAGCGAGCTGCGATCGAGCAGCACCGATTGCAGCCGTGCGTAGGGACAGATCACGGTGCACATCTGTTCGCGGAAGTAGGCGAAGTCGAAGAACACCAGCCCGGTCGTGACCGCAACGACCGAAAAACCAGCCAGGTGCTTGGCGGGCGGCTCGGTGATCCAGCTCAGGAGCGCCTGTGTGCCCACGAAGTAGGACAAGAACACGTTGGCAAGCACGAACGACAGCCCCAAAAATACCAAGTTCTTCAGCGCGCGCCGCGCGCTCATGCCGCGCTTGTCGAGCGCGAGCTGCGCCTCTCGCTTGCCTTCGAACAGCCGCTCGATGGGCCGAAACAGGAACTCCATGTACACCGTTTGCGGGCAACCCCAGCCGCACCACGCGCGCCCCACGAGCGCGGTGGTCCAAAATACGGCTGCAAAGATGGTGAGCATGAGCAACATCAGCAGCACGCCATCAGTGGCCAGGAACGTGTGCCCGAACAACGAAAATTCGCGATGGACTACGTCCAGGAAGATGGCGGGCTTGCCGCCGATCTTGACGAACGGCAAGCCGACGAACAGCACCACGAGCGCCCACGCGACCCAGCGCCGCTTGCTGAGCAGCGGCCCTTGATAGAGACGCGGGCGGATTCGGTTGCGCGTCCCGTCTGCATTCAGAGTCGGCAGGACGCGTTCGGGTGCGATGAGCGGATGCATGGCGGTGCGCGCTCAGGGGACGGGCGTACCCTCGGGCGCCTTACCGGGCACGTTGGTGCCGCGCAGCGTGCCGACGAAGGCGACCACTTTACGCAGCTCGATCGGTGACAATTGGCGACCCCAGGCCGGCATGCCCTTGGCCGCCACGCCGGTGTCCACCACGCCGTAGATGTCGGTCAGCTTGCCCGTGCCGTGAACCCAGGATTTGTCGGTGAGGTTCGGTCCAATCAGACCTTGGCCGTTTGCCGCGTGGCACGGGCTGCAGCGCAGGCCGAACAGGGCCTTGGCGTCGGTCATCAGCGCAGGGTTTGCCATCAGTTTGCTCAGGGAGTCTTCACTGATGGGCTCTGCCAGCGATTGCTTGGCTTCGGCTTCGCGGGCCTCCGCCATGTCTGCCAGGTAGTCGTCCTCCACCGACGTGCCGTTGTGGGACACGTGATAGTGGAAGAAGTAGCCCACGGAGAAGAAGAAGCTAGCGGCCCACATCCATACCCACCAACGGGGCAGTGGATTGTCGTATTCGCGAATACCGTCGTATTCGTGGTCCAGGACGGGCGCTTCGGGTGCGGCGCTTGCTGTTTGCTTCGGCGGTGCAGAGCTCGTGGCGCGCCCGGGGTGTTCGGCGTGGTCAGTCATTGCTCGCTGGCCCCTTCGGATTTCTCCCCCTCGAGTGGCAGTCGCCGAGCGTGCTCGAAGTCGTTCTTGCCCAGCGCCAGGTGCAGCACGACTCCGATGAAGATGCCGAAAAATATCAAGAGCGGCAGCTGCGCAAAAATCGAAACGTGCATGGCGGACATGACATCACTGAGTTTCATGATCAGAGCCCCTCCGAGCGGGCCTTGCTGGGCGCGATGGTAATGGGAATGTCGGAATGTGAGTTGCCGGTGACGGCGCGCGGCTCTGCCGGCGGCGCGCTCGCGGGCAACTTCTTGATGTCGGTTCCGAGGCGTTGCAGATAGGCGATCAGGGCGACGATCTTCTTCTGCTCGAGCCCTGCGGGGCCGCCCTGCGCTTTGACGTCGGCGCTGATTTTGGAAGCTTGTGCGCGCGCTAGGCTCTCGGCGTGCAGCACCGCGTCACCGTAGGGAACGCCCAGCATGGCCATGGCGTCGACGCGCTTTTGAATCCCGGCGTAATCGAGGTCCTCCGTAAACAGCCAGCCGTAGGCGGGCATGATCGATTGCGGAGTCGTGGACCGTGGATCCAGCATGTGCCGCACGTGCCAGAGGTCGGGGTACTTGGCGCCGATGCGCTGCAAGTCTGGACCGATTCGCCGAGAGCCCCATTGAAACGGGTGGTCGTAGACGAACTCTCCCGGCTTCGAGTACTCGCCGTAGCGCTCGGTCTCCGAGCGAATGGGCCTGATCATCTGCGAATGGCAATTGTAGCAACCCTCCGCCACGTAGATATCGCGACCCGAAAGCTCGAGCGGCGTGTAGGGCGTGACCGAGGCGATGGTCGGGATATTGGACTTGATCAGAAACGTTGGCAGGACCTCGAACAGCGAAGCGACGATCACGGCGACCGCCACCCAAATGCTGAATTTCAGCGGCTTTCGCTCCCAGACGCGGTGCCACTTGGCTTGCACGAAGTAAATCAGCGAGTGCCCCGCGTTCGAGATGGTGCTGTGCTTGGGGATGGAAAGCTCGGTCTCGGGACCATCGTAGGCGGCCAGCGGTAGCGCTTCATCGCTCGATTCCTCGTACACGGCCGGGCGGGTGCGCCAAGTCATCAGCAAATTGATGAAGGCCATGACGACGCCGGTCACGAACAATGCGCCGCCCAGTACCCGCACCCAGTACATGGGCAAAATTCTCACCACCGTCTCTACGAAGTCGGGGTACGCGAGGCGACCGGTGGAGTCGAACGCACGCCACATCAGCCCCTGCGTCACGCCCGCCGCATAGATGGCGACGATGTACAGCAGGATCCCGATCGTACCGAACCAGAAATGAAGCTCGGCAAGCTTCTTGGACCAGAGCTTGGTCTGAAAAATCCGCGGCGCGAGATAGTAAATCATGCCGAACGTCATGAAGCCGTTCCAGCCCAGGGCGCCGCTGTGCACGTGGGCGATCGTCCAATCCGTGTAATGGGACAGCGCATTCACGCTCTTGATCGAAAGTAGCGGACCTTCGAAGGTGGCCATGCCGTAGAAGGTGATGCCGACCACGAAGAACTTGAGCACCGGATCTTCGGAAACTCGGTTCCACGCCCCACGAAGCGTCATCAGGCCGTTGATCATGCCGCCCCAGGACGGCATCCAGAGCATCACGCTGAACAGCATGCCCAGGGTGGACGCCCACTCCGGCAGCGACGTGTAATGCAGGTGATGCGGGCCGGCCCAAATGTAGATGAAGACCAGCGACCAGAAATGCAGGATCGACAGGCGATAGGAGAAGACTGGGCGGTTGGCTGCCTTGGGTAGGAAGTAGTACATCAAGCCGAGGAAAGGCGTGGTCAGGAAGAACGCGACCGCGTTGTGCCCGTACCACCACTGCATGAACGCATCTTGGACGCCGCCATACACGCTGTAGCTCTTGAACAGCGTGACCGGCAAAGCCAAGTTGTTGAAGATGTGCAAGATGGCGACGGTGATGATGGTCGCCACGTAAAACCAGATCGCGACGTAGATGTGCCGTTCGCGACGCTTGGCGATGGTGGCGAAGAAGTTCACCGCAAAGGCCACCCAGACCACGGCAATGGCCAGGTCGATTGGCCACTCGAGCTCGGCGTATTCCTTCGACTGCGTGATGCCGAACGGCAGGGTCAGCGCGGCGGAAACGATGATCGCCTGCCAGCCCCAAAAGTGAAAACTGCTCAATTTGTCGCTGAACGTGCGCGCCTTGAGCAAGCGTTGGCTGGAGTAGTAGATGGCAGCGAAGATGCCGTTGCCGGCAAAGGCGAAGATGGCCGCGTTCGTGTGCAGCGGTCGCAGACGGCCGAAGCTGAGTTGGGGGAGGCCAAAGTTCAGCGACGGGGCGACCAGCATGACGGCCAACCACAAGCCGACCAGGGTCGCGACGACACCCCAGAACGCGGTGGCGAACACGAATTTTCGGACTGTTCCGTCGTCGTAGTTGAATTTCTCGGCGCGGGTAGACATTCGGGTGCGAGCCTATCGCAAGAGCTGTGCCTTCTCGATTCATTCGCTAGAACCCACACTCGTCCCGTAAAAATCCAAACTCACACATGGGGCGAAGCGCAACATCTGCGTCGACGCGCAGAATCCGCGCGTCGTCTCGTCCAACACGGGTCGAGTCGCGTGGGTTCGCCTGGCCGTGCGCGAATTATTTGGTGTTCCGGTCTTTCATGCGCCGTTCGGGCGCTTTCGCCGGCGCTTCCGAAGCGTTGGCCGACGAATTGCATCGAGCAGGAGGATGTCCGAAGGTCAAGCCCAGGGCCCGCATGTCGTCCTGCTGGTGGACGACGAGCTGCGCACGACCCGCCGCATGGCCGCCATGCTGCGCGAGGACGGCTTCGCCGTGGAGATTGCGCGCGACGGCGCAGCCGCGGTGGCCCGCCTCGCCCGCTCGCCCGTGCCGGACGCGCTGGTGACCGAGCTGACGACCGCGCATGCAGACGGACTGGCGATTGGGCGCTTCGCTCGCAATCAGCGGCCGAACATCCCGGTGCTAGTCCTCACCGGCTACCCGAACTTGTTTCATGCCGATGCTTTCGCCGGTGGACCGCCGGCCACGCTGTTCACGAAACCGGTCGACTATGCGGCTTTGAGGTCGGCTCTGCGCGATGCTCTGCATTTGCCGCTGGCCAACGAATCGGCACCCAATATCCCCGTCGAAGACGCGTTGGCCCCCCGTGAGCTAGAATCAGCCCCAGAAAATGCCCGGAGAAACGCGCTTTCAGGAACTCAAACGCTACGTGCGCTTCGACGACCGTGATGCCCAACTACTGCTCGAGTTTCGCGAGCGCGCAGCGCCCGAGTTTCCGCGCATTGCCTTGGAGTTTTACGATCGCATCCGGGAGCATACGGACGCTCATGAGGTGTTCACGGGCGAGGCGCAGATTCTGCGCTTGCAGCGCACGCTGGTGCTTTGGATGTCTCGAGTCTGCGGCGGGACGTACGACGAGGCGTACCACGAGCAGACCTCGCAAATCGGGCGTGTTCACGTAAAGATCGGTCTGCCGCAGCGTTACATGTTGACTGCCATGGCGCTGATTCGCGTCGCGCTGCTGCGCATCGCCGACCGCGATTTGGGCGCGGATGCCGCGCCGACCCGTGAAGCGTTGATCCGAATCTTGGACCTCGAGCTGGCGATCATGCTGGAAACGTACAAGGACTCGTTCACCGAGCGCATCCGCGCCGTCGAGCGCCAAGAGCGTCTTGATTTGGGCAGCGCGCTGGCGCGGGCCGAACGTCGCTACGTGAACGCGGTCGAGCTCGCCAGTGTGATCATCGTTGGCCTGGATCGCTCGGGGGTGATCCTGCTGTTCAACCGTGAAGCGGAGCGTGTCACTGGCTTCGCTCGCGACGAGATCTTGGGGCGGCCGTTCCTCGAGGCGATTGGCCCCGATGATCCCGATGGTCAGCTGGCACGAGGCTTGGACGAGGCCCTGGCCGGACGAGCGCCAGCCGAATTCAGCGAGGGTCTATTGCGAACGCGGGCGGGCAAGCTGCGTGACGTACTGTGGACGCTGGGTTACGCGGGAGAGCAGCAAGAGGACGAGATCGTACTGTTCGCCATTGGTCGCGACCTGACTGAAACTCGAGCCATGGAAGAGCGCACGCGCCAAGCCGAGAAGCTTGCCGCGATAGGTACCCTGGCCGCAGGCCTGGCGCATGAAATCAGGAATCCCTTGAACGGAGCGCAGCTTCACCTGTCGTTTCTGGAGCGTTCAATCAAGAAGAAGGCGAGCGAGCAGGACATGCTCGAAGCCACACGAGTCGTGGCCGACGAGATCACGCGGCTCGCGCAACTGGTGACTGAGTTTCTGGACTTTGCCCGCCCCAAGCCGCTCCAGCTCAAGCCCACCAGCTTATTCAAGTTGTGCGAGCATGCACGCTCCTTGGTACTGACCCAAGCCGCAGGCGTGGGGGTCGAATTGAAGTGCGACCTTCCGAGCGCAGATCTCGAGTTCGAGGCCGACCAAGCCAAGCTCACCCAGGTGCTGCTCAACCTCCTGCAAAATGCCGTTGAGTCGACGGGCAGCGGTGGCGGGGGGAGTGTCGTCCTGCGCGCGCGCAGGACGCCCCGACACGTGCTGCTCGACGTCGAGGACGACGGCCCAGGTCTGCCTAGCCCCGAGGCGCCCATTTTCGACGCCTTCTTCTCGACCAAGGAAGGTGGAACGGGGCTCGGGCTTGCCATCACCCACCGCATCGTCACCGATCACGGTGGTAGCATCGATGTTTCCAGCACGACCGGGAAGACGACTTTTCGCGTTATCCTCCCTTTGGCAGCAGCAATAGAAAACGCCTCATGAACAAAGCAAAAATCTTGGTCGTCGATGACGAAGCCTCTGCTCGCAGCGGACTTTCGAAGCTGCTCGGACAGGAGGGGTACACGGTAGACACTGCCGAGGACGGCCTGCTTGCCCTCGAGTCGATCGCCGAAAATTCGCCTGCGCTGATCATCACCGATCTCAAGATGCCCAATCTGGATGGCATGGGTCTCCTGGCCAAGCTTCGCGAGCAGAACCTGGACATCCCAGTGATCGTGACCACTGCCTTCGGTGAAGCCAGCGTCGCCGTTCAAGCCATGCGCGCAGGTGCCGAAGACTACCTGACGAAACCGATCGATTTCGACGCGCTGCTGCTGGCCGTGGAGCGCACGCTGCAGCGTCGGGAGGTGGCTGCCGAGGCCGAGAACCTGCACCGGCAGTTGCGCGCTCGGGATCAGGTCGGTCTGGAGGGTCTGATCGGTGCCAGTCCGCCGATGCAGCGCATTTACAAGATGGCCAAACAAGTGGCCTCTTCCCGCGCTACCGTGCTGATCACCGGCGAAAGTGGCACCGGCAAAGGCGAGCTCGCTCGCGCCCTTCACCAGCTCAGTCCACGTGCGAACGAGCCGTTCGTCACCCTTCATTGTGCCGCGCTGGCCGAAAGCTTGCTCGAGAGCGAGCTATTCGGTCATGAGCGAGGCGCTTTCACCGGCGCCGACAAGCGCCGCATCGGGCGTTTCGAGCAGGCCGACGGCGGCACGCTGTTCCTCGACGAAATCGGCGAGATCCCGGCTACCACCCAAGTGAAGTTACTGCGCGTCCTTCAAGAAAAGACCTTCGAACGCGTGGGCGGCAACGAGTCGATCAAAGTCGATGTGCGGATGGTCGCCGCCACGAACAAGGATTTGGCGAACGAGGTGCGCGAGCGCCGCTTTCGCGAGGACCTGTATTATCGGCTGAACGTGGTGCATCTCCAAATGCCGCCCCTGCGCTTGCGCGGACAAGACGTGGCGACGCTCGCCGACCACTTTCTGCGCAAGTTCGCGCGTGAGAATCATCGCCAGATCGCCGGCCTGAGCGCGGCGGCGCGCAGCAAGCTCCTCGCCCACCGTTGGCCGGGCAACGTGCGCGAGCTCGAGAACGCCATGGAACGCGCGGTCGTGTTCACCGAGGGCGAGTGGGTCGAGCCAGACGCCCTGCCGTTCGAGGCCGTCCCCGACGTGGCAGACGGCCTGCGAATCCCCGGGGCCAGCATGGCAGAGATCGAGAAATTCGCGATCCTCACCACGCTCGAGGCTGCCGAAGGTTCGACCACGCGCGCCGCCGAGATCTTGGACATCAGTGTTCGCACCATCCAGTATCGCCTTCACGAATACGGAGTGGTGATACCGCGCGGACGCTGACTCGCGCTTTGGTCGCGCGCTCGGTCTTGGCATGTCGGATGCTTCTACGACGCCGTACCAACGCCACGCAGGTGAAGCGATGACCAAGACCGACTGGGAGATTGGCGAAGCGGTAGCTCGAGCGCCGGGTCGATCGCAGGGCACGGCTGATCAATATCGATGTTCACGACGGTAAGGTGATCTTGTCCGGCATCGTACATTCTTTGGCCGAGCGCCGGTCGGTGGTCGCTGCCGCCGAGGGCACCTCGGGTGTGCGCAGCGTGGACGATCGGCTCTCGATCGCGCCCTTGTGTTGCTGCGACGCTGACGCCGACGCGCCGACGCCCTCCAGCTTCGAGCCAGGAGGGCGTCACAGTACGGAAGCAACGGGCGAGGGTGTTACGGCCGAATAGCGACTTTCAAGACGCCGTCGCGTTGATGACCGAATAGATCGTAGGCCTCTTCGATTTGCTCCAGCGAGAACGAGTGCGTGACCAACGCTTCGAACGGAGCGCGTTTGGCGGCGACGATGTTCATCAAGCGTCGCATGCGCTCTTTGCCGCCGGGGCACAGCGAGGTGACCAGGGTGTGATCGCCCAAACCAGCCGCAAAAGCGTCGAGCGGCAGCGAAAGGTGCCCGGAATACACACCGAGGCTCGAAAGAGTGCCCCCGGGGCGAATGGCTCTGAGTGCATTCTCGAACGTCGGTTGTGTGCCGAGGGCCTCGATGGCAACGTCCACGCCGCCGCCCGTGAGCTTTTTGATCTCGGCCACGACGTCTTGCTGTTCGTAGTTCAAGACCACGTCGGCGCCCATGCGCTTGGCCATCTCCAACCTTGCCGGAACCCGGTCGACGCCGATCACGAGCGAGGCGCCACTCATCTTTGCACCCGCCGTGGCACACAGCCCGATCGGTCCTTGCGCAAACACGGCAACTGCATCGCCGAGGCGCACTCCCGCGCGCTCGGAAGCGGACAAGCCCGTGGACATGATGTCCGTACACAGCACCACCTCCTCGTCGCGCAGCCCGTCGGGGATCTTGGCTAGGTTGGCCTGAGCATTCGGCACGAGCACGTACTCCGCTTGACAGCCATTGATCGTGTTCCCGAAGCGCCAGCCACCGATGGCTTCATAGCCGTCGCCCATGTGACCACACTGCGATGGCGCACCCGACAAGCAGGCGCGGCACTGCCCGCAGGGCGTGATCGCACCGACGATCACCCGCTGCCCACGCTCATAGCCGACGACGCCAGGTCCCACTTCTTCGACCACGCCGACCGGCTCGTGCCCTACGATTAGGCCCGACTTTACCGGGTATTCACCGCGCAGGATATGCACGTCGGTGCCGCAGATAGTGGTCAGAGTCACTCGGATCAGCGCCTCGCCCACGCCCGGCCTTGGCTTTTCAACCTCGCGCAACTTGATTGACCCTTGCCTTTCGAAGACCGCAGCTCGCATCATGGTCATGTTGGGCTCCTTTTATGGGGTGGATTAGCAACGCGCGTGCCGCGGCACGTGCGCGAGAAATACCGATTGTTCATCGCGCCCTGCGCAAGGTCTGCGCGAGATGCTCGTATTTCTGCGTGAGCCTCGAGGCATGCTTCTTGAAAGGGCAGGGGGCATGAGCAAGTCCCATCATCACCACGGTCCACGAGTCGTCGACCGGCGGGATGCCCGGCTCGAACGCCTGGTTGCCTCCGCGTTGGACGGCGCCGAGATCCTGAAGGTCACAGCGCTAAAATCGGACACGGTCGATTCCGGTATGACGGCCAAAGATACCGGCTACGGCGCACCGCTGCGCATCGATACTCGGCATGAAGGCGTGCTGAAGTCGCTGGTCCTGCACAGCGCGACGCCCAATCCGTTCGGTCACGAATACCGCGCGAACCGCGCCGAGGAAATGCTGATTGCCGCCGACACGTTCGGGCTCGTGCCCCGCCACACGCGCGTCTTCGACGTGGGCGCGTTTCGCGGCGAAGACTTCGTGTCCCTGCGCGGAACTGGCGAGTTCTATTTACTCACCGAGTACGCCGAAGGACGACCCTACGCCCACGATCTGAGGCAGATCGCCGAATCCGGCGTAGTGCGGGTCGAGGACTTTCGGCGTCTGGACGCGCTGGTTCGCTACCTGGTCAGCATGCACTCGATCAAGCTTCCTGACGCTAGTCTTTACACGCGCTCGATTCGGGATTTGGTGGGCAGCGGTGAGGGCATCTTCGGGATCATCGACGGTTATCCGACACACGCGGAGGGCACTTCGCGTGAGCAGCTCGATGCCATCGAGTCATCGTGCGTCGCTTGGCGTTCGCGCCTCAAGCACCGCTACCCGCGGCTGGTGCGCATCCACGGCGATTTTCATCCCTTCAACGTGCTGTTCGATGAAAGCTCGCAGCTGCATCTTCTGGACGCGAGTCGCGGTTCTGCCGGTGATGCAGCCGACGACGTGAGCGCGATGGCGGTGAATTTCTTGTTCTTCGCACTCGACAATCCGCACAGCTGGCGGACGGCTTTTCAGCCGCTGTGGCGCAAATTTTGGGCGGATTACCAGGAGCAGTCGCGAGACGCGGGCCTGTTGGAGGTCGTGGCGCCGTTTCTGGCCTGGCGCTGCTTGGTGCTCGCCAATCCGGTTTGGTACCCGCACGTGACCGCGTGTGCACGAGCGAATCTGCTCGGCTTCGTGACCCGTGCGCTACGTGCGCCAACGTTCGATCCGGAATCCGCGCAAAAAATCTTCGCCTCGCCTTGACCTCGCACCGAGCGGTCGAGTCAGCGCGAGCGCGGAGCGTGGTAAGGCTCGGAGGCGCGCACGACGAGCACCGAGCACAGGGCGTGGTTGACCACTCTCGCCGCAGTCGTGCCCAGGATGCGATCGAGCCCCCCGTAGCCATGCGAGCCAATCACGATCATGTCTACTTCATGAGCTTGGGCGCACAGACAGAGCGCTTCCCAGGGAGTCGCCACGGCGACCTCTATCACGCAGCTCGAGCGCAGCGCTTCGCACAGCGTTTGCGCGCAGCGCTCGAGCCCATCGTGAGCGACCTTTTCCAGGTACTCCTTCATCGAACACCTGGGATCGGCCCAAGCTTCAGCGGGGATCTCGGGCGGAAGCCCCACCGCCCGCACCAGCCGCAGGCTGGCATCGAAGCGGAGAGCCAGATCTTGCGCTGCGGCCAGCACGAGCGGTTCACGCGCTGAGCCGTCCAGGCCGACCAAGATGCGACGCACGTTCATGCTGGCTCAGCGGCGGGTGCTTGGCTAGTGGGCCAAACGAGTATGCAAGAGATCCGAAAACGCGCGACAAGCGTCGACGGTGGTGAAGATCCCGACGACCTTATTGTGCTGCGTAACTACCGCAGAGCCGTACTTGTTCTGCGCCATCGTCGATACGACTTCGTCCAACGCCGCATCGGGTGATACCAAGTACGGGTCCTGCGACATGGCCTCGCTCACCAAGACCGTGCGCGGGTCGACGTCCTTCAACGTTTCGACCATGTTCAGGTCGCGATCAGAGACCATGCCGACGATTTTGGCGCCGCGTAGCACCGGCAGGTGCCGGATCTTGTACTCGCGCATCATGCGGTGAGCGACGGCCATTGGCTGGTCTTCGCCGATCGTATGCGGGCTGGTTGTCATGTACTTCTGCACGGTCGGGATGGCTTTGCTCATTGAATCACCTAAATACGAGGGGGAAGTTGGAGTCAGAGCTGCTGCGATCGGATTGATGATAGGTGTGCCGGCGTCCGTGCCGCTCGCGATGCTGCTCACACCAGAGCTCGTGACCGGAGCTGGTAACGCGGGTCTGCACGCACTCTGGACAAGCCGGCGCGAGCGTCACCTCCGCCTCCGGTGCCGGGGGCGCCGGGATGATCAGCACCGGGCAAGGCGCATTGCGTACCGTGCCCTCCGCGACCGAGCCCAGCAGCAGGCGATTGATGCCCTTTCTGCTGTGGGTGCCGATCAGAATCAAGTCTGCGGCAAGCTGTGCGGCGAGCTGTGCGATGGCGTGTGCGGCGGTATCGACGATGGCGTGCGAGACCACGCGAAAAGTCGATGGCACACCCGGGTGAGCGACTCGGAATCGCTCCAGCTGGAGCTCCACGTGCGCCCGCAGCCTCTGAAGCTCCGCCTCCAAAATGGGGTTCACGTCCAACGTCGCATACGCAAAGCTCGGATCTTCGCGGACCACGGGCAGCACGGACAGTACGTGCACCTCCGAATTGGCCCGCTGTGACGCCTGGGCGAATGCTTCATGCAGCGCGCGCTCCGAAAGCTCCGAGAAGTCCTCTCCGACCAGCAAGACGTAGGGTTTATTGCTCATGTCGTCCTCCACGCTGGAAGCTGCATCGCTCATGCCAGGCAGCGACAGCTGGTGAGAGCGGTGTTTTTGTGCGGGATCGTGCGAGCAATCGTGCGCTCGACCGCAGGCGCTGCGTTCGCCGCGCAAAGACTGCGCGGCTGCGGCGCCGAAGAAGCCGAGCCTCGCGGGCGTCAAGCTCGCGGCGCGCGCTGGGGCGCTGCCAACGCGCGAACGATTCGCTGCAAGGCGTCGTCGTCCTCGCCGCCGCTGGCGGTGACATCCGCATATTCGGGCGCTTCGTAGCTGGTGTCTTCGCCAGGGAGCCCAGACACCTGACCGCTCGCGAACTGGGCGTATAAGCGTTTGGCGTCTCGAAGCCGGCACTCGTCGAGAGTCGCAGTCATCCAAACTTCGATGAAGCGCGGGGCTTGGGCGCGAATCCGATCGCGATACTGCTTTCGGTTTGCAGTCGCCGGCACGAGCACCACCAGCCCCTGCTGAGCCAATTCCAGCGCCAACCCGCCCAGTGTGAGGTAAAAGTCGTCCCGCTCAGCGCTCGAATAGCCAGGCTGCGGGTGCAGTAGCGCTCGCACCCGGTCGCCGTCGAGCAAGCAGCAGGGCAGGCATTCCCGCGTCAGACGGGCCTGCACTCGTCGCGCCAGCTGCGATTTCCCGGAAGACGGTAGCCCTGTGAACCATACTATCGCAGAAGTCATGGTAGCTCCCTCACGCTCGGTCGCCCAGCACGCAAGCCAAGCCAAGCTATCTGCCAAGCGCAGTTTTTGCGCGTCCGCGAAATCCCTGCGCCAGACGGCTAGTCGCGCAGCGCGAGCTTGACGAAATCACTCTCGGTCAGGATACCGACGATCTTTTTGCCCTCGACGACGACGACGCAGCCGATCTTACGCTCCAACATGGTTTTTGCCGCCTCCGCCAGCGGAGCTGCGGGGGTGATCGTCACGACCTCGGTCTTCATGGCTTCTTTCAGCACCAGGAGGTCCATGGCTCGGTCCTTGGCGTGGCTGCCGTAGCCCAGTGCGCGCATTAGCCCGCTGTGGAACAAGTCACGCTGGCTGACAATGCCTGCCAGGGCTCCGTCTTCATCGACGATCGGCAAGTGGCGAATGCGTCCCAGGCGCATCACGTCGTCGGCCACGGTGAGCTTTTCGTTGCGCTCGAGCGTCACGACGTCTTTGGTCATTACGTCTCGGACGAGCAGGGTTTTCGGGATCATGTGACTGACCGAGTGCACGCTTTGTGCCAATTGCAGAGGGCCGGAGGTCCAGGCGTATTGGGTCACGCGCACGCCACGTGCGCTACTTTCTTACAGCGGGGCAAAGCCTCGGGGAGCAAGCATTAGAAGCTCAATGGACGGCAAGCCCGAGCTGCAACAAGAGCTGCTGGAGGTCGGGGCCCGAGACCGGAAGTGTGGGCACGATGCGTCGCGCATGTTCACGCAGCCACGCGGGAGCGCTGTCTGCCGTGTCGAATTGCGCGTTGAACCCGAGCAGCTTGTGCCATTCCCGCTCGCGTTCTGCTGCGAGCTGTTCCAGAGCCGCTAGTGAGCTGCCTTCCAGGATGCAGGCCGCCATGCGCTCGACCAAGTCGCTGGCCTCACTGAGCCCGCTATTCATACTCTGCCCGCCGAACGGGCTAGTGATGTGTGCGGCGTCACCAGCCAACCAAACTCTACCGCTGCCGAAGTGCCGTGCTACGCGGCGCTCGAAGTGCGTTGCGGTGCTCCACTCGACCTCGTTCGGTGCTTGCTCTCGCCAGGGAGCGCGTTCGGCGAGCAGAGCGCGCAAATAGTCGAGATCGGGCAGCGCGCTGAAGCTCGCGGCGAGCTGAAAGGCCCAGCGTCTACGGTTGTCGGGTAGGGGGAACGCGGCGCTGCCCATGCCGTTCTGAAATCCCAGATTGATCGTGGAGTCGAGGCTGGGGCGCGCTCCTTCGAATACTGCAAATGTTTCGGTGGCGCCCAGCTCCAGGTTCTCGAAGCCGAGGCTTGCTCGCACGCGCGACTCATAGCCATCCGCGCCAATCACGAACTCGGCGTCGATCAGTGACGACTCGACCGGTTGCCATTCCCCGTCGTGTGCCGGAGCGCCGAGCGTGCAGAGCTCGCGTCGTACCACTCGAGCCTGCACGGAATGCGCGTTTGGAGTGAGCGTGAGCGCCTCGCACGGAGAACGGATTTCGACCTCTTCGTTGCGAAGCGCTTTCAACAACAGCTCTTCGACGACACTCTGCGCAACGGTCAGCGCCGGTCGCGCTAGCTGCAAGCTTTTCTTGTGCGTGCCGTCGATGTACAGGTCGACGCGGTCGATGATTTTGCCCAGCGCGAGCAACTTCTCGGACAGGCCGAGCTCGGTCAACAAGCGCAACGAGGATGGGTGCAAAATTGCAGCGTGCCCCGGCGCGGTGCTGCGGAAGTTTTGCTCCACCAAAGTGACCTGTAGGCCTCGGCGCGCGGCGCTGAGCGCAGCAAATAGGCCGACGGGACCGCCGCCCACGACCAGAACTTGTGTGCTTGCAACGGGCGCGAGGCGAGCGATGTCTGAGGTCATTGGCTGTGTAGCTCAAACGAACGCAAAAGGCGCGCCAAACAGGAAGTTGCCGGGTCGTCGAGGTCCGACGCAATCGCTGCGGCGGGAGCCTCGAGGCTACGCAAAAGCTGCGCGAGCCGAGGCCTCCCGTTTGGGGGGATCGTGAGCTGGCCCGCTTCGTGCAGCTTTACTGCTGAGGAGCGACCGCGATGACCATCGTCTGTGGAACCGACTTTTCCGACAACGCGGGGCAGGCAGCGCGAGCCGCAGCGAGCATCGCTCGTTGCTTGAACGACCGTCTCGAGCTCGTCCACGTCATCGCCGATCCCGCAGCAGGTGGAATTCCGGCGCTGGGCATGTTCTACGCCCCGTTGCAGGAGCTGTTGGCGGACCAGGCAGCCAAGCTTGCGCGTGACTTTGCCATCGCGGTCAACCCGATTGTGCTGGAGGGGCCCGCGGACGAGCGTCTCGTCGACTTCGCGCGTGGCGCAAACGCCCGTCTGGTCGTCATTTCCTCACTCGGGGCTCGCAAGCAAGATCACTTCCGCGTTGGCAGCGTGGCCGAACGCGTGCTGCAACGCGCCGACGTTCCAGTGCTGGTCGTACGTGAGGCGGCCAGCATCGAGCAGTGGCTGGAGAGCAAACGACCGATGCGAATTCTGCTCGGCGTCGACCTGGGCGAAACTGCCCGGGCCGCGCTGCGCTGGGTCGAGGTGCTCCGGCAAATTCGTCCGTGCGACGTGCGCGTCGTGCAAGTGGCCTGGCCGATGGGTGAGCACGCTCGCTTCGGATTGAAGGGCCCGATCGGTCTGGAAGGATTACGGCCGGAGCTGCACGCCCTGCTCGAGCGCGATTTGCGCGCTTGGACCGGGACCCTATCGGGCGAGGGACAGGTATCGTTCTCGATTAGCGCCTGTTGGGGGCGATTCGATGAGCAGCTCGCGTTGCTCGCTCAGGAAGACAAGGCAGACCTACTCGTCGTTGGAGCTCACCAGCGCGCCTGGTCCGCGCGCGTTTGGCAGGGTTCTATCTCGCGTGGCGTCGTTCATCGCTCGTCCTGCAACGTGGCTTCTGTACCGCGTCCCGCCTTGGCGCCAGCCGGCCGAGTGGAGATCACGCGCTTTCGCAGTGTGCTGATTCCGACCGATTTTTCGACCCTGGCCAACCGTGCCCTCGGGGCAGGCTATGGGCTCTTGCCCGAGGGCGGCGTGGTCCACCTGCTTCACGTGCTCACCTGTGAAGGCGCGGAGGCGCCCCCCGATTTGGACGCGCGTTTGCGGGCGCTGGTGCCGGAGGGCTCCGAGGCGCGTGGCATCGAAACCCGAACCCACGTCGTCGACGAAGCCGAGGCATGGGCTGGCATTTGGCACGCGGCGTCGCGCCTCGGCGTTGATGCCATTTGCATGTCCACGCATGGGCGTTCGGGAGCTTCTCGCTTCTTGGTCGGATCTCAAGCCGAGGAGGTACTACGCCGCGCCCGGCAGCCCGTGTTGCTCGTCAAGGGCGATGTCCAGTAACGGCTGACGGCGCAGCTGGCACTCTGTTTGCTTTCGGCTGAGGCGCATGCAGCCCAATTTCGAATCGCCCGAGTCCGGTACGCGATACGTCCTGAACGATAGCTTGCGACAGGCCTTCGCCGCCGAAGGCTATCTGAGGTTCGATGGTGTCTTGCCGCGGACCGTGCTGGCTCGACTGAGCCAGCGTATAGCCGACGAGCTCGAGCGGCAGCAGCGTGAGGGGCGGCTATTTTCGGGCGGTGGGACCGTGAGCGGACACCTCAATTGCTTTCCGGGCGCCGAGTCACGCGTCGTGTACGACTTGCTCCAGCAGGCAGGCATCGGCGAGATCGTGCGCGGCTTGTCGACGACGGCGCTGCGCCTGCCGAATATCGGTTGCAATCTCAACTTGCCCGGAAGCGCCCCGCAGAACGAGCACTTGGACGGTTACGCCAGTCAGCCATTTCTGGTCGTGAACGTTGCTGCAGTCGACACGAGCCTCGACAACGGAGCGATGGAGATTCTGCGCGGCACGCATCGCTCCGACTCCAAGTATTGGCAGATCTTGCTCGCTCGACCGCAACGTATGCGCCTGCCCATGCGGCAGGGCGATGTGCTCATTCGCACTTCGACCCTGTGGCACCGAGGCATGCCCAACCGAACCAGCAAGGCTCGGCCGATGCTCGCGTTCACCTGGGAGGACGGCGGGAGCACGCGCGAAGACCCCTACCAGGTTCACGACGGACGTATCACTTTCTTGCCCAATCGTTACAGTACCGACTTGAAGAGCCGCATCCGTGAGCATGCCTTCGTCGCCCTGCCAGCGCTTGGCACGGCCTACCGCGCGGTTCGGTCGCTACTCTGAGGGCCTTCACGCGCGGCCGACCGTTGGATGTGCGCCGACGATCACGAGGTCGGCTTCGACGTCTGCGGCTAGCTGAGCGAGCTCATGAGCCGGGTCGTCCATGCGTTGGTGAGTGTGGACGTGCTGGAAGGGCGCGACGCCGGCGGTGGCCTGGAAAAGCGGCCACCTTGCGCGCGACGTACTCGCGCAACTCGGCGGCCCAATAGCGCCAGGGAGGCAGGGGGGCGGGCGCCTCAGCGGACGTCGCGTGCTCGTCGACTGCGCCGCGCACATTGACGACGTGCAAATGTACGCCGTGCTTGGTGCTGGCGAGGGTCAACGCTTCGTCCAGCGCGCGTTCGGAGGCCATTGAATAGTCGATGCCAACGACGATGACGTATTTCGGTTTGTTCATTTACTTCGAGGCGGCGCAGCCAAAGGGCTTTTTATGGCGCCGTCAGCCGGGAGTGAATTGGTTCAGGTCGAAGAGGCCGAGCGCCCGCTCGATTTCCCCCAATTGGACCACGATGTTCTCGAAGCCATCCCTGCCGAACAGCGCGTGCTCTCGTTTTTCGAACTGCTCCGCGAGATAACTGAACTCTTCTCGCGTCACCACCTGGCGGAACGCCGGAAATAGCACGGTGTCCTCGCGGGCTTCGTGGGGGCGATACATCCGCACGAACGAGCGCAGCGTTGCGACGAGCCGCTGCCGGTTTGCGTCTTGTTGAACGACGTCGGCTTTGGAAAGCCCCAGGATGCCGTCGGTGAGCGAGCGCCCAGCCCGATGCTGATGACGAAGCGTCGCCACGAGATCCAGGTGGACCCCGGCCTTTTCGAAGCGCGGGAACATGAAGTCCTCTTCCAGCTTCTCGTGGTACTCCTCGATGAACTGACGAATGATGTCAGCGCTCTTCGCAATGACCTTCACGTCGAGCGCCTGCCGAGCATCCAACCGGCGTGCGCTCTCGTCGTAGACGAGCAGCAGGCGATTCAACACGCCGTGCTCTCGCATCAGATCCTCGGGCGGCCCGATCCCTTCGTTTTCCTGCGTGGAAACCGGCGACTGCGCGCCGCCGGGGCCCGCGCCACATCCCGCGACGAGCAGACCGGCGCCTGCAGTCCGGAGCAGAAACGTCCTTCGCGCGACTTGCTTCATCGACTTTGCTCGCTCCCTCTCCCCCCTGCTTACCATGGCATTGCTCTCGAATGTCGACCCGCGAGGCACGCAAGCATTGCAGCTCGTGGCGCAATGCTTGCGCCGCTGGGCTACCAGGTGAGGCGGGAGTGCCCGAGCGACTCAGCGGACGAAGACTGCAAGTGCGCCAGGTGCCAGAAATTTGGCACAGTCGTTGCGTTTTGGATCGCTCATGACCGAGCAAGCTACGCCGACTGTCGCCAGTGATACGACGAGGTTGCCGTACCGTTTCGCGCGCAGCTGATCGCGCTCGACCGAAGAACGACGGCATGAACGAAGGTCGCGCAGGTCGACGAATCGCCCTGGCCATGGGTGCGCTCACTGGCAACGAGCAAGCCGAACTGCTTTCGCTGGTGAAGGCCGTCCCGAAGCTCCGAGATCGGCCCGTGAAGGCACCGCACTTTTGGCGTTGAAGACCCGCTAGCCGTACGCACCCGTTCGCCACATCAGCGGTACGCAGCTTGCCTGGCTGTCGGGTCAAGGACCATGAAACGCCGTCTTTTGCTGCTGCTCGGTCTGCTCGTGCTCCCGGTGGGGGCTCGTGCCGCCTTCGAGGCGTCCCGGAATTTTTGCGCGGCGCAGGGGAGCAAATGAAAAAGGCGCAGCGCGGCCTGAGCTCGGCCGAGGCGGTGCGGCGGCTGTTGGAGCTCGGCCCCAACGCCTTGCCCCGACCCAAACGTGCCGCTTGGTGGCTGCGGTTTCTCAATCAGTTCAAGAGCGCGTTGATCTACCTGCTGCTTTTCGCGCTGGTCGTCGACTTGGTCACCTGGCTGCACGCGGGGGCCACGCGCGTTCCCGTCGAAGCGCTGGCGGTTGCCGCCATCTTACTGCTCAACACGAGCCTCGGACTGCTGCAAGAGTACCGCTCCGAACGCGCACTCGAGGAGTTGGGCCGTCTCGCTGCTCCCAAGGCCTGGGTGCTCCGGGACGGTGTCCTCGTGCACGAGGACGTGGCGAAGCTAGTCGTGGGAGACGTGGTGCGGTTGGACGCGGGAGACCGAGTGCCAGCCGACGGCTGCGCCGAGAATGCCACCTTCATGCGTGTGGACGAATCACTCTTGACCGGTGAATCGGTGCCCGTCGAGAAAGCCGAACGCGACCAACTGTTCAGCGGCACGCTGCTTGTGCAGGGCAGCAGCGACTTGCTGGTGACTCGGACCGGCCCACAGAGCGCGATGGGCCGACTTGCGGGGGCATTGTCCGGGATCGAGGCGGGTCGAACACCACTCGAACGCAGCATGGATGATTTCGGCGCACGGATCGCGCGCTGCGTGGGCGTGCTGAGTCTGCTGATCGTCGTCGTTGGTTTGCTGACCGGCGCCCTGGGGCGCTTCGACCAGGTATTGATGTTTGCGGTGGCATTCGCGGTGGCCATCGTCCCGGAGGGCATGCCGGCCGTCGTCACGCTCGTGTTGTCCTTCGGTGTCCAGCGGATGGCTCGCAGGAACGCGGTCGTACGTCGGCTTTCCGCGGTCGAAGCGCTGGGCGCAGTCACGGTGGTCGCCTCGGACAAGACCGGAACGCTCACGCTCAATCGCATGGCGGTCGGAGAGCTGAACGCTTCAGACGAAGACGAAGCGCTGCGTGCACTCGCACTGGCGAACGATGCCGACCATGAAAGCTCGGCCGGCGATCCATTGGAGCGCGGCTTGTGTGAATTCGTGCAGGCGCGCGGTACCGACGTGGCCGCGATGCGTCGCGCTCATCCGAGAATTTCGAGCCGTCCGTTCGACGCGCGTTGGAAGTACATGCGCGCCACCGTGGTCATGCCCGGGGGCGCGCTCAAGAGCTACCTCAAGGGCGCGCTCGAAGTAGTGCTCGAGCGGGTGACGCTGCCTCCGGATGAGCGAGCACACTGGATGCAGCGGGGCAGAGAGGCCGCCGAGCGGGGCTTCAAAGTGCTGGGCCTGGCTTGCGCCGAGGGCGATCGTGAAACCGGCCTGCAATTCTTGGGCTTCGTGACGCTTTGGGATCCGCCGCGCACGGCTGCGGCGGCGGCCGTGCGTGACGCGCGGGCTGCTGGCATCAGCGTGATGATGCTAACCGGTGATCACCCGGCGACTGCCCTGGCGATTGCAACGAGCGTGGGTATCACTTCGCCGCGCGCGCTGACTGGCAGCGAGCTCGAGCAAATGACGGAGGACGAGCTCACTTCCTCGCTGCGGGAGGTACGGGTTTTCTCCCGTTTGCTGCCGGAGCACAAGCTGCGCATCGTCGCGGCGCTGCAGGCGGCTGGCGAAGTCGTGGCCATGACTGGGGACGGACTGAACGACGCGCTGGCCCTGAAGCAAGCCGACGTTGCGGTCGCGATGGGCGAACGTGGCAGCGAGGTGGCTCGTGAGGTTTCTGATCTGGTGCTGCTCGACGACGACATTGCGACCATCGTGACGGCGGTCGAGGAAGGTCGAATGATCTACGAAAACCTGCTGAGCTTCGTGCGCTTCACGTTCTCGAGCAATGTGGCGCTGGCTGTGCTCGTGTTGGGCGGCGCGTTTGGGTCACTCGTCATGGGGCTACGTGGCGCGCAGGGCTCATTGCTGTTGCCGCTGACCGCCCTGCAAATCTTGTGGATCAACTTCTTGGGCGATGGCCCGACGGCACTGGCTCTGGCCATGGATCGCTGCCATGGCACGATGCAGAGCTTGCCACGGGCGCGAGATCGATCCTTGCTCGACGGCAAGACCGTTCGCTTCGTGCTGCTCGACGGGCTGATCAAAGGCGCGCTCGGCCTCGGCTTGCTCGTGCTCATGCCGAAGCTGGGCAGCAGCCTCGCGGCCACCGGCACGAGCGTCTTCTTGTACGAGTCGATTGCCAAGCTTCTGAGCGCGTATCCGGCGCGCAAGCTGGGCGCGCAGCCCGCTCGAAATCCGTGGCTGCACGGCTCGGTGCTGATCGGAGTCGGGCTCGGTCTGGTGTGCGTGGGGCTCGCGCCCGTGCGCGCTGTGCTCGGCCTGGTGCCGCTTTCTGCGCGTGAGCTGCTGTTCGTGCTCGCGCTGCTGATCGTCACTTGGGGGGCGGGGGAGCTTTCGGCTTATCTCGTCCGCCGCTGCCAGGTGCGGAATCCGAGCCAGGTTGCGCTAGCAAGCTCATCGTGAGCTCGTGTACCCCGGACTCGAAGCGATCGACGACCGGCAAACCACTGGCTCGGAACAGCCTGAGCATGCGGCCGTTGCTCGAGAGAACCTGGGCGGTGAAGCCGAGCACGCCTTGCGCCCGAGCCAAGCCGATCAGGCGCGCGAACAAGGCGCTGCCGATACCGTGCCCCTGCCATTCGTCGCGGACCACCAGCGCGACTTCGGCGAGACCGGTCCCGGGCTCGACGTCGTAGCGCGCCATCCCCAATATCAGTTCGGCGTCTTGCCCGTTGGTCGCCACCAGGGCTGCGTTTTCCACGTCGTCGAAAATCGCCAGCAGCGAGATCTCCTCGCGTGGATGGCAGTTCTTGTGGCCCATGAAGCGCTGGTAGCTGCTCTGGTTGGAGAGTCGATAGAATAGATCCTGGAGCAAGCGTTCGTCCGTCACGCGCAGCGGGCGAATATGAACCACGTCCCCCCGCGGCAAAGTCACGGTCTCGACCCGCGCGCGTGAGAAAAATTTCGGCTCACGCTGATCCTGAAATACGTATTTCCTGCCCTTGGCTTGGCTCAACAGCTCGCCGCGATGATCGGGGTGGGCGATGTCGATCAGAGACATTGCTCGCTGGCGGACGCTCTTGCCCCACAGATCAGCCACGCCGTATTCGGTGACCACGTAGTGCACATCGCCGCGACTGGTCACCACCCCCGCGCCGCAGTCGAGCGTGGTTTGGATGCGGCTCACTTGCCCGTCGCGCGCGGTCGAAGGAAAAGCGATCACCGGTTTTCCCCCCACACTTCGCGCTGCGCCCCGGACGAAATCGACCTGGCCGCCGATCCCTGAGAAGAATTGGCCATCGATCGTGTCGGCCGCCACTTGCCCCGTCAAATCGACGGCCAGCGCCGAGTTGATGGCGATCATTCGTTCGTTGCGGGCGATCACCAACGGATCGTTCACGAAATCACTCGGTCGCAGCTCGAGCACCGGGTTATCGTCGACCCAATCGTACAGCCGGCGCGTGCCCATGACGAAGGAGGTGACGATTTTGCCTGGCAGGAGCGTCTTCTTTTTGCCGTTGATCACGCCGCTCTCGACCAGATCGATCACCGCGTCGGACAGCATCTCGGTGTGGATCCCGAGATCGTGATGATTGGCCAGAGCCGCCAAAACTGCATGCGGGATCTGCCCGATCCCGGTCTGCAGCGTGGCTCCATTCGGGACCAGCGAAGCGACGTGCCGACCAATCGCGGTCGCCACCGGATTGGGCGCGTTCAGCTCCAGTTCGAGCACCGGAGTATCGACGGGTACGAGCAAGCCGATGTCGTTCACGGACAAGAACGAATCGCCGTGCGTGCGCGGCATGCGCGGGTTCACCTCCGCGATCACCAGACTGGCCGACGCGACCGCTGCGCGTACGATGTCGACCGAAACTCCCAGGCTCACGTAACCCCGAGCATCCGGAGGAGAGACCTGAATCAAGGCGACGTCGATCGGTACTCGCCTGGTTTGGATGAGCTTTGGCAGCTCCGACGGGAAGACGGGCATGAAGTCCGCACGACCCTCTTGCACGGCCTCTCGCACGTTGGCGCCGATGAAGAACGCGAGGTGCCGAAAGCGCGCAGCGAACTCGGGGCGCACATAGGGCGCGGGTCCGAGCGTGAGCAGGTGCACGAGCTCGTTGTCCGCCAAATGGTCGCCGTGCTCGACCAAGGCCGCGACCAAGCTGATCGGCTCCGCGGCACCGGAGCCAATCAAGATCCGTCTGCCCGCACGGATCGTGCGGATCGCTGCCGCGGGTGTGCTGATCTTGGCTGGATATCGCTGCTGCCAGGTGCCCACGCCCGGCACTTTATGCTCGCCACCCGCGAGCGCGCAATCGCTCATCCGTTGCGGGGCGCGCTGCGCTCGCGCGACGAGCTCGGCGGAGCATCGCTCGCGAGCCGCGCCGCTCGGGCATCGCGCGTCAGACGTGCAGTACGGCCGGGAGTCCAGCGTTCGCGCGGCTGTCCTGCAACGCCTTTGCCTGCGAACAGCGACGCGAGCGGCTTCAGCTCATCCAGCGTGAGCTGATCGATTCGCCGGCGCCTTTTCACGTCGGTTGTCACCAAAGGATTCGAAGCCCGTGGAAGATGTTCCGCCATGGCCCTACTCTACGCAACAAGCGTGCCGGTATCCGAAGGCCGTGCGAGCCCATTCGCGCGCGACTCTGCAGCGCAAGGCTTGCGCGCGACCGCAAGTCTTGCGCGAGCGCTTCACGCTTTGAATGAGAGGGCTCGATAGCGCGCTTCAGCCCTCGCAAGAAGACGCGGTGGGGTCACGGTCTACCGCGCACCGACATGTGCAGCCGCCGGCGCTCTCGCTTGCGGTCGGTCGCTTGCAATTCCCGAGCGATGCCGCCGGCCCACTCGTTGATTTCGCGAAAGTCGCGCGGATCACCGGGCAATCCTCCGCACACTTTTGCGAACAGGTCGCCCAACAGAGCCCAGCCGCCACGCGAGAATTCGCCGGTGAAATGGCGGTGATCTCGAATCTGAATGCTGTCGCGCGCGTGAGTGACCGCTGCGCACTCGGGACGCGAGCGACGAATGCGTGCCGCCATCCTCGTGCCAAAGGAACGATGGCTCTCGTCGATCGAATGGGAGCTGAATAGCCATACCGGCACGGTGGCCAACTCGCCCGAAAATTTGCTCAAAAACTCAGCCGCTTCGGGTAGCCAGGCCTGATGCTGCACGGCGCTGCCGATCACCACTGCCCGGTATGGCTGCAGGCTGTCGACCTGGTCGACCGGGCGGACCGTCCCCCCGAACCCGGACTTAATCAGTCGGTCCGCGATTTGCTGCGCGATCTCAGCCGTAGAGGCATGCGCGCTTGCGTAAGCGACGAGGACGGTCAAAGCGTGATCCTGTGTACTTGCGCGCCGGAAATCTAGGCATTTCCTTGCTCGCTGGAAAGCCGGCCATTTCGCGGCGCTCGATCAGCCGCTGTCGCAAGGCCCGTGCCAAGGGTCGCTCGAAGCAGAGGGGAGAGGGGGGGCGTTCGCGGTCCCGCAGCGCAACCCGAATCGCGATCGTGTTCCGCGCGCTCTGCGCCAGGATCGCGCGTTCCCCGGCTAAAATTGCTGGCCAGGTCTTGTCACTCGACAAGGCAGGGCAGGCAAGCTTCAGATGCCGCCATGCCATCGATCCTTTTTCAGCCAACGAAGCTCGGTTCGCTCGCTCTGCAAAACCATATCGTGATGTCGCCGATGACGCGCTCGCGCGCCGGCACGCAGCACGCGCCCACGGAGCTCGCGGCGACCTACTACGAACAGCGCGCGAGCGCCGGCTTGATCATCACCGAAGGCACGTCTCCTTCGCCGAACGGCCAAGGCTACGCGCGCATTCCTGGTCTTTGGAATGAGGCGCAAGTCGCGGGCTGGGCCGAAATCACCAAGCGCGTGCACGAAAAGGGAGCAAAAATCTTCGTTCAGCTGATGCATACCGGACGCGTGTCCCATCCGCTGAACATGCCCGAGGGCGCGACGGTGCTCGCTCCTTCGGCGGTCCGCCTCGAAGGTCAGATGTGGACCGATCAAAAGCAGGCTCAGGACTATCCGACGCCGCGCGCCATGACCGAAGCCGAAATTCGTACGGCTCTCGAAGAACACGTCCGTGCAGCGCAGAACGCGATCAAGGCAGGCTTCGATGGCGTCGAGCTGCACGGCGCGAACGGCTACCTCAGCGAGCAATTCCTCAATCCTCACACCAACCAGCGCACGGACGGATACGGTGGCAGCGTGGCCGGGCGTACGCGCTTCGCCATCGAAGCCGTGCGCGGCATGGCCGAAGCCATCGGCAAGGAGCGCGTCGGTATTCGCCTATCTCCGTACGGCGTGGCCAGCGGCATGAGCCCGTATCCCGAGGTCGATGCCACGTATCTGCTCTTGGCTCAGGAATTCAGCAAGCTCGGCATCGCTTACCTGCACGTCGTCGATCATTCTGCGCTGGGCGCTCCGCCGGTTCCGGCGTCCATCAAGCAGACGATCCGCGAGCAGTTCAAGGGCAGCTACATCGCTGCAGGTGGCTTCGATCGCGCCTCCGCGGAGCGCACGCTCGAGAGCAAGGCCGCGGATCTGGTGGCATTTGGTCGGCCATTTCTGGCAAACCCAGATCTCGTGACACGCATGGCTCAGGGCTGGGAGCTCGCGGCCGCGGACATGTCGAAGCTCTACACGCCTGGGCCTCAAGGCTACACCGACTATCCTGCACACGGCGCCTGAGCGCTCATTTGCCACGAGGCACCCGGATTCAGGCAGCCGTATCGGGCTCTGCCGGGTGCATTCCTGCTCGCTCAGGGATGAGCAGGATGCAAATCAGGAGCACCGTCGACAGTCAGGCGCGCGAGGCCAAAATGCCTGGCGCTGCCGCCATACGGCCCGCTTGTCGTACAGGGAGCCCGGCTGTCGCCATGTGACATCGCGCCACGTCCGTCGCTGCTTGGCTCGGATCAGTGGTCACGCGCTTCGATTGCCTCGAACAGTCGTCTGGGGTCGATTGGCTTGGTGAGCTGCCGACGAAAACCGACCGCCTCACTGACCTTGCGATGGCGTTCCAGGTCGAAGCCGCTCATGGCGATCAAGCGGCAATCGCTCAGCTCCGGGATTTCACGCAGCTCGCGCGCCAGGAAGAAGCCGGATTCATGGCGAATCATGATATCCAGCACGGCGACGTCTGGTTTGAATTCCTTGGCCACGCGCAACGCGCCGTCGACGTCGTGAGCCACGCGCACGTGGTGCCCACGACGCCCGATCAAGCGCGCGAGCAGATCTGTGGCCTCTTCGCTATCGTCGACGACCAAGACTCGTGCTGCGCGTGCGAGCATTACTGCGGACTGGTTGCAAAATCCCGGCCGTCGCTGAGTGCGCGCCGCATTTCTCGTCGAGCTGTCCCCGCTTCTCGTATCTCGCGAATTTTATGAGGTAGGGGACGCCTTTGGCTCGCGTGGATCAGGCAGGCGATGCTCTACTCTTGATACGATGCCGCCGGCCACCCTCGGTCGAGGCGCGCGAACGGAAATCGAAATTGTTCTCTAGTGAAGGAAGTGCCCGTTCCGACAGCCAAAATCGCTGGCTCGCGGGGTACCTGGCGTTCGTGGGCGGCTTCGTCAACTCCAGCGGCTTCGTTCTGATCGGAGTGTTTAGTTCGCATGTGACCGGCAACGTCGGGCGCCTCGCCAACGACGCGGCGACCGGTCAGTATGCGGCAGCAGTCGCTGCGCTCAGCTTGGTGTTGTGCTTTTTCGCGGGGGCCTTCGTAGCCAGCGTCATCATCGAGAGTCGGTTCTTGGGCGCGCCGAGCGCGCGCGCGTACGCGTTGGCGTTGGCCACCGAGACCTTGCTGCTCCTTTTGTTCACGATGCTCAGCTATGCGACGACCTCGGAACACCCGCGCATACGTGACGCTGAGGCAGCCCTGTTGTGCGCGGCGATGGGCCTGCAAAATGCGCTCGTTTCGCGCATTTCCGGGGCAGTCGTACGCACCACGCATCTGACCGGCGTGGTGACGGATCTCGGCATCGAGGTGGCGCGCTGGTTCCGCTTCTGGCGGCGGTCCTTGGCCGAGGTCACCCATTTGCCGCTCGTCCTCGGGCGCAACCCGGCAGAGCGACCCGTAGCCGCGAAGGTCGTGCTGCTCGGCAGCATCGCCGCGGGCTTCTTGGTTGGTGCGAGCTCCGGCGCCTACTCTGCAGTTCATTTTCATCACGCGTCCATGCTGATCGCCACGCTGGCGGTGGCCGGGTGTGCGATCTACGCGCTGCTCAATTCGCGTGCATGACGCGCTTCGTGACACCCGAAGGGGGTGAAGCGCGGGAGTCTAGGCGGCCCACAGGTGCTGTGCAGCGTAGGCACGCCACGGCCGCCAGCGCTCGGCGCGGGCCAGCACTTCGTCCGCCTTGGGCCGTAGCCCTCGTTCGTCAGCCAGTGCGCGCATCAGGCCTAGGTCGGACGCGGGGAAAGCATCCGGCTCGCGCAGTTGACGGAGCGCGATGTACTGCGCGGTCCATTCGCCGACGCCTGGGATGGCGCGCAGCCGTTGCACGGCCGCTTCTAGTCCCCGGTCATTCGCGAAAATCTCGGGATTTTCGAGCAGTGCGGCTGCCAGTGCAGACAGCGTCGCGGCGCGGGCCTTGGGCATGCCGAGGGTCGTCAAGTCCGCATGGGCGAGCACCTCCGGCTGCGGGAAGAAGTGACTCAGGCCGAGCGCTGGGGTCGACATGGGCTCGCCGTAGGCCGCGACCAGGCGTGCGGCCAGGCGCGCCGCAGCGCTGACCGTGATCTGTTGCCCGAGCACGGCGCGGATAGCCAGCTCGAAGCCGTCCCACGCGCCGGGCACGCGCAGCCCAGGGCGCTTTTCGAGCAACGGGGCCAGCACCGGGTCCTTCGACAGGTGCAAGGCAATCGCCAGCGGATCGGCGGCGAGATCGAAGACCCGTCGCAGGCGTGCGATGATGTTGGGCACGATCGAGAGCTTCGAGACCCGGATGCCGGCGCGCAGCGCGTTGCCTTTTGAAGGCTCGATCGAAAGCCAGCCCTGAATCCCGTCGACGAGGACCGTGCGGCAATAGCGATCGTTCGTCACGCTTTCCAGGCCGGCGATCGCGCGTTTTCGCAGAAATTCCAGCATTGCAGGCCATTCGTAGGGTGGTTGGTAGCGCAGCAGCAGGCTGAGCTCCCCGTCGGTTTTGACGGCTATGTCTTCGCCGCCCAAGCGTCGCAGCTCGCCGGGCGTGCGCCCGAACAGTGCCAGGAAGGCCTCGTTGAAACGGCGTACACTGCCGAAGCCCGAAGCAAAGGCGATCTCGGCCATGGGCAAGTGCGTTTCGTGGATGAGTTGCTTGGCGAGCAACACTCGGCGCGTCTGGGCGACGCCGACCGGAGAAGCGCCCAGGTGTTGGCGAAAGAGCCGGCGCAGCTGACGTTCGCCCAAGCCGAGTCGCTCGGCCAAGGTCTCCACGTCCCCCTGATCCAGCGCTCCGAGCTCGATCAACGAAAGCGCGCGCGCAACCGTGTTCGAGGTGCCGCGCCAGGCGCCCATGTCCGGCGCGCTCTCCGGGCGGCAGCGCAAGCACGGGCGGAAGCCCGCTTCTTGCGCGGCTGCAGCCGTCGGATAGAAGATCACGTTCTTGGAGTACGGGGTGCGCGCCGGACAAACCGGGCGGCAATAGATGCCCGTGGTCTTGACCGCGGTGAAGAACCGGCCGTCGAAGCGCGAGTCGCGCTGCGAAAGCGCGCGGTAGCAAGCGTCGTGATCCAGATCCATGCGGGTTTGTGCCACGCGTGGCCGGCGCGTTCTAGCGGTTTTCGGACATGGTCGCCCGTTGCGGCCGGGGGACGTTCGTGTCCGTATTCCGCCAGCGGGATTGCCGACTCGGCCCGACAATGGCCTCGAAAGAAAAGGAGGAGCTGATGGACAGCCAAACATTTCAGACCGAGTCCTTAGACACACCGACGGGTCGCATGCTGCTGCTTACCGACGAGCAAGGCGTCGTGCATGTGCTCGACTGGGAGGACCATCACGAACGCAGCCAGCGACTGCTCGGCCGCTACTATCGCCGTGTCACGCTCGCCCTGCGCGAGGCCAGCAAGGAATCAACAGCGAAGCGCGCCTTGCTCGCGTACTTCTCGGGTCGGCTCGATGCGATCGAAGGGCTTCGCGTCGCCAGCAGCGGCAGCGAGTTCCAAAACCAGGTCTGGACGGCGTTGCGCCAGATCCCGACCGGCAAAACGCTCAGCTACGGGGCGCTCGCCAAAAAAATCGGACGCCCGGCGGCGGTGCGCGCGGTCGGTCTCGCGAACGGCTCGAACCCGATTGCAATCATCGTGCCTTGTCATCGCGTGATCGGCGCCAACGCTTCGCTCACTGGTTACGCCGGCGGCCTCGAGCGCAAGCGCTGGCTCTTGCAGCACGAAGCCTCCGCCGAACGTCAGAAAGTGGCTATCGCGCCCAGGCCGAGCCCGCCTCGAGCGAACCCGACCACACCGACTCGAACCTGATTGGGGCTTTCGAGCGCCTGATAGGACCGTTCGTGGATTCGTTTCAGCCGCGTGCGATTGTGGATATACATGGACCAACCAATGGGCGTGGCGATCGCGCCGCCGAGCACCAAACCCAGCCCGACCACGGCCACCTGCTGCTCGGCATCAGTCGTGCAACTCGGACCCTCACACATGACCGAAAGCAGGACCGGTACCATCATGATGAGCCCAGCAAAAATTGCGGCGGAGCCGCCGATGCCCAAGCCCAACCCCGTCGCTCGGTCGGCGTCGTCGCCCAGCTGCAGGTCGAAGCGGCTCGAGCGCTCGATGTGCAGGGACAGCTGCTTGCTCTCGCCGGTGCTCTGGTCGCGCGCATACAGGGTGTACGTTCCGGGGAACGTCCAGAAGTCACAATACTCCGTGCAGCGCGCGACTAGGGGCGCACTCGGATAACTCGGGGTCGGGCGGGACGGCACGACCTCGAGCTCGACGAACGGCCTCGCCTGAATGCTGACATGCGCCAGATATTGCTGCGGATACCACACGGGCGGCGCAACCTGCGCGTGGGCGGTTCCGGCCAAAATAAAGGTCGAAAGCGCGCCCGCCCAAGCCAGTTTAGAGTTCATCCCTCGCTCATTGTAGCAACAACCGAGCCCGTCGGAAATCAGGAGCAACCATGACCCAGGAACAGTGGACCCGCGTCGATGAATACGTCTCGAGCTTGATGCTGCCGAGCGACCCGGTGCTCGAGGCCGCGCTCGCTGCCGGCAACGCCGCGGGGCTGCCCGCCATCAACGTCGCGCCCAATCAGGGGAAGTTTCTCGCGTTGCTCGCGCAAATCCAAGGCTCGCAGCGTATCTTGGAAATCGGAACCCTGGCCGGCTACAGCACGATCTGGCTCGCGCGGGCCCTGCCTCAGAGCGGCCGCTTGGTCACGCTGGAGCTCGATCCGAAGCACGCCGAGGTCGCACGCGCGAACATCGAGCGCGCGGGGCTCCTGGCACAGGTCGAGATCCGAGTCGGCAAAGCGCTCGCTTCCTTGGCGACGCTCGTGAGCGAGGGCGTGCCGCCATTCGACTTCGTGTTCATCGATGCCGACAAGGCGAGCATTCCGGACTATTTTCAATGGTCGCTGAAGCTGACCCGGCCTGGCAGTGTGATCGTGGTCGACAACGTGATTCGCAAGGGCGCGGTGCTCGATGCCGCGAGCTCAGATGCCAATGTGCAGGGCGTACGCCGCTTCAATGAGATCGTTTCCAAGACCCCGGGCGTCAGCGCCACCACTGTCCAGACGGTCGGCAGCAAGGGCTATGACGGCTTTGCATTGATCCGCGTTTCGAACCCGTCGTAACGCTCGTTTCTAGCCAATAACCCCAGCAGTATCAGCAATTGAGCGGCGGCTTCAGTTGCGGCGTCGGCGGCCGTATCGAGACCGTGGTGAAACCGAGCGAGCAGCGTCACCCTGGGCAGGCCCCCACACCGGGAGAGCGAGCGACCGGGCCCGACGGTCACTTGCGCGCCTTGTGGGCCGAGGCGCGCTGGGCGGCGCTGGCCGAAAGCCAGCTGCTGGACACACCCGCCGAAGAAGCCTTCGATCGCTTCACCCGGTCGCGCATCCGCCAGGCCATGGCCTCGCGCAACGCGCAAGGATTGCGGCGCTACCGGCTCTCGGCCAGCGTTGGCGTATCGCCCTACGAGCGAGCTCGAGCTCAGAGCATCGAGTCACTGCTTTCTCACGCCGACACGGTCATGTACGAACAAAAGCGAGCGCATCGAGCGGGTCTGATCGTGTCGATCTCGCCGCCCGCTGCGTTCAGCCCCGCGCACTCAACGCCCAACAGCGAGCGCGGGGCATAATCCGCGTCACTTCATCTGCACGGTGTGGCAACCGCCGCAGCCGAAGCCAGTGTGCGTGGTCATGTCGAACGGCTTCATGCCCATGGCCGTAGCCATGTGCGGCACGACCTCTTCGTGCATGAACTTGGCGATCTCGGGCTTGTCGGCGAAGGCCGTAATCTTGCCGTCCTTGAAGGTGAGCTTGGGCAAAAATTCCTTCGGCTCCTTGAACTTCGGACCGTGGCAGGTTTTGCAGCTGAACTCCGCATAGCGCTTGGCGTTGTAGGCTTTGAACACCGGCGCCATCTCGGGCAAGACGTTCTTCTTCATGTAGGCGATCTGTTCGTCCTTGGTCATGCCTTCTTTCCACGCGTCGTGCGCTGGCGGCGGCGGAGCTGCGGGGGCCGCTGCGGTTTCGGCGGGCTTCGGCGCCTCTGACGCGGCGGGCGCAGCGGCGCTGGGCGCTGCGGCGGCCGGAGCTGGCGGCGGAGGAGGAGGGGTTGCCGGTTCCGCAGGCGCGCCGCCACAGGCGGAAAGGATCACGACGATGGACGCAAGGACAGAGGCTCGAAGGGTTCTCATGGCCGGAAGAATTACCTCGAACCCGCGCGAGGCCAAAGTCCGGATTTCGGAAAGCTCCGCGTCTCGCCAGCGCGACAATGCCGCAGCCTGCTTCCGGGGCTTACCCTTTGCCGTCGACGTCGAGCGTCAAGCCTTCGCTGGCCACGATCACGTCCGTGCCCTTGGCGTTTTCTCGGATCCACTTTTGTGACTGTTCGCCAATCGTGTCGAGCGCGTCGTCGGTGCGATCGGGATCGTGGTGGAAGAGCACCAGCCGCTTGGGCTCTGCCAGCACGCCCAGGTTCAGCACGTCATCGACGACCGAATGACCCCAGCCGTGCTTGTGGGGCATGTCGGCCATCAGGTATTGCGAGTCGTGGATCAGCACATCCACGTCGTCGGCAAAACGTGCCAGTTCTTCCACGGTAACCAGGGCTTTGCCGGCACGCAGCTCGTTATCGGTGATGTAGGCGAGCGACCTGCCGCCATCGTCGTCGATGCGGAAGCCCTGAGCACCGCCCGGATGGTTCAACATGATGCGGCTCACGGTGGCCGAGCCGATGCGCCAGGTTTGCGTCTCGGGCTTCACGAATTCCATGCGCGCGGGGATGTCATCGACGCTGACGGGAAAATGGATGTCGTCGAAGATGTTGCGCTGGAAGCGCTCCTGCGCGTCGTTGGCCAGTGGGTAGACGAAGATGTGATTGTCTTTGCCCCACAACGGGCCGAAGAACGGCAAGCCGAGCACGTGGTCCCAGTGCGTGTGGGAGAGCAACAAGTGCACCGGCGAAGGGCGTCCCTCACGGAGCAGGTTGTTGCCCATCTGACGCAAGCCCGTGCCGGCATCGAGCGCGAGTACGGAACCATCCGCGAGCCGCACCTCGACGCAGGAGGTGTTGCCGCCATAGCGAGCAGTCTGCGGCCCGGGTGACGGAACCGAACCCCGAACGCCATAAAAGGTGACGCGCATCGATCGGCAACCACTCTATCAGCAAGAAAGCGGCTGCGACACGCGGCTTTCAGCCTGCCCGCGCCGGCCCGAACGCCTGGGCGTTTTTCGCCTTTTCCGGCCGAGGTAACGCCAGATTTGGCCGGCGCGGTCGGAGCGTGTTCCTGCGGCCCTCGGGCTGGGATCGCGCCTTCACGGGCGTCGGCACCGGCTAGGGCCGTTCCCGCCCGGAACAGGTCCGCCGTTCGCTGCAATCGACGAGCGCCGGCGGGCACGTTAGCGTTCTACGGGATGACCTCCGCATTGGCTCCAGGCTTGCTGCTTTCGGCCCCCCCGCTTTCGGATCCGAATTTCGAGCGCTCGGTGGTCCTGCTCTCGGCGCACGGTCCGGACGGCGCCTTCGGCTGGGTGCTCAATGGCAAGCAATCCATGTCGTTCTCCGAGCTCTTGCTGCGAGCCAGCATCGCCCAGACTCCGCCCGATTCGGCCGGCGTGGTGCGCGTGGGGGGCCCGGTGTCACCAGAGCAAGTTTGGTTGCTCTACCCGAGCGGCGCGCTGCCGCCCGAGCTCGAAGGTCAGATGGAAGTCGCGCCCGGCATTTGGGCCAGCGCTTCACGTAAAGTCTTGGAAGCGATCGCCGACTCGGGCGTGCCACGCGGCCTCATCACGTTGATGGGTTATGCAGGTTGGGCACCCTGGCAACTCGAGAACGAGATCAAGGTCGGGGCCTGGCTGCCGACCGACGTCAACGCCGAAATCGTCTTCGACACCCCGCCCAGTGAGCTCTGGGCTCGCGCCTACCAACGCGTCGGCGCGAGCCCGATGTCGTTCAATACGCGCACGGTCGGCTCGGCCTAGGTTGCTTTCGGGCGGAGCACGAGCGGCACGAAAATACAGGGCACCGAGCGCTGCCAAACCACGTCGGAAGGGCCGGTTTTCTCGCCCAAGAGCAGGGTCTGAGCGTGCGCGTCGCCGACCGGGACCGCGATCCGACCGCCCACGACCAGCTGCTCCAAGAGCGCGCTCGGAACCTCGCTGGGCGCGGCCGAAACCAAAATTCGATCATAGGGTGCATGCTCAGCCAGGCCGAGGCTACCGTCGCCCACGACCACGTGCACGTTGCTCGCGCCGCAGCGTAGCAAGTTGCTGCGCGCGTGTGTCGCGAGCGCTGGCCGCAGCTCGACGGCATACACCTCTTTGACGAGTTGTCCGAGCAGGGCAGCCGCGTAGCCCGAGCCCGCCCCCACTTCCAGGGCGCGCTGTGTCTTTTCGCACGAAAGCTCGCCGAGCATGATGGCTATCATGCTCGGCTGGCTCACGGTCTGTTCTTCCTCGAGCGAGACCGCGCGATCTTCATAGGCAATGCCGCTCTGCGCTTTGGACAAGAACTCATGGCGCGGAACGGCTGCGAAAGCGTTCAAGATCCGCGCGTCCTCGATCTGGGTCGACGCGCGGATGCGCTCGACCAGCTGCTGCCGCTGCAGGTCGTGGTCACTCGGCATGATGCCAGTGACGATGGGCCCTGCAGTGCGACACCGCAACGCCCCAGGGCGCGAAAAGCCCGCTCGCGCCATTGGGATTTCCCCCGGGCGCCTGACGCGCGCGTCGATTGCGCTCGTCATGGCGTGGCAAAAATGTTGGTATTTCCAGCCGATGCGGCGCTGGCTCTCGTTGTTTTCTTTCCTACTCGCGGGCTTGGGGCTCGGCACGCTGCGTGCCGAAGGTCCGCAGGGCGCGCCGCAGCTCCGCCGCTGCAGTCCCGAGATGGTGCGTGTGCGCTCCTTTTGCATCGACCGTTGGGAGATCAGAACCGTGGATGCCGCGAGTGGCGAGCCCCTCTCCCCGTTCTACCCGCCGAGCCCGAAGCTTGCGGCGAGCGTGCGCGACACGTGGCTGTGCGAGCAGGACACGCTAGGCGCTGCCCCCGCCCGCGCCTTTCCACTGCCCGAGTTACCCCGCTTTCAGCGCGAGCACTCCTTCGAGCCACGGGCCGTGTCCGAGGCCAATGCTTTGCCTCAGGCCTACCTCTCGTACAATCAAGCCAAGCGTGCCTGTGAGAACGCGCACAAGCGGCTGTGCAGCAAAGACGAATGGTTGACCGCCTGTCGGGGACAGAAGGGCACGCAGTTCCCTTATGGCGACAGCTTTCGTGCCCGGGGTTGCAACGTGCATCGAGCGATCCACCCGGGCCACGTGTTGCACGCCTCTTCCTCGCTCGGACTCTTGGATCCGCGACTCAACTTGGTCGAGGAAGGCGAGGAGCCGCTGCTCCGTCTGACGGGTGCGACCGTCAGCTGTGCCAGTGAGTGGTCGGCCGACAAAATATACGACATGGTCGGAAACCTCGACGAATGGGTGGAGGACAAGATGTTCCTCGGAGGCTTCTACGCACGCTCGACGACCAAAGGCTGCGAGGCACAAGTCTCCTCGCACGGGGAGAGCTACTTCGATTACTCGACGGGCACGCGCTGCTGCGCTGACCCAAGGTAGCGTGGGATCGTCAGATCCCATGCCGGCGCCGCGATCATCCAACGAGAACCTGGTTCTTGGCAAGGCGAGGCTACGGACGAAGACGTGCTGCGCGAAGCCGGTGTGACCCGCGCCCGAGTGCTGGCCACGGTGCTTCCGGACGACGCAGCCAACGTGTTCATCACGCTCAGCGCTCGCAGCCTGAACAAAGCCTTGCACATCATCGCCCGCGGTGATGTGCCGAGCACCGAAGGCAAGCTGCTGCAGGCCGGAGCGGACGAAGTCGTGCTGCCCACACACATCGGTGCCGAACGTATCGCCGAGCTGATTCTGTTCCCAAAAACAGCCGCGCTGATCCGCAACGATGAAGGGATGCGCGATCTCGAGCGCAGTCTGCACCGCCTGGGCCTCGATCGGCGTCGTTCTGATCGGTCGCAGTGGCCGTAGCGCCGAACTGGAGCGTTTCCACTCATCGTAGCGGGTCGGGCTGGTAGGCAACGCGCGCCGTCGTTCGCGTCGTTCGCGTCGGTCGCCTCGCGCGCGTCGCGACCGAGGCCAGGAGCGCGTCGCACGCCCGGGTCACCTCAACGGTGACCCTCCCGAGGGGGCGGCGTTCGACCGCGATGGTCAGGCCGGGGGCTCAGAATGAGGCATTTGCCCGCGTCAGCTTGGCGGCAGCCGTCAAGGGTCGAGAACACAGCGCACTCCGAGGTGCGCTGCTGGATAGTGAGCGCCCCTTCTTGCCAACGACAGGGGCAGGTCACGGTTGACCTGAGCCCGTGTGCGAGCGCAGGCGCGCCTCGTTTTCGAGGTGCGTCGCTTGGGTTTTCAAGTGCCTGAAGGGTGGAGCGGAGGGGGATCGAACCCCTGACCTCTGCATTGCGAACGCAGCGCTCTCCCAGCTGAGCTACCGCCCCAACAGGGACGCGGAAAGTAGCTTTTGCGCCGTAAGTGTCAACCAAAAAACAGCTCGCTCCCGCAGTTTCGGCACAGTTCTCGGCGCTTTCTGCCCGCGTTCTCGCCTGGCTTTCTCGGGCTCTCTGTCTCGGCTTCTTCTCGGGCCTTCTTTTTGTGAGCGCTGGTTCCTGAATGCCCCCGTGGCCGGTTGACCCCCAGGCGTCGGTGGTTATGTTGCTCGCGTTCGCGGCCTCTGGCGCCCCTGGGGCTCCGCCGCCGCGTGACGATTTCGCGGAGCTCGCCCCCGGTCCGTGGGCGGCGGCAACGCACGGCATCGCATGAATAGAGTCCCTCGCATGTGTCGGGGGGCGACCTGAGGAGAACCAGCATCATGGGTAAGATCATCGGCATCGACCTCGGCACGACCAACAGCGTCGTCGCCGTCATGGAAGGCAAAGAAGCCAAAGTCATCGTGAACGAAGAGGGAGCGCGTCTGACGCCCTCCGTCATCGCTTGGGACGACAAGGGCGAGGTCCTGGTCGGTACGATTGCGAAGCGTCAGGCTGTGACCAACCCGGAAAATACGGTCTACTCGGCCAAGCGCTTCATCGGCCGCCGCTTCGAAGAGAGTGAAAAGGAGGCCAAGCGCTTCCCCTTCAAGCTGGTCAAGGGTCCGAACGGTGACGCCTGGATCGAAGCCCGCGGTAAGCAGATGGCTCCGCCCGAGGTTTCCGCCAAGGTCCTGCAGAAACTGAAGAAGGCGGCCGAAGACTACCTGGGTGAGAAGGTCACCGAGGCCGTGATCACGGTGCCTGCATACTTCAACGACGCCCAACGCCAAGCCACCAAAGATGCCGGCAAGATCGCCGGCCTAGACGTGAAGCGCATCATCAACGAGCCCACCGCCGCGGCGCTCGCCTATGGCTTGGACAAGAAGGCCAACGAGATCATCGCGGTCTACGACTTCGGCGGCGGCACCTTCGATATTTCGATTTTGGAGGTGGGCGACAACGTGGTGCAAGTGATCGCGACCAACGGCGACACCAACCTCGGTGGTGACGACGTCGATCACATGCTGATGGATTGGCTGTCCGCCGAGTTCCGCAAGGACACCGGCATCGACGTCTCGCACGACAAGATGGTCATCCAGCGCCTCAAGGACGCAGCCGAGCAGGCCAAGATCGAGCTCTCGAACAAGCAAGAGACGACCATCAACTTGCCGTTCCTCACGGCGGACGCCAGTGGCCCGAAGCATCTGCAGAAGCAGCTGACGCGCGCCAAGTTGGAGCAGATGATCCGCCCGCTGGTCGATCGCACGCTCGAGCCGCTCAAGCGCGCCCTCGACGACGCGAAGAAGAAGGTGAGCGACATCAACGAGGTGGTGCTGGTCGGTGGTTCGACTCGCATTCCGCTCGTGCAAGAAGTCGTCACCAAGTACTTCGGCAAAGAAGCGCACAAGGGCGTCAATCCCGACGAGGTCGTGGCGATCGGCGCAGCCGTCCAAGGCGGCGTGCTCTCCGGCGACGTGCAAGACGTCGTGCTCTTGGATGTCACACCTCTCTCGCTCGGAGTGGAAACCCTGGGTGGCGTGATGACCGTGATGATTCCGCGCAACACCACGATTCCGACGCAAAAGAAGGAAATTTACTCGACGGCGGCGGACAGCCAGACGTCCGTGGAAATCCACGTTTTGCAGGGTGAGCGCGCGGAAGCTCGCTACAACCGCACGCTCGGCAAGTTCCACCTCGAGGGTCTGCCGACTGCGCCGCGTGGCGTGCCGAAGGTGGAGGTCACCTTCGACATCGACGCCAACGGCATCCTCTCCGTCGGCGCCAAGGACCTGGCGACGGGCAAGGATCAGCGCATCACGATCACCGCCTCGAGCGGTATCAACAAGGAAGACATCGAGCGCATGGTGAAGGATGCGGCCGCGCACGAAGCCGAGGACCAACGCCGCCGTGAAGAGATCGATCGCCGCAATAAGCTCGATAACATGTGTTATCAGCTGGAGAAGCAGATCGCCGACAACAAGGACAAGCTGGGCGGGATCGACGTCGCCTCGATCGAATCCTTGATCAAGGAAGGTCGCGCCGCCGTCGAGAAGCAGGACGACGACAAGGTGACGGACGTGCTCGCGCGGCTGGAGAAGGAAGCTCACGCCATGGCCTCGAAGATGTACGAGGGGGCTGGCGGTCCGCCTGGCAGCACTGGCCCGGGCGGCGCTGGCCCGGGCGCGGCTCCCGGCACGGCCGAGGAACCGAAGAAGGGCGACGTGATCGACGCCGAGTTCGAAGAAACGAACTGAGCGGCTCCGGCACGTTCGACGAGGAACGCGCGGCGAGCGCAGCATTTGCTGCGCCTGCCGGGCGTTTCTGTCGTTTTGTGTCCCGCTCGGGCGCGTGTAGAGTGGCTCCAATGTTGAAGGTGCGCTCGAAGTTGGCGTCGCGCTGGGTCTCGTACAACGTACTGCTGGGAGCTCTACCTGCCGCGCTGGCCGGCTGCGGCGCGCCGGCGGCTCCGGCGCCCGCCAGCCCCGCTCCGCTGGTGAGCACGGTGCCGGTCGCCAAAGAGGAGGCCCCCGATCTGTCTCCGGTTGCAGCGCCCGCGGAGCTGATCGCAGTGGCGCGCTTCAAGAAGCCCGCGACGGCCATCGAGACCGTCGCCGCCTGGGCGAACTTTCCGTACAAGCTGCCTGACATCGTGCCCGCCGAGTTGAAGGGCTTGGAGAGCGTGATCGCTTGGGACGCACCGCTCGAAGCGGCGGTGGCGCTCGATCCGAACGGTGAGAGCAAAGTTTCCGAACCGCTGACGGTGGTGTCGGTCGGTTTGACGTCACTCGAAGGCGCGCTCGACTTCGCGCGCAACAAGGGGCAGTCCGTGCGCCGGCTGCGCGCGGGTGTTTACCGCATCGGTGATTCGGAAGAGTTTTCGTGCGCCGTAGGCTCTTCGGTCGGCGCCACGCCGGCTCGTTTGGTCTGTGGTCACCGCGCGCACGACGTCGACGGCTTGTTCAACTATGCGACTCGTGGCCTATCCAACGAACCGCTGCCGAGCGTGGATTTTCAGCTCGAACTGCGCCTGGAACCGATCAAAAAGAAGTACCAGGCGGAGCTCGGCTCAGCGCGCCTGGCCGCGGGCTTCCTGCTGCGTGAGGTTCAAGTCGACAATGCGCGCTTCGACCGCGCACTTTCTGACGTTGCCTACACCTTGGTCGACGAAGCCACGGCGTTCGTGCGCGACCTGGACAGGGTGCGTATCGACTCGAACCTCGACGGCGCGAAGAACCTGATCAACCTGCGCTTCGATCTCAAGTTCACGGGCCAAAAATCCTGGCTGGTGCAGACCAGTGCAGAGGCACTGACGATGCTCGAGCCCACCCCGGATTTGTTTTGGCAAATGCCCGCCGACAGCACCCAAGCGAGCTTCGCAGTGGGCTGGAAGCCAGGACGACTGAAGCCCATCGGCCACACCTTGGCCGAGCTCTTGGACGGGTACCTGGAGTCCGAGAAGGTGCCGGCAGCGGTTCGCAACCAAGCCTCCAAGTCGGTCGAGCTTTTGTTCGAGCAGAACACCAAGCAAGTGCACGCTCAAGGCGATCTCAAAGTGCTGCCCAGCGATCCGCTGTTGGCTGCTGCTCAGCGCCTGTTTGGCTGGCAACTGGTTGCGCTCGAAGGCGAACCCAAGAGCCTGATCTCCCTGTTCGACGGCCTATCGGCGACTTTGGGCAGCCGCGACGTGGCTCGCCTGCTCAAGGCGCGCGCGAACCTGAATGTCGCTTTGCTGCCCAAGGTCAGCGCGCACGGCGTGCAAGTGCGCGGCTTCAAACCCGGAGCCAAAGCCTACCGTCTGGACGTATCGCGCGAGCTCTTCGAGAAGTACGCCAAGGGCCAGCTCAAGCTCGAGCCCGCGACGAAAGGCAAGGCGCTCGCGAAGAGCGTGCCGTTCACGCTGATCGTCGCCTACGACGGTGTTCATAGCTGGCTCGGCATGTGTCCGGATGAGAAGGCCTTGATCAAGCGCCTCGAATCGCTGAAGGATCCGCAGACGCCCGTGCTGCGCAGTCGGGCTGGGCTCGATGCGCTGAAAAACACGCCGCGCGCCGCTGGTGGCTTCTTCACCTTGGCGCGCTTCACCGGCCAAACGGGGGCGCTCGGCGCGGGCGTCGCCGAGAAGCTATTTACGGCGCTGCCCCACCACGGTGAAACACCGATCACCTTCAGCTATGATCTCAGCGCGAGCGGCCCCGAGCTGACCACTAGCTTCGTTCTACCGCGTGCCGCGGTCGAAGATTTGGGCGCCGCAATCCCAGTGCTGGCACTGATCGGCAGCAAGCACGACTCGGTACTGGCGACGCCCTGAGCAAGTCGCACTTCGATAAGTGAGCTCGAGGCGGCGGGGATCCGCGCCCAAACTTGCCCGTCGAGCCCGCCTGCGACTAATCCAAGTCCAGGATGTACGACTTCAGGCGACACATAACTACATTGTGCGCCGTCGCCACTTTGGCGCTTATTTCTGGCCGCGCGCAGGCTTGGGTCGAGAGCGAAGTGCGCTCGCACGTCGCCACTGTCGACGTGGACCGGGCTGGCAAGGCGCTCGTGACCGAGGATCTCACGCTGGCCGTGCGCGGAGGACCGCTGCCCGGCTTCGAATTGAGCGGCGTGGATCTGGACGCCGAACCTCTGCCCGGCGCCAGTGTGTCGTCGGTCGCGAGCTCCAAGGCACAGCTGCCCGCGACGCCGCTCTTACTCGACAAGCGCGACGACGGCACGCTGCGCATCGAGGTCGATCGCGAAAAGGGACTGCGAACGGGCGTCTACTCGTTTCATTTCCAGTACCGCACCGACTTGCTCAAACGTGACTTGATCCGCCGCGATGGCAACCAGGTCGAGGTGCGCTGGGTCGGTCCACGCTTCGAGCAGGGTATCGATTCGGCGCGCGTGGTGTTTCGCTTGCCCGCGGGGCCCACGCCGCCGGTGCTGCCCGACGTGAACGGCAGCGTGGGGCGCTTGCAAGATGGGGACGCGCTGGGCGGCGTGTTCATCGGTAACCTGCACCGCTTGGCGGACAAGGACGAGCTCGACATCGTGCGCCCGCACGTCTCGCGCGGTGAGCCCGTGCTGTGGCGGGTGCGGGTGAGCGCGAAGGCCTTCGACGCCTTTGCCAATCCGTTGCCCTCGCCACGCCTCGAGAAAGCCAACGGCACGCGAGCTCTGGCGCTGGGCGCCGGTGCACAACCGCGGCAACGCCTGCGTTGGTGGTTGTGCGCGGCGCTCGCAGCGCTCGCCTACGCGCTGGCGGTGGCCGGAAAATGGCGTAATTTCTCGGCATTGTGCGGTGCGCGTGGCGCGCATGCGCGCGCGCTCGTGCCCTTGCCGGTTGGCCTGCGCGCTGCCGCTTCGGGCACGCTGCTGGCTGCCGCATTCGTCAGCGCCGCCTGGTTCGATCAGGCGACGCTCGGTTCACTACTGCTGCTCTTGGCCATGGCCTTCGCTTGTCAATACGCGTTGCCCGCGAAGATCGTCTTGCGCGGACCCGGCCAATGGCTACCGATTTCGGATCAGGAAGCATTCGCGCGTACGGCAGCGCCCATGGCCGGGCGCTTGCTCGACGCGGGCACCCTCCCTGGGTTGATGCTGTTCGCCTCGTCGTGCGCGCTGCTGCTGCTGGTAGCTGGCTTCTTGTTTGCTCACGCGCCCTATCAAGCACTACTCCTGCTGTTGGGCTCCGCCTGCTTGTTGCCGCTGTTCTTTACCGGCCGCGCCGCGCAGCTGCCGCCCGACTTGGCGCTCCGCCCGCGCGCGCTCTTGGCCGGTCTCGCGCTGCGTTTGCGACGCGCTCCAGGGATCAAGGTCGTGGCGTGGGCGCGCATTCCGGAAGGCAGCAGCGCGGCCGATGAATTGCGGCTCCTGGTGCAAGTGCCGGGCGCGCAGCGTGGCCTGCTGGGTGTGGAAATCGGCGTCGAATATGGGGCCGCGTGGGGCGGCGGCGCTGCCGCACCGTTCGTGCTGATCCGCGCTCGCGAAGGTTCGGCGGCGGTCAGCGCGTTACCGCGTGAGCTGAGTTGGACACGCGGTCGCAAGGCCGATGAGCGAGCCGCACTGCTTCGGCCGCGCCTGCCCACGCAGGTGCACTGCGAACGTCTACTGCTCGAGCTATGCGCACACTTGCGCGAGCGCGATCAGCACCCGGGGCAGCGAACGCGTTCCCACCGACACACACAGAGCGCGGCTTCACGCAGCGTGCAGTCCCCCGCGCACGTGCTCTAGCTAGCTGCGTCAACCGGCGCAATACGACGGGTCGACGCAAGCGCCGTACGAAGCACCGTCCAATTCGACACAGCAATTGCTGTTGCATTCCGAGTTCGAGAAGCAAAGGGCGTGACACAAAAAATCGTCGGACAGGCAAGCTGCGCCGTTCGAGCCCAGGTCTGGCCCAGTTTGACAGCAGTCGCTCGAGAGCAGACAAAACTCGCCCGGCGGGGCGCACTCTTCGAGCGGCGGCTGACCACTGCCACCGGAGCTGGGCGCGCCCCCCGGGGGCACGTTGCCTGACCCGGCTGTGTTTCCCGAGCCGCCCGCGGCCGGACCGCTGCCCGCCGTGTTGTGGCCTGCGCTGCCGTTGCCGCTGCCTGCCTGCGCAGGCTTGCCGCCGCCCGCGCTGTCTTCATCAGCCGGTTTGGGATCGTCGAGAGGCTGCACCACGATGCAACCGGGGACCGCCAGCAATACCAGCCAGCGGAAGGACGTCGTCTTCACAGGTCTCCTCCCAACACCAGTCCGGCCACTTGCGGCGAAACCACGGGCGTGAGCCTGAGCTTCGCGCTGCTCGCAGGCGGGCTCTCGTGCTTGCCGCCGCTGACCAAGAAATACACGAAGAATCCAGCAGAGACCGCGGCGCCACCGACCAGCACCGCGTTCACGATCCCGAGCGTCTGCGCGGAATCGTGCTTGTCGAAGCGTGACGGATCGCCGCTGCCGTTGGCGTCATTGAAGTCACTCCGCTTGCTCGAATACAGCACGCCGGTGACGACGGCTCCGACCACGAACGCGCCCGTTGCCACCCCGGACACGATTGCGCCGGTGTTCGAGCCTGCGCCGGAGCTCGACGCGGCGGGCGGAGCGGTCGTCGCCGCGACAGGTGCAGCGGCTGCGGATGCTGGTAACGCGGCCGCAGGCAGTACCGGGCTCGCGCTGTCTTGCAGGGCCGGCACGGTGATGGCGATCGTGGTCGGCGTCGGCGGTGTGTCGAACGTCTGCGTCGAGGGCTGCTTGCCCGGTGCGCTCGCCTCCACGTTGTGCTTGCCCGGATCGATTGCAATGGGCAGTCCCAGAGCGGCCGGCGCAAGCTCACGCGCATCGAACTTGATGATCAGACCGGGGACGGCAGCGCCGGGCGCGAGCGCGATGCTGACGTGAGCCAGTTTGGGCTCCAAGGCGCGCACGTGCTCATCGGCGAGTTGCGCGCGATCGTTGTCGCCTTCACGCTTGGCCCGCGAGCTCGCTTCACTGAACTCCGCCCAGGCCGTCGCGGGCTTGCCCTCCGACTCGTGGCAAAGTGCCAGGTTGAGCAGCGTCCCGAGCCCCGGATCGAGCTTGTAGCTCTCGGCGAACTTCGGGCAGGCTTCGGCGAACTTGCGTTCGCCCGAGAGCCGCTTGCCTTCGCGAAAGAGCGACTCGGCCAATGCGGCGTTGCTGGCTTGGGCCCGAGCGGGTGCCGGCCAAGCGCAGCACAGGATGGCCGCGAGCAGGGTCAGGGCGCTCGAGCGTCGCGGACTTTCATAAGGCAGCATTCCAGAGTCCGAATTAGCTCTGCCGGTTGCCGGTGAAAAGCCCGATTTGGCGGGTCGCGCTCGGTGAGCCGAGCCTGCTCCCGCGTTGCTACGGCGTTTCGCGCGTAATCGCGGGGCTTCCCGCGCTCGAGCTGGACGAAGATCGAGCGTCGGGCTAGGCCTGGAACGGTAGGGAAGAGCACGATGACCGAGGTTTACGCAGGGCAGATACTCGGCGGCAAGTATCGTATCGATCGCATCCTGGGCGCTGGTGGCATGGGCATGGTGGTCGCTGCGACACACCTTCAGCTCGACGAACGGATTGCGATCAAGTTTCTTTTGCCAGAAGCACTGCGCAATCCCGAAGCCGTCGCTCGCTTTGGGCGTGAGGCAAAGGCGGCGGTCAAGATCCGCGGTGAGCACGTCGCGCGCGTGATCGACGTGGGCACGTTCGAAAACGGCGCTCCATACATGGTGATGGAGCACCTCGATGGCCGTGACCTGTCTACGCTGCTTCACGAGCAGGGTGCGCTGTCCCCGACCGACGCGGTCGACGCCGTTTTGCAAGCTTGCGAGGCGCTGGCCGAGGCGCACATGCTCGGCATCGTGCATCGCGATTTGAAGCCGGCCAATCTCTTCATGGTGCGGCGCCCGGACGGCACTCCCAGCGTCAAGGTGCTGGACTTCGGCATCTCCAAGCTGACCCACGCAGGCGCGGATCATTCGATGACCAAGACATCGGCGGTGATGGGCTCGCCGTTGTACATGTCACCGGAGCAGATGACCGCCTCGCGTCAGGTCGACGCGCGTACCGATATTTGGGCGATCGGCGTGGTGCTGTACGAGCTTTTGACGGGGCGCGTGCCCTTCAGCGCCGACACCTTGCCGGAGATCTGCGGTTTGATCCTGACCGCGACGCCGTCTGCCGTGCGCGACTACGCGCCCGGCGTACCGGACGGGCTGCAAACCGTCGTACGACGTTGCTTGGAAAAGGATCGCGAGCGCCGCTTCGCGAACGTGAGCGAATTGGCCCATGCGCTTTCGCCCTTCGGTTCGCGCGCCACGTCGCGCTCGGTGGAGCGCATCGCGCGCATCTTGGGTGCTTCGAACATCCTCGATGCCATGCCGCTGTCCGGTGCCGCGCCCGCGCACGTGAACTTCGGTCCCTCCACGCAATCCAATTGGGGTCAAACCAGGCCTACTCGCGCCCGCGCGGTGCCGCTCGTGGCGGCCGCTGGTGTGTTCGTCGCGCTGCTGGGCAGCGCCGCCGCGTTTCTACTCTGGCGGAGCAAGGTCGAGGCCCAGCCAGCGCTCGCGGTCTCCATTCAACCGGCCGAGGCCATGCCGAGCGCCGCACCGGTACCCGTTGCCGTACTTCCGCCCGCGAGCGCCGCCGCGCCCGCCGCTGCCAGCGCCAAGCCAAACTCCGTGCTCGCGCCCAGCGCCCAGCCGAGCCTCGCCACCGCTCGGCCCAGGGTCTCGTCGCCGGCCGTGCCGGTCGCCAAGCCCGCGACCCCCACGCCCGTGGTTGCTTCACCTGCCGCGCCACCTGCCAAGGCCAAGCGCAGCGCCGAAGATTTATTGAGCGGTCGAAACTAGCCGCGCGCTCATTCCTCGAGCAGCGCGGCGAGGTCTGGCGGCAGCGGCTGGTACACCGTGAAGCCAGGCACGCTCGTGGTCCCCGCCCAGCTCAGCTGACTCGCATGCAGGGCATGGCGCGCACCGAGTGCCGGCAGCGCTTCGCCGCCGTACACCGCGTCACCCGCGATCGGGTGACCAATGGCGGCCAAATGTGCGCGAATTTGGTGGCGAAAGGCGCTGCCGACTACCAGCTCGAGCAGCGCCCGGTCACCTGCGACGCGCTTCAGTCGATAGCGCGTGATCTTGTGCCGGGCGTAGCCGGACAGCTCAGCCTCTCCGAGTACGCGCACGCGCTCCGGGTGCGCGGGATCGGGTGCGAGCGCGCGTGAAATTTCGCCCGATTCGGCCAGACCCGCGGCGGAGACCACGGCCAAGTAGCGCTTTTCGAGTTGTTCGCGTTCGAGCGCCTGATTGAGCAGCGTGAAGGCCTGCTCGCTGCGCGCGGCCAGCACCAGCCCCGAGGTCTGCGTATCCAAGCGATGCACGATGCCGGGCTCGCGCGCGCGGTGGCCCACGCCCTGCATTTCAGGGTAGCGAGCGAGCAGCGCGCCGCACAGCGTGCCGCGCTCGCTGGTGGCGAGCGGCGCGGTCGGCATGCCCGCGGGCTTGTTCACGACTACGAACTGCGCGCGCTCGAGGCGCAAATCGAGCGGCAGCTCCGGCTCGGGCGCGAGCGATTCTGGCTCTTCCAGCTCGACCGTGATCTTGGCGCCCGCGCTCAGCAAGCTGGACTTTTTCGCGCGCCGACCATCGACGCGCACGCGCCCGCTTTCGCACAGCTCCGCAGCCTTGTGCCGTCCGATGCCGGCCACGTGCCGGGTGAGGAATCTATCGAGCCGGCTGCTTTCGTCGGCCTTCAGTGCTTCGAGCTCGATACGCCGCGCGCTCACCACTGCCCTTGCAGCCCGAGGCTCATGAACGAACGCGTGCCGCGCGCGGGATTCGCGGGCTCCATGTTGAAGTAGGGCATGGCTGCGCTGGGCTTGTCGTTCTTGCTACTGCTGCCACGGGTAGTCAGCCAACCGATGCCCCCGCCGATCACGGTACCCGCGGCGATGCTCGCGAGCCACACCCGGTTCTGCGTGGGGCTCTCCTTGTCGTCGACCAAGAGCAAGGGGCTGGCTGCGGCCGCGCCGGTCAACGCCCCCAAGCTCGCGGCCAAATCGATCAGCAGCATGCGCGACGAAGTCACGTTCACCTGCGTGGCCAAGGCGCCAGCGCTCAGCACACCGAGCCCGGCGCCGTAGCCCATACCGCGCTCGGGCGTGAAACTCGTGCTGCCATGGACAGCCATCTCGGTCAAGCCGCCGAGCAGGGTACCGACGGCGCCGCCGGAGTGCGCGAGCAGGGCGCCGCCTTCGCTCATCGGCTTCACGCTGATGGCCGCTGCGGCCAACGAGACGCCCGCAGAAGCCGCCACCAGCCCATACACGTACAGGTTCTCGTCGTGGACGTGATAGCTCTTGGCGACCAGGACGCCCGAGGCGATCGGCCACCAGGTCCCGGCCGACAAGAACCATGCGTCGCCGAGCGTGATGTCCCATTCGTCGGCGATCAACATCGAAGCGCCCAAGCCAATGCCCGTGCCCAGCGCAACGAGTGGGTAAGTCAGGCGCGCATCCTCCGAGCCGCTGGCACGTTGCAGCGAAAAGCCGACGTAGCCACCGGCAACCGCGGCATTCAGTGCCAATACCGCGCGCCCCTGTGAGCGGGGCACCTCACTGTCGAGCGCACGCTCGGGCAGCGGACGCTCGGGTGCGTGCTCGGCACTCACGCGTGCGCTCTTCACGACGTCCCTCATCATCAGGTTGGCGCGGATCTCGAGCACTTGCTGATCGACGCGTTGCGAACGCTCGCGCAGCACATTTTCTCCCGGTGCGACGGCTACGATGCGCAGCCGCACGTCGCCGCCTTCTAGACTCACGCGCGGGGAAATCAGCCAAGAATCACGGGCGCGCTCGATCAGCGCGTCGTCCGTCGGTAGTTGGCGAGAGCGATCCGAAACGCCCAGGGTCAGCCCCAAGTCTTGAACTGCTTCGCTGAGGATGGAGTCGAGCTGACGGGCGAGCTTCGTCAAGTGCTCGGCGCTTTCGGGCCGTAGCGCGAGCTCCGCCTTGTCCGGCACTGCCGTGGGTAGCAAGATCGCGTCATTCGGACCCGCGAGCGCGACCGGCGACGCTCCGAGGAGCGCGGTGCCGAATGCAGCGACGGCGGCGAGGTTTCGCATGATTGCTCGCACAGCCTAGAACATTACCGCGGCGTTGATCCATGCGTCGATGGCATGGGAATCATCCACCTTGAAGCGGTGTCCGGGATCGTCGATGACGCGTCGGTAGTTCGGATTCGGCGTGCCCGTGGTGCTAGCCGAGCTGGCGGTGGCACCTCCGTGCTGGCAGGGCCCGGCGTGGGCACTGTCGCTGGCGAAGTCCGGATTGCACGCTTGATCGAAGGTGATGAAGTGTGATTGCACCAGTGTGTAGCCGCTGCCTACGTGGAATTTGATGTACTCGCCCGCTTGCCAGGTCAATTCAGTGCTCAAGCGGTACGAACCGTGCGCCTGCACGTCGGTGATGCCAGTGAAATACACCTTTTCCGACTTTGGATTGACGACGGAGGCGGCTTGGTCGCACGGCGTGCTGGCGGTGCAGTTCGGGTTCTGTTGGAACTCGGCGTAGTTCGGCACGCGCAGGGACGGCGCGTCGCTCGAGCCGAGGGCATCGAACAGCTCGGAGTAGTCGCGACCCTCGGAAACGTACGTGCCGGTGAAGCGGAAATCCAAGGTGACGCGCTGGAATTGTTCGCGGATTTCCCAGGGGATCACGTTCAGGCCGAACAAGAAGGTTCCGCGCAGCGGGGGATGATTGGCGAGCACTCCTTTCAGGGCCGTGGAGCCGTAGTCACTGGAACTATTCTGAAACTCGACCAAGGCGCGGAGGCCGCCGTAGGGCTCGATGTATTTCACCCGGCGCGAGAGGTAGGTGTGAGCTTCGACGGCCGTCGTGCCGCGGCTGACGCCCGCCGAACGCGAGCCATTGAAATTGCCCTCCAAGGCACCCGCGTCTGGATTCGGATATTCGCCTGACTTGCCGTTGCGATTGAGGTCGGAAGGGTGCGCGCACTGCACTTGTCCGGATGCCTGGTTCAGGCCATTGCCGTTCGGGTTGCAGGCGTGCATCGGCTCCGAAACACTGAAGCGGCCTTCGACGCCGATCACCCAGGTGGGCCTCACGCTATTGCGCATTTGGTTCATGAGCCCCGCGTCGATGCCGACTGCCAGGTACTCGATCCCGCTGCGCGTGGGGGACTTGAAGGGCAAGCTGAAGAGCTGCTCGCCCGGTGCGCCCGCGAGAGCCACGGTCTGCTGCCCTTCACTGCCGGCAACGCCGACCAGCTCACGGTCGTCCGAGAGGATGATCGGCACTCGGAACACCAGCGCCACGTCCTTGTACAAGCCGATGTCCGCGCGCGTCAAAAGGCGGCTCGTGACTTGTTTGTATTGGGCCACGTTCAGGTTGCTCTGCAAGAACCCGCCGCCGCCCAAGCCAGATTGGCCGATCGAGGTGTCCCTGCGGATGACGGAGGACGACCAGGTGCTCTCGTACCCGAGCGACAAATGCAGGTCGAAGAGGTCGTCGTCGTCGTCGTCGAATGCGTCGGCCACCTGAGTGATTTCGGCCGGTTCCCTCAGCACCCTCGGTTCGTTGACCCTGCGCGGCTCTTCAGCGCCAGCGCGCGTGGACGTGCAAAGTGCGATGCAGCACAGGCCCAAGAGCGGGGCGTCGACGGCGAAGCGCTTGTTCTGACTCATTCGCGGACAACGGGGCGTAAAATACGCCCCGCCGGGACGGTAGCACTACTGCCGCGGCCTTTGGCAAGACCCGTGCGTGATGGCTCGGATTCAGTTCGTCCCGCTCGGGCCCGCGCGCGGTACGCTCTGCCAGAGCGCATCGGCGTGTGCGACGGCCGCCGACAGGCTCTGCCGATTGGCCGGATCGCTCTCGCCAAAGGCCGCTGCTGCCGCGATGGCGCAGGCCATGCGCGCCTTCGACCGTTCACGCATGTGGGCCGCGGCGCGGGCGCCGAGTGAGTCGCTGCCTTGCGAACCTTCGCGGCCGAGCACGCGCCGAGCGCTTGCTTGGGCGCTTTCCGCGGCCGTTTGGCAGGTGTCGACCAGTGATTGTGCGTTGGCTCTGCTGCTCGGCAAATGCGCCTCCGAGCCGCTCCGCACTGGGTTCTGGAAATGCGGCTGGGCTCGCTGCTCGGGCTCGACCCAAGCCTCGCCTTGTTTGACGCGCACGCGCAGACCTTGGGCGCCGAGCGAAAGGTCGAGCGCGGCATCACCGAAGTGGACTACGCCCTCGGGAGTCGCGATCAAAACTTCCGCGCCTGGCCGTACGCCGAGGTTTGCCGAGGTCGAAAGCTGACCGTCGGCGAGTAGGATTTGTTCGCTGCCGTCACGACAGGGCAAAGCGTGACCGGGTCCGACGAGTTTGAATTCGCGGCTGGTTTGTGTGTGCCGCAGCGCGACGGACGCGCCCGCCGCTAGCTCGACCCAGTGCCTGCCATCCAGGAGCGTCGCGGTCACGATCGGCGCGCCGTCGACCGTGGCCAGGCCCGTGACAGCCAGCGCGCGGCAGGCGGGCTTGCCTGCGGCCGAGGGGGCGACAGCGCTCGGCGCAGCGGGGGCTGCAGCGCTCGGCACGGCCGAGGCGCTCGCGGCACTCGGCTTGCTGGCGACTTCGTGCTTTCCGCAGGCGCTCACGCCGGCCAGGCTCAGCACGAACCAGGCCAGTCGTTGCCCGATGCCCTGCATGCTCAACCCCCGCGTAGCGACGGCGGGGGAGGTGGGATGAGCAGTGTCTTGCGATTGTCCTCGTCGTCTTCGGAAAAGATCTCGCTGCTGACGTCTTCCAGGCCAAGCTCCTCTTTGACCGCGCCCAGCTCGCGACTGGTGTCCGCCAGGCGATCCGCGAGCACGCCCAAGAATTGCCACAGCAGCTTCACCGCCAGCTGATGCTCCTTGCGCAAAATCTCGAAAAACTCGGCGCGCCGAATCACCATCAGCTCGCTCTTGCCCGAAGAACGCACGGTGGCCGAGCGCGGCTGGCTGCGCACCAGCGCCATCTCACCGAAATGATCACCGGCGTTGAACGTGGCAAGCTCCGCGCCGTTGCGAATCACGGTGGCTTGCCCGGAGAGCATGATGAAGAGCTCCTCGCCCTTGTCGCCCTCGCTGATGATGATCTCGCCGTTCTGGTAGTCGTGCACGTCCGTGACCTGCAGCACGCGCAGGATCTCGCGATCGTTGAGCGGGCGGAACAGCGGCATGCGCGCCAAGATCTCGCGCTTGAGCTGCAGCTGTTTGGCGCGCATTTCGTCGCGCGCGGTCACGTCCCCGACGGTCACGATCACGGAGGTGATGTTGTCCTTGCCGCCGCGCTCGTTGGCAGCAAGGACCAGGGACTTGCAGGCCGCGTCCGCATCCGGATTGCCGAGCCTTCTGCCGAGGCCTTCCTGATCGTCCTCGAAGTAGCCGCACAGGCCGTCGGAACAGAGCAAAAAGCGATCGCCCGCGGTCAGGTCCAAAACCAGGGTATCGGGCTCTACGTGCTCGTATACGCCGACCGCGCGGGTGATGGCGTTCTTCTGTGCCAGCTGCTCGACCTGCTCGCGCGGCATCTTCTTGCGTTTGATGAGCTCGTTGTAGACCGTGTGGTCTTCGGTCAGCTGCTCGAGCAGGCCGTCACGAAGCATGTAGATGCGGCTGTCACCGACGTAGACGATGAACGCCTGGCTGCCGATCACCAGCAAGCAAACCAGGGTCGTGCCCATGCCGCGCTTTTTGCTGTCCTTGACGGCTTCGGCATGTACGCGCTGCGAGGCGCGATTCACGGCGAACTCGAGCATGTTCAAGATGTCGCGCTTGGTGACCTTGGCCGCCCCCACCGCGGCGGCCGCGTGGTCCGAAATTAGGTCGCTTTGCTTCTTGATCTCGTCGTGCACGATGCGCACGGCGAGCGCGCTCGCCACTTCACCCGCGGCGTGCCCGCCCATGCCGTCGCAGACGATGAATAGCCCGAGCTTCTTGTCGACCAAGAAGTTGTCTTCGTTCTGATCTCGCACTCTGCCGACATCGGTCAGTGCCGCGAACTGGACTTCGAGGGCGCTCATCACAGGTCAGGATAGTGAAGCGCAGGGCTTCCGGGAAGGACCCCGGAAAGCGACCGGATATTTCCGACGATTCGCGAATGGTCGAGCCGTGTTCAGGCGGCTTCATGCGGCGCTGGCGCCGTCCGTCTCGCACAATGAGCGAGCGCCGGTGCGAGCTACGACTACATGATCGATCAGCGGCACGCCGACGAGCTCGCCGGCTGCGCGCACGGCACGGGTCATGGCGATGTCCTCGGCACTGGGCGTGGGATCGCCGCTCGGATGATTGTGGACCAGCACGATGGCGCTGGCGCCGTCACGCAGGGCGGGAGAGAGCACGTCGCGTGTGAGCAATGCGCAGCCGTGCAGGCCACCCTGGGCGATGCGCCGGGCGGACTTCAGGCCATACTTCCCGTCCAGCGAGAGCAGCCACACTTCTTCGTGCTCCAGCGGGCCGAGGCGGGGCTGCGCCCAGCGCACGACGCGTTCGAAGCAGTCGAGCACCTGGCGTTCTTCGGCCAGCGAGCAGAGCAGGACACGCCGTCCGAGCTCGATGGCGGCGGCGATGCGGGTGGCCTTTGCGGGACCGACGCCGCGGCGTGCGAGTGCGTGCGGGCCGAGCCGCGCAATGCCCGCGAGCCCGCCGCTGCGCTCGAGCAAGGCGGCAGCCGAGAGCGCGACCGGTTCACCGGCGCTGCCGGTGCCGAGTAGCAGGGTCAGTAAATCGACATCAGCCAAGGTTTGGACACCGAAGGCGAGCGCGTGTTCTCTCAGATCAGCCATGGGTAGAGCGGGCCGCTGCAGGAACGGTGCCGCACGCGGGCGCGCCCGAAGCCGCCAGCTGCAGGCCGCCTCGCGTGGCGATCGCCGGCCGTTGGCCGGCCGCTGCTCGGTTCCGCGCGCCCTACTCGGCGCGCACCACGTCACTCGGTGCGATTAGCGCGCGCAAATCGTCGAGGGCTGCTTGCGCAGCGTCAGTGGTTTCGGCATCGAAGGTAATTTGAGTGCGATACGTGGGATCGAACCACTTGGGGTAGGAGCCGATTTCCACCTGCGGGTGGCGCAACACGACTGCGTCGAGCAGCGGCTTCAAAAGCGGCTCCTCCACGCGCAAAAATAGCGCGCGCGTGACGAATGACGTGGGACCCCGGAGCCAAGTGCGCACGGCCAGCAGCTTGAGTTTGAACAGGTCGGGGATGCCTGGCAGGATCCAGACGTTGTTCATCACCGGGATCGGCCACTCGACTTCTGGGCTGCCGCACAGCTGGGCGCCCACCGGGACGCGTGCCATCAGCAAGTGCGCATCCGTGAGCCGCTCACCGTACACGCCGCGCAAAAGCTCGCTGAGCGTCGGATCGAGGGCGACGTCGACGCCGAAGGCACGCGCGACGGCTTCTACGGTCACGTCGTCGTGGGTCGGCCCGACGCCGCCACTGGTGAACACGACGTCGAAGCCGGCGCTCAGCCGCCGCACTTCTTCGGCCAAAATGTCGATCTCGTCGGGTAGCATCACTACTCGGGACAAGCGGATGCCGAGGGCACGCAACGAGCCCGCCAGCGCGTGCACATTCGCGTCCAGCACCTTGCCGCTGAGGAGCTCGTTGCCGATCACTAACGCAGAAGCGGTACGGACGACGCGTTGGGTCATGGCTCCGGTCATCGCGTCAGGGGATCGGCACGTCGATTTCGCGCACGATCGGCCGGCCTTCTTCGTCGATTGCGAGCAGCTCTTCGATGCGCTTTTCCGCCGAATTGAGCCGTGCTTGCGAGGCGCGTGAGAGCCGCACGCCCTCTTCGAACAAGTGCAGGGAGTCCTCCAAATCGAGCTCACCCGATTCCAGGCGCTCGACGATCTGGTGCAGCCGTTCGAGGCTCGCTTCGAAGCTCGCGAGGCCCTCGCCCGCTTCCGGGGGGACGTCTGATCTTGCTGCTTTCGCGCCGGTCATGGTCGACCCTCAGCGTTGTCGGTTCTGGCCTCCGCTGCAAGCCTCAGCTCGAAAGGGCCTCGGGGTAGCGCGGGGAGCAGCAAAACCCCATCCGGATCCGCAAACGCGGGTAGCGCGAGGCCGCTCGCGGTGACCACCAGGGCGCCTGAAATGCGGGTCCCGCTTGCCTGCTGCGCCAGCTCTTCGGCCGGGCCGAACGCGAGCCAGACGCTCTCTGGTCCCGCTTCGTTCGCGGGCACCGCGCCCGAGAGCGCGAGCGTGGCTGCTTCGCGGACCGCGCGCGCAGCGTCGAGGTTTCGTGCCAGACGTAGCGTTCGCTCGCGCGCCGCTTCCGGGCGTGCGGCCAAGGCGCGCACGATCGCGAGCCTCACGCCGGCGTCGGTCTCGAAGCGGTACGCGTCTGACAGCACTCCGAGCGCGCTGCTCTCGCGGCTCTGTCCCAGGCCGAGCGCCACGTGACTGCGAATCAGCGCGTCGCCGCTCGAAAGCAGCGCCAGGAGCTTGGCGCGAAGGCTGCGCGAATCGCGAGCCGAAAGCGCACGCGCCGCGAGCGGCGCGCCCAGACCGCGTGCTTCGACCAGAGCCAGCAAGCGATCGCTGGGCACGAGCTCGGCGGATTGCAGCGAGACCAAGCCGAACGAAAGCGCTTCGCGCAGCCCTGCGTCCGGTTCGAGCGAAAGGCGTTCGGCGAGCGCGCGCGACACGCCCGGCAAAAGCGCGCAGCGGGACAAGGCTCGCAGCTCGACGCTCGTGGCCTGCTTCAACAGCGCCGGCACTTCCGAGCTGGAAAACAGCGCGCTGGCTTGCACGAACAGCGCTCGATCGCTCGGGTCGCGTGAGGCGGACAATGCGCGCACTGCGCGCGACAGGCCGCTCGGCGTGCGACCGAGGGCGAGCGCACGCACGATGCTGGCACGCAGCGCCGCGCGTCGCGTACTTTCCACGCCCAGTGCCTGTTCGAGCACGGCCTCTGCTTCTGCCGCCGGCGAGCGCGCGAGCGCCAGCGCCGCCGACGATGACGTCTCGCGCGCGCTGAGCGCCCCCCCCAAAAAAGAAAATGCCGCGCGCGTGCCAGATAGCCCGAGCGCCGCGAACAGCGTCTCGCGCTCCGCGCCAGAGCTGGCCTTCGCCTCGGCAATCAGTGGCCCCGAGAGCTCGGGAATCACGGCAGCGCTTGCCAGATTGAGCGCAATTTGGCGCGTCGCTTCTGCGCCGAATAGGCTGACGACGGCGGGGCCGGCATCGGCTGCGTGCAGCGTGAGCAAGATGCGTGTCGCGGCGCTGCGAAATTCCGCGCTGTGCTCGTGTGCCAGCCAATGACGCGCGAGATCCAAAGTGTCCGTGTCGCCCAGGCGCGAAAGCGAAACGGCGGCCTCGGCGCGCACCTCCGCCGGCGCGCTGTGCACGCTTCGGCGCAGCAGCGGCATGGCGCGTGGGTCGCCCAGCTCGCCGAAGAACGCGACCGCGGTACGCGTCGGCGTGCGGGCTCCAGCCACGACCGGTTGCAAATCGAGCGGCGGAAATGCAAGCAGCGCATCGCTCGCGGTTTCGGCGACGTGCCCGGGTTGGCACAGGACCTTGCCCAACGCCGTGAGCGCGGCCTCGTCGCCGGTGCGCGCGAGCGCCAAGGCGGCGGCGGCTTCGATCAGCCCGTCGATGGCCTCCGACCGGCCCGGATTGCTGCCCACGCCCACCATCACTCGCACCAAAAACTCGCGCACTTGCGCGACCGCTGCGTGGGCCGAAAGCGCGCGCACGGCGACTAGGCGATCCTGAGCCGAGCGTGCCGCGCCTCCGGCTTCGAAGCTCTTGAGCAACAGGTCGAGCGCCTGCGCGGTGCCGATGCTGCCCAAGCGCTCGAAACCGCGTTGGCGCTGTTCGGCAGATTGCGCCTTGAGCAAGGCCTCGGCAACCTCGAGGCCGAGGTGCGTGCGCAGTGTGCTTCGGTGCAAGCTCGGCGCGGCCACGCGCCCCGAGGCACGCGCGCTCGGAGCTCGAGCCGCCGCGGGCCCGGCCAAGAGCAACGCGAACAACAGAGCGCGCTGACGTTGCCGGGCGCGCGTCACTCGAGTAGCCCAAAGCCGATGCCCCGGGCTGCCGCGCCGGGAGTCTGCTTCACGACTTGGAAGCTGACCTGCTCGGCTGTCTGGTCCCGGTGGGTGAGGCGACGCAGTGCGAAGACGAGCGCGAAGGATTGGTTGAGCGCGCGCTGCTCCGCCTCTGCCGTGTTGCCCTTCGGCCGCGCACCGACCAAGAGCACGAAGCTCGGATTTTGATTCAAGATTTGCGCGAGCGCGCGCACCGTGGGCTCCGACTTGGGATCCAATTCGACGCTGCCTTCGGCGATCTGAAAGGCGACAGGTCCACGCACCACGAGCGCGGGATGCTTGCCGCTGGTATCGAGCGAAACCAGGGCGGGCTTCGCCTTCTGTTTGGCCACGGGCGCCTCGGGGCAGCCGTCTTCGTCCTCGATGCCCTCGAAGCTCTCCGCTTGCTCGGGGCAGCGATCGTCCTGATCGTCGAACGTGTCTCCGTCCTTGTCGGGGCTCGGACAACCGTTCAAGACGGGGTCCGAGCGTTCTTCGCCGGGCGAAAGCGGGCAAGCGTCGTCGACGTCGAGCACGTGGTCGCCGTCGTTATCCGGATCCGGGCAGCCATCTTCGTCCTGGAAGGCGTCACGGTCCTCGGCCTTGGTCGGGCATTTGTCGTGTGAATCGAAGATCCCGTCCACGTCGCGATCGCGTTCGGGGCAACCATTCAGTTTCGCATCGCTCGAGGCGGCCCCGGCTTCCTTGGGGCAGGCATCCTTTGCATCCAGGATGCCGTCGTGATCGTTGTCCGGATCGAGACAACCGTCTTCGTCCTCGAACTCGTCGCTGTCTTCTTTTTCGGTCGGGCAGCGGTCGCTATCGTCCGGCACGCCATCGTCGTCGTTATCGAAGTCGGGGCAGCCATCGCTGTCCTCGAAGCCGTCTTTGTCTTCGGCCAGCTCGGGGCACTGGTCGGCTTCATCCGGCACGCCGTCCGAGTCCTGGTCGTGCACGCGCGGCGCCCAACCGAGTCCGAGCACGGCGCGTACCGCGGGGGTGCCCACCGCGGAATCGAGCGGTATCTCGGCGCCCATCAGCAGCGATACGGTGCCCGGTGTGTAGCGCGCCGACAGGCCGAGCGCCGCGGGGGACTGCGCTTGCGAGCCGAACTTCGGTGTCAGGGCCAGCGCGCCGTGACCTTCGAGGGCCCACTCCCAGCGCCCCTTATCGTCGAGGCCGAAGACCTGCGGCCGCAGCACCAGCCCGAGGCCCCAGGGCAGCTCGTGTCCGAAGGTTTCCCCGACGAACGTTTGTTCGGCACCGCGCACCTTCACCCCCGCAGTGGCGCGCACGGCCACCGCGATCAAGCGCAGCTCACCGAGCACGCGCAGCTCCCCCGTTGCCGCTTGCTCCGAGACGTAAGAAGCGGCGTTGCCCGTGGGCAGCGTGACCGCGCCCAACGCAGCCACGCTGAAGCCGCCCATCTCGCCCCCGGGAAGCAACGTCGCCTTGATCGTGAGTCGCAGATCACCGAGCGCTGCATGCGGCAGGCTGCCGCCAACCAGGTCGCTGCCGTAACCCTCTTGGTAGAGCACGCTCGGCAGCGCGGCGCCGAAGGCCAAACGATCACCCACGCCGACCCCGAGGCCGTAGTCCAAGGACAGCTGGTTCTGCACCGGCACTGCCACCTCGTTGCCGTTGGCATCGCTGACCGTCACGAGTCGGTGCGCATAGGACGCCCAGGCTCCGACGTTCCACTTCAAGTGCCCGGGCGTGGCCGTGGGCTCGAGATACAGATTTCCCGCGGGATCGGTGGAAGGATGAAAGCCCCGCAGATCCAGCGAGGGGACCGTCTCGGCCGAGGCCACGGGCGCGAGAAACCAGCAAACTCCCAGAGCCGCCGCGAACCGGCCAATCCGCATGGAGCCGAGGCTAGTACCGTTTTTGACCGGCCGCGCGCCTCATTTCTTGCGCGTGTCGGCAAACCGGCCTACTCCCCCGGGGCCGATGGACGCCATCCGAATTCGCGGTACCCGAAAGCTCCAGGGACGCATCCAAGTCAGCGGTGCCAAAAACGCCGCGCTGCCCATCTTATGCGCGACGCTGCTCTCGGATGGCGAGAGTTTGCTGCGCAATGTGCCCGGGCTCAGGGACATCGAGACCACGTCCGCTCTGCTGCGCTTCTTGGGTCGTGAAGTGACCGTCGGCATTCCCGACGTGCGCGTGCACGCGGGCCGGAGCAAAATACTGCCCGAAGCGCCCTATGATTTGGTGCGCCAAATGCGCGCCAGCATCCTGGTGCTCGGCCCGCTCGTGGCGCGCTTTGGTCGCGCCAAGGTGTCGCTGCCCGGTGGCTGTCAAATTGGCGCGCGCCCGGTCGATCAGCACTTGATGGGGCTCGAAGCATTGGGCGCCAAGATCTCGGTCGAGCACGGCTACATCTTGGCTCAGGCCTCGCGCTTGAAAGGCGCCGAGGTCGTGTTCGACATGCCTACCGTCACCGGCACCGAGAATCTGATGATGGCCGCCGCCTTGGCCAAGGGGCGCTCGACCTTCGTCAACTGTGCGCGCGAGCCGGAGGTCGAAGAGCTCGGCCGAGTACTGAACAAGATGGGCGCGCGGGTGGAAGGCGCTGGCACGTCCATCATTCACGTCGACGGCGTAGACGAGCTTCTGCCATTCGATCACGCGGTCAGCGCCGATCGCATCGAAGCGGGCACATTCTTGGCCGCAGTGGGCGCGGCTGGCGGCAACGTGTTGCTCCAGGGCTGCCCGTTCGACGCGCTGGAGCCGGTGATCGTGAAGCTGCGCAAGGCGGGGCTCGACATCGAGCGCGAAGCAGAGGACGTGCGCGTGAGCCGCGAGCGGCCATTGCGTGGGGTCGACGTGACCACCGCGCCGCACCCGGGCTTCCCGACCGACATGCAGGCGCAATTCATGGCCTTGATGGCCTGCGCTCGTGGCCGCAGCGTGCTCACCGAAACCATCTTCGAGAATCGCTTCATGCACGTGCCCGAGCTCTTGCGCATGGGCGCCGACATCGAGACCCACAGCAATACGGCGATCGTGGCTGGGGTGGGGCAGCTCTCCGGTGCCTCGGTGATGGCCACGGATTTGCGCGCCAGCGCCTCCTTGGTTATCGCCGGTTTGGTCGCCGACGGCGAGACCATCGTGCGCCGCGTGTACCACCTCGATCGCGGCTACCAAGCCATCGAAAAGAAGCTCGCCCAGGTAGGCGCCGACATTGCGCGCATCAACATTGCGGACGAAGACTGATGAAACCGCTGACCATCGCCGTGCCCAAAGGGCGCATCATCAAAACCCTGGCGCCTCTGCTCGAGCGCGCTGGCCTCGACACTGCCGCGCTTTTGGCCGACGACCGCCGCCTGATTCGCGAAAGTGCGGATGGTAAGTATCGGTTTTTATTGCTAAAACCGGACGACGTCCCGACTTACGTCGAATACGGCACGGCCGATCTCGGCATTTCCGGGCGCGATACGCTGCTCGAGCGCCGCTACGACTTGTACCAGCCGCTCGACTTGCAGGTCGGACAATGCCGGATGGTCGTGGCCACGGCAGCCGGCGCGGTGATTCCGGATCTGCCGCGCATCGCGACCAAGTTCACGCGCATCGCGACCGAGCACTTTGCCTCCAAAGGCGTGCAGGCCGAGGTGATCTACGTGCACGGCTCGGTGGAGCTCGCGCCGCTGGTCGGCCTGGCCGATGCCATCGTCGACCTGGTCGAATCGGGAGCGACGCTGCGGGAAAATAACTTGGTCGAGACCGAGACCATCTGTCAGATCTCGAGCGTGTTGATCGCCAACCGCTCGCTATTCAAGCTACGTCACGCAGAGATCGCCCCGCTGATCGACAAGCTTCGCTCGGCCATCGGCTGACTTCACCAAGCGCCTTCGAGCTGCAAGCGACCGCCACTGCTCGCGTAGCGCGCCGCGACGCGCAGCGCATTTTGTTGTTTGCCGTCAGGGCCCGGTGCGAGCACGAACAGCGTCACGCCTGTTGCGAGCAGGGTACCACCGAGGGCATAGCTGACGGTCGCCGCGTTGGACAAGGCGTTTTGGTTCGCCGAGCTGGGCGTGCATTGGGCCGCCCCATTGGCGCAGCTCTTGGGTTCACTCGCATTGTGGGACATGGCGCTGAGCACCGCGCCCGCGCCGAGCCCCGCCAGACCGACGCTGCCGGTCACGACGCCTGCCGTGCGATAGCCGTTGCCGCGAGCGCGAGCGCGCGCTGGCCGGCCGCTGGCTGAGGGGGAGAGCGTGGGCACGGTGACACGGAATTGCTGCCCCTCGCCGCGCGAGGCGTCGATGTCCGTACTCCACGAGTCATAGCCCTCCGCGCTGGCGCTCACCCGCTGCACTCCCGCATCGACGGGGATGGGGGCGCCCCAGGACTGCGGCGGAATCGTGTTCTCGCCGAGACGGACGCTCAGTCCGGGCACCCGGCTCGTCATCGGCACGAGGAATACGAGGCGTGTCAGCTTGGGCTCGAGCGCCGCGACACGCTGGGCCGCGGCTTGCTCGTGCTCGCGATCTTGGTGGTTGCGGGCTACCGCTTCCGCTTCCAAAAAGGCGTGCCAGGCGCTCGCGGTGCGACCGGCTCGCTCATAGCAGTCGGCCAAATGGAGCAACGTATCGAGGCGGTTTTCCAGCGTCTCCGAGGCTTCGAACTTGGCGCACGCGGCTGCCACCTGACCGCTGTCCATTAAGGCTCGCGCCTGCTGAAGGAGCAGATCCGCTTGCACGCGTCGGCTTCCGGCCGGACCCTGTGCTCGGGCCGGATTGCTGGCAAAGAGCAACGCCCCGCCCAGCAAGGCGACCGCGGTGTGTTGCATATAGGCTTTGAGGGGGACGAACATCGGCTCTCGACCCATTGGATAGCAAGCTCGATGCCAGGCCGCGTTGCTAGGAAAATCGCACGTATTCGCACGATTTCTGCGGGGCAGCCTGTCACACCCTGCCGAACCGTCGCGCGGCGAACGGTCCCGCACTGGCATTGCGGCGAAAGTGCGCCCCTTCCGCTAGGGTCGCCAAATGACGCTCATCGTCCACCATCTGAACGAGTCGCGCTCTCAGCGCGTGTTGTGGCTGCTCGAGGAGCTCGAGCTGCCGTACGAAATCAAACGCTACCAACGCGACCCGCAGACGATGCTTGCGCCCGCGTCGCTGCGCGCCGTGCACCCGCTCGGCAAGTCGCCCGTGGTCAGCGACGGCGAGCTCGTGTTGGCCGAATCCGGAGCGATCATCGAATACCTGGTCGAGCGCTACGGCAATGGGCGGCTGATCCCCCCGCTCGGAAGCCCCGAACGGCTGCGCTACCGCTATTGGCTGCACTATGCGGAAGGCTCGGCGATGCCGCCACTGCTCTTGAAGCTCGTCTTCGATCGCATGGAGCGAGGCCCTGCGCCGTTTTTCGTCAAGCCGCTCTTGCGCTCGATCGCGGGCAAGGTGAAAGGCGCGTTCATCGAACCGCAATTGAGGCTGCACCTCGACTACCTGGAGAGCGAGCTCGGCAAGTCCACGTGGTTTGCGGGCAGCGAGCTCAGCGCAGCTGACATCCAGATGAGCTTCCCTCTCGAAGCGGCGCGAGCGCGCGCCGGACTCGACGCCGATCGTCCGCACTCGATGGCGTTCTTGCAGCGCATCCACGCGCGCCCCGCGTATCGACGCGCGCTCGCGCGGGGCGGTGAATATGCGCTGGCCAATGACTAGCTGACGCTACGGCGCGCTGATTTCCTTGTCGAGCGCGTCGAGCTTGGCGCTCAAGTTGGCGACGGTGAGCTCCTTCTCGGCGTCGCCTTCGAAATCCTCTTCGACGGGAAGCGTGTCGACGTCGACGACGGGTGGCGCGGCGGCCAGTGCCGTCGGCGCAGCGGTCGCTTCGCTCGTGGCACTCGCTTTGGCAGAGTCCAAGCTTGCCGGGGCTTCTTTCTTGTCGCAAGCGGCCAGCGTCAGGCAGATCATGGCTAGGGCACCATAGCGAGTCATTGGCTACCTCCAGAGGCAATGTTGGCAGTCGACGGGACCGGAGTCGGGGCAGCGGCGGTCGTCGCGCCCGCGGGCTGAGACTGAAGGCGTGTCATCGCCCGGTCGTGGCGCGCGTTTTCCTTGTCGATCAGCTGTGAAATGCGTTCGAGCGTCTTGTCTTTGTCTGGCTTGGTGTCTTCTTGCGCTAGCACGAGCGCGCGATTCAGGAATGCCATGCGCCGGGCATGAGTCTTGAGCTCCTCACGAGCGGGTGCTTGAGCAAGCGTGGTTCCCCAACGCTTGCCAAGCTCTTCCCGGTGTTCCTTGCGTCGCTCGCCGCGCGTGTCTTGCAGCTGAGCGAGCTTGGCCTTGAGCTCGTCTTTCTTGAGCTTGCCGTCTTTCAAATCCTGATACAGCGCACGCAGGGCATTCTTGTAGCCGCGTTGTCCCGGGGCTCCGCCGTCCCGTTCCTCAGCGTGCACGCCGGGTGCGGCTGCGCCATCACGCATGCCCGGGTGACCCGGCATGCCGTCGTGACCCGGCATGCCGGGCATTCCGTCGTGACCCGGCATGCCGGGCTTGTGCTGCTTGCCGGGCTTGTCTTCCGCCTTTCTCCCTGCTGCTGGCGGCTTGTCGTCCGCCACTGCGACTTCCGGCACGCCCATCAGCGCCGCGAGGCCAAGCACGAACAAATGACGCTTCTTCATCGCATCTCCAGGTTCAGCGGCAGGGACAGTCCCGCCCCCACCGAAACCTACTCCAACCGGGGCTCGACGCGAAACCGGCCGAAAAATCGCCCTCGACTGGCTGTTCAGTCCGCGTCGCGCGCCGACGTGAAGCGGATGCCGAGCTCCTTGGCGATGCGCTCTTGCATCGGTCGATCCTCACGCGTCACGAGCACCACCGAGTGCCCACTCTTTCCGGCGCGTCCGGTGCGTCCGGCGCGATGGACGTAGGCGAGGGCGGAGCTTGGTAGCTCGAAATGGAGCACCCATTCGACGTCGGGGATGTCGATGCCGGTCATCGCTTGATCGGTCGTGATCAACACGCGCGCTTCCGAAGCGCCGAAGGCGCGCAGCGCGTTTTGTCGGTCGAGCTTCGAGCGATCGGTGCTCAAGCTCACTGGCTTCAAGTTGCGTTCCCCGAGAAAGCGAAACAAGTGCCTTATCAGGTTCGGCTGGTTCACGAACACGATTGCACGCTTACACTTGGCCTCTTCGATGAAATGGGCAAGCGAGATGTCCTTCGTGCTCTCGCTGCGCGCGTTCAAGTATTGGTGGCTGATTTTCGTCTGCAACGGGTCCGTGTCGGCGGCCACCTGCGTGTGGACACGCGCGTCACCCATGAATTCGTCGGCCAAGCGCTTGGCGTTCGCGCCCAGCGTGGCGGCGGCAAAGATCAGCTGCACTTTCGGCTCGGGTCGCGACAAGATTTCCCGCAGGTAGTCCGCCCCTTGCGTGGCCAGGATCGGATCCGGTTCGTCCAGGACGATGGTCGTCACGCCCTTGAGCTTGCGCTCGGCGAACTGATCCAAAATGCGCCCCGGAGTGCCGACGATCAGCCGTGTGCTCTGGGTCACCTTGGCCTTTTGCTTCCTGGCATTGGTCGTGGACACCAATGCGCCGGTTTGGATGCTGGCATGCTTGTAGCGGTCGGCGACGCGCTGCGTCTGCAGGGCGAGCTCGGTCGCCGGCGCGAAGATCAGGCTGCGCCCGCTGTCTGGCGTACGCAGCCGCTGCAGAATCGGCAGCAAATACGCGAGGGTTTTGCCGGTCCCGGTTCCGGATTGAATGATCACGTGCTGCCCGGCCAAGATCGGGCCAATCGCCGCTTGCTGGACCGCGGTGGGGGCTGAGATGCCGTCAGCCTGGAAAGCGGCCAGCAGAGCCGGGTCGACTTCCAGCCCGGTTGCAGCAAAAAGCGCCTCGTTCATCGCCGTCTTCTAGCACTGCTCCCCCTCACGGCTCCGTCGATTCCCGCAAGATCGTTCTATCCCGAGTCGGCCCCCCCCAGCTACTGATAGGTACAAGGCCAATCACGGAAGTGCCGGCAAACACCGGCAATTCGGGCAACGGGCGTGACTTGGACGGGTGGGTTTTGGGCCGGGGTTGGGGACTTGGGGGGGTGACGGGGGTGG
>Ga0247779_1000089_pt1 | contig 73487 bp, 117 predicted proteins | sample UWRJL221509R5_FD_179925 | JGI IMG/M metagenome (GOLD analysis project Ga0247779, IMG submission 179925) | Plant litter microbial communities from Arlington Agricultural Research Station in Wisconsin, United States - UWRJ-L221-509R-5 | ecosystem: Environmental > Terrestrial > Plant litter >... | reverse complement strand
AGCGAATACACTTTCTGGTTCCAAGCATTTCGCCGCAAACCAAGAGTTTGTCGGGGTATTAAACCCAAAAGCTAATGACCTTTACAATACCTATGGCGCAGGCAGTCCGGCAACCATAACAGGATTGAAAACATTGACAGGGTGGACTAATTTGGGAGGTGGATGGTACAGCAAACAAGATTTGTCATTACCTGCATTTGAAATGATGGTAACCGTAGATGGTTCACAAGACCCTGTTGCCCGGTATCCTAAAGCCTCATACTTAACGTACAATTCTTACTCCGGCAATACATCCATAACAGCCGTGACAACCTTACCAACATGGACTGGAAATTTCGCTCAAATAGGCATACGCAAGAACCACTATGTTTTGGACTGGTATGTAATATCCGGTGTATCGGGTAAAACTATTTCTTACACAGGGGGCGGCGGCACAACTGACCGTTCACAAGGGGCAGGTTTTTTCCTTCAAAATGCAAAAGAATTTTGCACGAGCAATCTTGACTGGTATTATAATCCCTCGTTACATACGGTTTATATGCTGTTTACTGGCGGGGACTTACCTACAAATCACACTATCAGAGCAAGCAACACGCAGATCGGCGCAACAGTTAGCGCAGCAAATGTGACTTTCAATAATATTCGGTTTGAGGGACAAAACCAAGCGGCTATACGGGTACTTAGTGTAGCCAATTCAACTATTACGGGTTGCCCTATTGTTAATCAGGGGCAGACAGGTATATTGGGTTTCGCCTTATCTAATATGAGGTGGTCAACAAACACTTTCGACCATAATAACAACACAGCCATCACAGTTCAGAATGCGACTAACTATGTCATCAATGGAAACACATTGACCAATATTGGTATCATTCCGGGACTCGGGCAAAACATTGACCAATCATCTGGCGGTCAGGGTTCATACGAGGGTATTACTGTTGTTGGGTCATCACAGAATGGAACCGTCAATAACAATATCATTACCAGCACAGGATACAATCCTATTCATGTAAACGGTCAACTTGCTACGGTTCAGAATAACTACATCCGATTAGGTAGTTCAGTAATGGATGACGGAGCGTCGGGCATCTATCATCATGGCGGTTCAACACTTGCGGCGCAAGGACAGATTTATGTGCTGAATAATATTATAGCAGACGGGGTTGGCGCACCTGCCGGAACGGTTGATGGCAAGTCGCTTGCTCCGGGAATTTATACCGATGATGCCTCGGTGGATATGACGTTAAGTGGCAACGTTATTTCAAATTGTCCGCAGGCTGGTATATACAACCACAACAGTCAGCGCATATCGGACTTAGGGAACTTGATAATAAACTGCCCTATAGGCATCCAATTAGCTCATGACGGGGTATTTGTACCGGGACTTATACGGGGAATGGTTATTAATACCAACCAGATCATAACAACTCAACCGGGTCAGCTTAATCTACAACTGACGTCATTGGCTTCAAATTCATCCGACACTGATTTGACTTTATTCGGTACGGCTGCCAATAACTTGTACGCAACTACATCGGGCATACTTAGTGGGTTTAAGGTATCTATATTTCCGGGAACAATAGGCACTAAGATTTGGAATTTAGCACAATGGCAAGGGGGTAGTCATCAAGATGCAGGCTCGACTTTCACCAACGTCATACCCGCCACCCAATTTGGCACCAACCCAACCCAAACATCTCTTACCCTCCCCTCTCCCTACACCGACTTAGCCGGGAATAGTTATGCGGCGGGGACGTTGAGTTTGAGTGCGTACACAGGGAAGTTTTTGATACAGGCAGGGGCGGTGGTAACCCTACCCATCCCATCATACAGCCCAAACAGCTACACGCTAACAGTAGGTGTTTCAGCCGGAACAATCAGCCCGACAAATATAGGCGGGGTCGCTACCTCATGGGGAATATCACCAACACTAAGCCCGGGACTCGCCTTTAACAGCACAAATGGCAACATCACCGGCGTACCGACCGTTCAACAAGCGTCAACTACCTATACGGTCAGCGCAACTAACGCAGCAGGTACGGCTACAACTCCGCTTCAAATAACGGTCAATTCAGTCAAACCGAACCTGTCCTACTCACCAAGCACGTACACTTTCCCGGTCGGCACAGCTATCCCGACTATCAACATCGCCAACAGCGGCGGTGCAGTCACCTCGGCGTATTCTATCAGCCCTAGCCTGCCCGCTTCGTTATCCTTTAATACGACTACAGCTGCGATTACGGGCACCCCGGGAGCAATACATAGTGCAACTACCTACAGTATCATTGGAAGCAACGTGAGCGGCGCTGATACGGCTACAGTAACAATAACCATTGCGGACATTATGCCTGCGTTCACTTACCCATCGCCAAACACTGAATTTTTGCATCGGGCTATTGTTCCGATTGTACCGACTTCAACTGGTGGTAATGTGGTTACGTGGTCAATTTCGCCTGCACTGCCTTCGGGTTTGTCGATAAGTTCAAGTACGGGTCGAATTACCGGTACTCCGAATGTTACGAGCGGGTACAGAACATATACCGTTTCAGGTGTGAATGGTATTGGTACGGGTCATGCTACTTTTCAGTTGAGGGTGTTGTTTGGGAGAAATCCACCAAGCAGGGCGGTTCCCGGGCCGCCGGTCATACACGTTCATTAAAAAAGCCCCGCTGTTAGGCAAGGGCTATCGACTTCCGTAGGGAAATCTCACTTAACCTACGAAGCCAATATTGTGTAGGCAGCGTTTTCTTCCTTTGTGGATACATGACCCACGTCACAGAAAGCAAATAGATTGTCTATTGCATTTTCAACGGCATCATGCTTCTGTATATCTTCATCTATTCCGCCAATCCCAGCGAATGCACTAAAAAACTTTTCCGCTTGCTCGTCTGTTTCAAAATCTAATATTACCGTTTTCATATTTATTGATTTAGTTCCTCGGCTTCTGCCTCTTCTTTTATTTCATTATATACACAATCTAAAACAGAATAGAATTCGTTTATGTCTTTAATTCTACTCAGCCAAAGTTTATCTGGGAAATATAATGTCTTTTGCATGCCATTGGGTAGATGTGCATCTTCTCCAATTATATAGCCTGCCTCTAATTTATGAAAAACCTCACTCTTGTTCTTTAATGATAAACTTTTGAAAGTATTATCTTCCGATAGTTGAACAAGGCATTGGAATTTAACATTTTGAGATTTTACCGCGAATTGAAAACCGCTTTTGGTTGTTTTTAAATCAGTAAACTCATTATCATCATGTAATTGATCCTCAAATCGCTCAATAACATAAAGCAAGTTTTCAGGAACTGATGTTAGATTTGAACTGTACAATTCTTCAATCAGATTTGTTCCGGCTGATGGCATAGGATATCCGGGGTATTTTTGCTGTACGTTATTAACATAATGGCTTTGACCCAAACAACTCATTAACGTGTAATTGAAAGAGTAGCTATCATTTCCGGGGCGTTGCCTTTTTTCTAATTCGGATGATAAGTTGAAAAAGCTCTCTAAAAAATTGTTGGTAAGGTCTAATAGAGACTGATTTGGTTTTAGTTTCATTTTTCTGTGAGATTTTACCTCCGGCTGAATTACCGGACGCCCAAACCTAACCAATAATTTTCGTTTTTGCAAAAAATTGTTTATGTTTACTCAAATGAAAACACTCTGGATCGCTGCAATATTGATAATTGTTTTGTGGGCGCTGGCTGTGGTGACGTGTAATAGATTATAATATGGGATTTGTAACATTAAATGACGGAACTGTGATTCACACGAGTCAGCTAAGCCCTAACCCGATAGTAGGGATAGAAACAACCGAAACCAAAATTACCGGAATGGTTACTTACGTAACTCAAAACTACGTATATAAGGACGGAACAAAACAGACGGTTACATTATCTTACACTACTTCGTGATGGCAGACATACAAGCACAATCCGAATTTGACCAAAAGACACGGGCAACGCTCGCTTACATATGGTCAGGCGCAATCATACTAATGGTTGGCTATACGCTGTGGGAATACGGTCGCATATTAGCCGTTCTGACGCTCATAATCGGATTTGTTACGGGGACAGCCTCAACTGTACTTGCCGTGTATTTTGGTGCGCCTATAGCAAGCAAGAAAGCCGAACCGACAGTGACGCAGACGGGTAGTGACCCTGTGGCGTTGGTCAATCCTGCGTCGGAGCAGTCCGCTTAAGCCGTTCCTTTTTCTTCAACCTATACGCCTGCCGCCATCTCCAAAACAGCATCGCAAGTGTTATTACCTCTACAATTACAGACAGTGTAAAAATAATTGTGGTTAATGTTCTCATAATACAATCATCCCAAAATGTTCCCTGCAAATCCTATGCAGGCATTCAACAATATACTCAGCATCGGGGTCGTCCGCACGACTCGCCTGCCACAATAACAACTTCACCTTAAACTCAAATTCAGCACTGCCTATATTTATCTCGGTTCGGGACTGAACGTTTTTAAGGATCGCATCGAACTGGGCTAATGTTTCACGAAAGAATGGCGGCACTTCGGATTTATGGTGTTTCGTCATCTCCTGAATATAGCGCAAAGCATTAGTTTGATTAGGGTGGGGAGGCCGAAATAACGGATTAGGCGCTTCATAATACTATCTCAAGTTCATAACCCATCAATGCAAAATACAGGTTCTGTAAGTCATGTACGTGCCTAAGATACGAAACCTTGCCTGAATAGTGAAACCGAACTAACCCGATTGTATTCACATCGAATTTGAGTTTGCCTATAAAATAAGCATACCCTAAATACCTTGCACCTGATTTCTCAAGTATGGCTCCGGTTAATTTTATACCATCGCAATCATTATAATCAAAAGCGCCTTCGTTTCTGCCGATTGGTTCGCAATAAGTATCCTCTATTATACCGACTTGAAATTTCAGTCCGTGATAGCTTATCCAGTTGTTTTTTCTTAATTGATTTGATTCCATATTACTTATTTTTCAACACCTCCTCTATCACCATCCCGCCCGCAGCCTTACCTATTTCCATCATTTCTTCAAATCTCATCTGAACGCCTTGTTGCTGCATGGCACGGATTACACATTGGGCTATTACTGCCTGTACGGTTGATTTGTACTGCTCACTATCACGCAATTCGGTGCGGATGGTGGAGATGGCGGAGTGGAGGGTATGCATGGGATTATCGTTTAATTACACAAACTACAATATTATTACATACACTTTTATCTTCATATAAAAAAATACCGGGATAAGTTTTACTGAATGGATATGGGTCTGTATAAAACTGTGTTTCGCTACTCATATACAATGATCCAGAAGAAGACAGCGTCATAGCCGATGAATACGACTTTTTATAGGTTTGCCAAATTACGAAACCCTTATGCCAACTTTCATAAACGGTGTAGTCACTGGAGGATGTTATAACAGCATTTGCCATTCTTGATGGGATTGAATCAATCTTTGAAATAATCATCTGCTTAAAATAAACAGAAATTGTATCCGGTGCGTAATCAATGCGCTCCTTCACTGATTTGATTGTGTCATAGTAAACATGCTTTCTTGGGTTTTTAGTCTGCCCCATACCGACCGAAGCTACTAAGGCCAGTGTGATTGTTATTAGGATTTGTTTCATTTCAATGGGTGGTTAAAGTAATTGTAAATATATGTGTACTTTTTAACGCTGTCAACATAGTTATTGTACACTTTGGTATTATTCACATTAGTCAGGCAGCTATCTTTCATAGCCTCAATTTTTATGTCTAACGCATCTTGTTGGTGTTTTATGTAATCACCAGTTGCTGCCAACTTAATCGGGACGTTTTGGGTTAATGCCATTACTATGAAACTGGCACCTATAATTACTATAAAGCATAATGTGAATGCGCCTGCGAACTTTAATATTTCTTTGATTATTTTCATAGTAGTTATTTTGATGGTGGGGTTGGTAAAGGCTGCCAGTGGGTAACGAAATTAAGAGGCTTTGCGCTGTCAAATCCTGATAAATCCCATTCATCTCCCATCATAAAATACCCGGTACAGTATTTTCCATATTCTGTAATACACAAAACGATTGTGTCGGTCTCCGGCTTCTCTACTTCAACACTTATCCAGTTATCAACGCTTCCCTGTTTGGATTGCCCCATCTCCTTAAAAACTTGCTTAGTTCGCGCTCTTGATTTGTTTGCACCAAGTATAAAGCCATCAAAATACGCATGTTCAGTTCCATCATTTACAGATGGCAGGGCTTTTATTTCCGTTTTAGCCCATGATAGATCATAGTTAACAAGATCGTTTAGGCGCTTCATAAACTGTTCTTCCACCTCCCCACCGGAAACAGGCTGAATAGACAACACCTCTTTAATAAGGCCGATTAAATCAGTTGATACCTCATCATACCGATTCCAGTCTGAAAAATCCTTCTTGGGATTCTGCTTACAGAATAACCACGCTGAAAATAACGCCTGTTTTACGTTTGATTCAATTACCTCGTTTTTGGTCACTTCGATTGATTCACCGGAAACAGGGGGTTGATTGAACTCATGCATAGCATAGACGAAACTTGATTTAGACATCATGTAACTACCGTCACACTCTTCACAGTATTTACGCCATAGTTTTTCAACTGGTTCAGATACTTCCATTTATTTTTTTGATTAGGTTGATAACGTATTTTTCTTGCTCTGTATGCGACTTAAATAAGTCTGAATCGTAGGTTTCCTTTACATACCATCCGTCACTGGCAAAGTGTAGTAAATTCAATATAACGGCTAAGTCCTTTTTGTTTAAAAGGGGTTGATTGAATTGGGAGGCGTAATCGGTCATGGCGGATATAATATCAACATTGTAATTAGTTAGCCAATGTGAGTAATCAAAGCCCTTTTCTTGTAGTATCTGTTCTGGAGTTTTCATTCTTATTTGGTTTGGTATATCTTATTCGATTTGAATTGTTGATAATATCATCTACGGTTTTATATCCGTAAATAGATAAGCATTCATTAATAACTCTATCTATCAATTCATCTTCACTTTCTTCCACCCATTTAGGTTTTTCGCTGGTTGTCATGGTTGGTTAAATTTTAAAATAGTTTGATGCGGCAAGCCAAAATATTATGACATATACGCAAGTATCATTTATAAACTCTTTTGCTTTTTTCATTTTTGTTCAGTTCCTTTCTTTTATAGCAGGGCTTTGTTGATGGCTTGTAGTCTATCAATTTCAGCGGCTATTAGAGCGCCTGCAACTTTAAGGCAATGGATTTGATCGTGCTGTAATTTCTCTTCTAAGCGCCATGGATCATCGCCACTTCCAAATTGGTTATCAGGGTCAACCACATATGCATCTGTATGCAAAGCAGCTAAAACGGCAGCCTGTATGGCTAATTCACCATGTCTGTGCTGTGAATCATGTTCGCTATTCCAGCCATGTTTTTCAATTTGTTCAGCACGTTCTTGTGCGATTAGTTCAATTCCGGTTTTATTTTCCATATTCTCCTTTTTTACTTCTTTTGGGATGTAGATGTCTTGCCACTCGTAGCCAGTTTTACAAATAGGATCATATCCATCAGCTACGCACATTTCCCAATCACCAGGTAATTTCCGTTGCCTTATCCATCTGTCCGCCTCAAACACACCTTCTTTATCAAAGGCTGGGGCTGGGAGATACGGATTATCACGGCACCATTCATCGTATAGCACATTCCTTTGTTCGAGGTCATGCCATTCTTCATATGGGCATTCTGGCCGCCCCATCATCTTACCGTCTATTAGTTTTGTTTGAATTTTCATGATTATTGCTTTTTACGTTTTAAAGCCCTGCGTTCCCGCCTTGTCATTGGTGGATGAAATGGCATATCGCAGGTGTTCAATGGCATTATAGGTATTGTCATGGGTTCGCGGAAATTAAGCTTTTGGGCTTCCTCTGGCGATATTTGAACCACTTCAAATCGTTGTTCATCAATCAGCTTTAACAACCGGTCTGATAATTCACTGGGCGTGCCGTGTCCGACTATTGCTATTTTTTGTTTCATTCCTTTATCATTAAGTTTAGTATGGACTGCTTGTCAACCCCATGTTCTGTTGAGTAATCACCGTTTGTAAATCCCCAACTTGTAGCCGCCTCACTCGCATGGGTCAACGCAAGGTTGTAAGCGGATTGCATGGCTGAGATAACTTCTTTTGGCACAAATGCGTAAATAGATTTTTCAATATTGAAGTTATCCCGGGTATAATCGTTTATTATAAACTTTTTCAATATCTCTTCAAATTCTTCCTGTGGGCTTTTCATCTGCTTTATTTGTTTGAAAGTTCAAGGGGTTATTTAAAACGCCTTGCTGGACGCTTTTTGTTTGTATTTGGCCTTCTTTTTGACCTTATTTTAATCATGGTTTCTCCTTTGAGGTCTTTTAAGAATTCATTACATAAATCGATTTGAACGATAAAGAGGTGCTTGGTTGTTTCTGGGTTATTTTTAGCCCAACGGGTTAACTCCTCTACCTTTCTCTCGTATTTTAAAATCAGTGATTTATATTTATTTTCCATGTTATTTTCTAATTCCGGCATATCCTGTATTTTTTGGATTTAAAGACCTACGCACAAGCTAACGCTTCACGTTGACGATCTAGCAACATGCCTTGTCGTTTAATATTTTTCGCTGCGTTTACGTCAGCATGGGACACATGCCCGCAAGACGTGCAAACGAATTCACTTTGGCTGATTCTGCTTTTCTTATCTACCACACCGCATTCAAAGCAGCCTTGAGATGTATAGGCTGGACTGACTGCTACCACATTCGTCTTATAGCTTAATATTGCTCTGAATGCTCCCCACCCGCAATCTAATATATGCTTTGATAGGTTTTTATTTTTAGACATGCCTTTAACGTTCAAACTCTCAAGGTAAACCACCCTATTGGATTTGGCTATACAAGTGCTTTCTTTATGCAGGAAATCCCTGCGAACATTCCCAATCTTATAATGAAGCAACGCCAATTTCTTGCATTGCTTTTTCCATGAGTTGCTGCCTTTCTTTTTACGGGCGAGTGATCTGTTTTCAATTCTCAGTCTGCGTTCATACTTTTTAAAATGTTTAGGGTTTTCAATAAACTTACCATTGCTATCTGTACAGAATTTGCTTATCCCCATGTCCAGTCCAACAGATTGGTTCTCACTGGTGAATTTGGAGAGGGCACTATCGCATTGGATACATGCAAACAGCCCAGTTGGTTCAATTTTTACTATTATCGTTTTGGGTGTTCCTAAAATCGGAGCATCCTTAACCATTTTTAAATTACCAATTGTGGGTAATTTAATGATATTATTTTTTATGGATAATGCATGCCTGAATAGAATTGATTTAAATTTCCTTTTTGATGCAAACTTTGGGAAGCTTGCCCCATTCTTGAAATATCTATTGTATGAAATGTAAAGCCTGTTTATAACCCTGCTAAGGCAATCAGAATTAACATCATTTATCCACGGGTACTCCTTTCTCAATTCCGGCAACTGGTTTATAAGATCGTACCTATGTACCGACCTTTGGCATTTCTTATACGACTCTATCCTGACTTCTAAAGCTAAATTATAAACGCACCTGCACGTATCAATCCATGCCCTGAGTCTTTTTTCTTGGGCTTCCGTTAGGATCAATTTTCTTTTGTACGTGCGCATCTAATTAGGTGGTTGGTTAGAGGTTAAAACCTTGCCGCCGTTAATTTTTAAAATAGGCGTATTTGGGTGCTCATCTATTGCTTCCTGAAACTCATCATCTTCGTTAACCTTTATCAGGGTTAATTGAACCTGAATTTTACCGCCTAAGGGGTTTTGAAGCACACACACTAGTTCGGTAATATTGTCACCATATCGAAGCTCTTTCAAATTCTCCTCGATCTTTTCTTTAAGATTAGGTATACTATTTTTCATCTTTCCTCCTTTTAATTTTCTACCTGTTAACTACCTGGAGTTATAGGGGGTGTTTAATTTCCTTTTGGGCCAAAACTTTTAAAATCTTGCGCTTAAGCCTGCGATATAATTTTTTATGGTTCTGACGCTTTTTAGGATAATCAATACAGCAACCACAGTTAATTCCACCGGGGCCAATACCTAACTGCTTGTTTAATTCGCTATTTTTCATTCTATTTCAATTTTTAGGTGTTCCCCTTTGGATGGGGGCGAGTGTCGTCTATAGGTTTAATTCTCATTTCCCCGGTTTCTTCATCGAGGACTATTTTACCTATAACCTCACCTTGCGGGCTTTCTCGTTGGCGACGAAGCCATTCGGGGACACCGGTTTGGGCGCGTTCTCCTATTGGGGTATGTTCTGACCCTCTGTCATTTGGGTAACCGAACTCTAAGTCTGATTCCATCATAAGATTCAATTGTTTTTTAGTTGGCATACTATCTCTTTTTATTATCGTGGTTTACCGGGGGAGGGGGTTAGGGGCGGGAACGCATCAAGTGCTGCTTCACGTTTTGTTTTAAACAGTTGATTATACTGGAAGAAATCACCTGCATTTTTCAAGTAATACATATCTAACTCTTCATCGTAACTATCAATTGTATCCTTAAAATAATTTGAATAACACGGACTCCAATACCATACAACGCCCTTTAGATTCCCACTAATTATTGAATTTTGATTATTTTCCATACTCTTATTTTTTACCACCTATCAAATGGGCGGGGGTTGGTTAAATATTTGTGACTAGGCAATATGAATGCGTGTCAAGGGTAACTTCCTGAAAGAAAAATTCAGCCCATTCTTTAACAGTATCATATCTGCCAACTCTATAATCTTCGATGAAGTCAGAATAAAAATCATGCATCCACTCGTTATCAAATCCGTCTTTAATAATCAGACAGCATCTTAATTGTACCTGAAACTCCGTAAAGTTCATTTCATTAAATGGCCGGAGTGCCGGTTTGCTTCGCCTGCCGTAATCATTATCGCCGGGGCCGTAAACAATATCTTTGTTGTTTTCCATATTCTCTTCTCTTTATTTTACTTTTCCACCACCTGGTTGATTTGTGGGGGTGGTTAATCAAATCTCAAAAGTTTTATCTTGGTTGCGAACTCTTTTTTATACCATCCCCGTTCGTCATTGTCCATATATTTCTCATCATACCTTTTATCGTAATCGGCAAACCATAGGTAATTCTCGTCCCTATCTTCACCATTTACATAAACCTTAGACAATAGTTTGCCCTTGTTCTTATTGAAAAAGGTAGGAGTTTGTTTGAATACAAAAACCTCATCAGATATATTAGATGTTTTCCACGGCCAATACCACTTGCCCTCAATCGAACTATTTATAGCTAAAAGTTCACGAACACTTTTAAGGTAATCCTTAACGTTGGTCGCTTTTTCAAAATCACCGTAATACTCATTAACGGTATTCCCTATAAATTGCAATTCACCATCCGGGCTCATTACATAAAAATCTACTCTTGTTGCCATAATCTTCTTTTTTCTCCTTTACCGCCAAAAAACCTTAATTAATCTTTCCATAGTTGATTTTTGAACCCTTGCAAAAGTTCGTAGGCTTTATCAAAATCAGACTTGGTTATCTTCTCGTATATTTCCACACCGTAATTTTCAAATGCCTTAAATGTTTCTTCACGGTATTCTATATGAATAGTGCCGTTGTCCTGATAAAAAGTAACTAATGTGGTAACGTCACAATAAATGGCAGTACTCATTAGTTGTAAGTTTTTAAAAGAGTAATAAAACCGCTGATCCATGCCAAAGCGACCTCTGTAAAAACCACCATTGGTATTAATGTCATTGATCAGGTCAAGCTTCGCCCTATTTCTGTTTTCAAACTCTTCGGCATCCAATTTTTTATCATCTGCCTGAATTTTCATTAGCTCCGTACCCGTTTTATCTGGGAATAATTGGATTAAATACTCTAAACTTCTCATAACTCTTTACTATTTTTTACCGCCAACTCCTGAACCGTTTTAGGGTGTCAGGATGGTAGGGGGTTTAAATGCCTAAATACTCCCGTTCAACCTCTTTAACATCCCATTTATTAATTGTCAAGTGTTTTAATACCCTTGGTTTATCATTCATAATCCCATCGATTATGATAGGTTCTGTTAATACGATCCGTTTAAAGTCATCAGACAAGACACCTTTATAAGTTTTAAAAAGGAACGATACATCCAAATTGCGCTGTCCTTTATATATCCACGTGTAGAAATGATACGTATCCCTTCTGTAATTTATTTTTATTTTTATTTTCATCTCTTTATCTCCCCTCCCCCGCTCAACCAACTCAACGTATCGATATGGGGCGGTGAGATGTGTATCGAACCCAACGAATCGATCCTTAACAAATCCTGCTCATGTATCCGGTTCTGTGTCTTAATGACAGCACAGAGCGGTACGATCGCTACAATCGCCAATATGATGATTGGGTTATTGTTGGCGAAGAGGGAGTGGTAGAATTTTTTCATGATTGTTTGCAAATTAGTTTGCTTATTTTACCATCAACAAATGCAGATAAAGGCATGCCGGTAAATTCAACAATAGTATTAAGGCAATCTATTTCCGTCAGCCTATTGCTATCATTTTTAATGAATCTATAAAGGCTATTTTCAGTTACATTCAAGGTCTTTTGAACCTCTATAAACAACTGCCTGTCGCTCTTAATCTTTTCTTTTGCCGCTTCGTTTAATTTTATCATTTTGTTCTTTTTGTTTTCTTAATTAAGGACGGATCAACCTTGCGTATCGCCGTCCTTTCCTAAACCTTATCACAATTAAACCGGCAAGATTGCCAGTTCGCATAAGGGGCAGGATTCGAACCTGCATTGGCTACAAATCAATGCGTGTACTTTGCTTTAATTCGATTATTGCCTCTCCGGTTATTTATCAATTAACTACTTACATGTTTTCGTTAACCTTATATTAACTGGCGACTTTATTCCATTTTTTGTCTACCCTCATATTTTATTACATTACAAGTATCGGAACTATTTTTTATATTTGCAAATAAATCTGAAAATAAAAATAAAAATAAATTTGCACATCCCAATTATACTTTGTAGGTTTGCTTATACCAAATAAGGAAAGGATATGAAAATTAAGATTACAGTTACTAAAGATGTTCTGCGCAGGAGTATGTGGTGCGGAACTATTCGCGCCATTGGTGCTACGGGGGAGAATTGCGCTATAGCCTTAGCTATAAGAGATATATTTCCCGATGCCCATGTCGGATATCACGCCATAAGGCCAAATGGGTTGTCGGATAATTTTGGTATAATGCACATTTCGGATGATACGACCTTTTTTATACAGACATTTGACAGTTTGTTATCTAAGCCTGAAAAGCGGATACTACTGCCTGAATACTCCTTTGAAATTGATTTACCCGACGAACTTGTGGCTTTCATCAACATCGACGACATCCACAAATCGAAAACATTGGAGGTTGTGTCATGAAACAACTAACCGAACTAAAACCAACCGAACGCACCCAAACGAGGGCGAAATCGGTGCTGGAATTTACGCCATTTGAGCTCGCGGAAATTGACGCATACCAAAACAGAAACCGTGGTTGGGAAGAAGACGACCACCGCGAAATTGACAGCTTCGGATTGGAGTATGAAGATGAAAATCGTCCTCTTATGAGATGGGATATAGAAAGCGATATTTTATGAAAAGAAAAATACTACAAATGGCAAAACGGGCTAACGTGTCAGTCCATGATTATAAATCATATAAATCCGATATGGGTTGCCAGTGTTTTGAGTTTTATATCATAGATGGTGGCCAGCGATATAATTTTGATTATGGCTATTATTATGGTGGTGGTGAAAATAAGCTACTACAAGAGTTCAGTAATTTTTTAGGTGATATATTAAATAATGTTCATATATGAGTACAGCAATTCCAAATCAATTTAAGGGGACTCCCGGCCCATGGATTAAAAGGACAACCCATAAAGGGCAAATCACCGCCGTTATACCTAAGAAATTTGGTGAGCGTGTTGTTGAAAGGGTACTTTTTGTCGGCAACATTAGTGATGATGATTGTGGTGTCGAAACATGCTGCTGCGTTGAAGAGCATTCAAACGCTCGATTAATTGCCGCAGCACCTGACTTATTAGAGTCCCTGCAAAACCTTATGAATCATTACGATGAACACGGTCAATTATTAACTTGGAATGTAGACATAGCGAGACAAGCCATCAACAAAGCATTAAACATATGAAAACAACTAACAACTACGCCGAAGCCTTTGCCTATATGGTGGGGTGCATAACGGCACGTGAGCGACTTGAATTGCCACCATTGCCTGCTGCGAAGTTACTGCAACTGGTTTATGACGAATATGGCGTTCTGCCTGTGGAGAGTGTGGTTAAGGAGTTAGGGTTGGTAGTGAAGGAGGAAGCATGAGCCGTAAAAACAAAAATAAAAACAAGCCCCGTTTGATACTACCCGGCGCAAGTGGACTGGAATGGAAACTAAAGAACTACCTGCACATAAACGATATATACAAAGGCAATAACGATATGCAAACCATAATAATCAACTCATTCTTTAACCAATACGGCGGCGATAACGATGCGCCGTGGAAAGAGAAACTATTGGTTGTTAATGAGAATTTTGGTCGGTTTGCTCAGTACGCGCAAAATAATTGGAAAAAGGTATGAAAAAGTCAGATCGTCTTTTTATGAACCATGCTGTAACGAGTCAAAATTATAACGCTGTCAACATATGGGTCAATTCGCAAAGAAACATAGAAGTCGTATCCGTTCTATTCATGAACGTTGGCGAAGGATACTTTTTAATTTATTACTATCATCAATCATGAACCGTCCAAAACCACCCATAACCCTACAGGACGAGCGCAACTTCCTGCTGCTGACGATTGCCGAAACCGAACAGGAATTGGTTCAGGCTGTATTGGATCGTGGCGATTATGCGGCTTGTGAGCGGGTCATTGAGGCGTTGAATCAGGAACTTTTAATTGTTGAAGTACATGGACTTTTAGGATATGAGAAATGACACAGATAGAAAGAATTGAACAGTTATCATGCATATTGTCTGAAATTGATTGCAATGGGCTAAGGGTTGAAAATGCATTGATTCATTTAGAATTGGGCTATGAAGATTTCGAAATGCTCGAAGATGAATGGAAAAACAGAATCGATGCTAAATTTACAAGTAGCTGGGCACTTGGTCTCAGGTTTAATGGCATTGACTTTTCTATAACTAAAAAGAGATATTAGGATATGAAACCAAATAAAATAGAAATATGAAAACAATTAATTACCGCACCGACCCCGCCATAATCGCCCAAACAATCGGGCGTGAAAAGATAACCCGGAACCCTCCCAAATTTGACGAGGACAAAAAGCACCTGATTGATTTCAGGAATCCCGGCGTTAAATGGCTGACTTCGCTCACCAAGTATGAACGAGGCGCGACCCGTTACTAAACACTAAAAACCAAAGTAAATAATATGGAAACGAAAAAGAGCACAGCGGTAACGAAATCACCACAGAAAGTTCAAATCAGTACATTAACAAAAGATTTAGGATTAGCGGTTCAGGTAGACAACCTGAATACGCTACTAAACACTACCCCTCCTGCCAATTGGTTAAAGGAATACAAGGGCATGAAATACCTGCCGGTAGACCGGGTAAAAAACAACCTCATCACCATTTTTCAGGATTATGACTGGACTATAAAAGATGTTAAGGTTGTAGCCAATTCAATATTGGTTTACGGTACACTATCTGTAGTCAACCCGGTAACGGGGCGCACACGGAACCTCGATGGCGTGGGCGCTGTGCCTATCCAATTAAAGTCAGGCAGTAACCCTACTGACTTTAGCCAGATCATAGGGGATGCTATACAAAAGAACGCCCCAGCGGCAGACAGCTTTGCGCTCAAGAACGCTGCCCAAAAATTGGGCAAGCTATTTGGCGGTGGCAATGACGAGGTTGAGTTTATACCTGCCTATTCGAAAGAAGTTCCTTTGGATGAAATTAAAAAATCCCTTGAAAATGCAACAAATTAACGGAATACTCAACGAAAGTCAGCGCACGCCTGAATGGTATGCGAACAGACTTGGCAGGTTCTCATGCAGTCAATTCTACAGGCTGATGACCGAACCAAAATTAAAAGCAGATAAAGAGGCCGGTAATCTTTCCGACGGCGCAATGACTTATGTTTACGAGTGTTTGGCAGAACGCATAACCGGTCAGCGTGCAAAAGATGAGTTTACCTCGAAATACACGGAACACGGCATCGACAACGAGCCAATCGCTAAGGCTATTTACAACGAGGTATTCGCTTGTAAAATCGAAGATTCTGCGTATATTGAATACGGAGAAAACGCAGGCGGCAGCCCGGATGGACTTGTTGGTATCGATGGGTTGATAGAGATAAAATGCCCCTATACCATAACTTCACATTTGGAACACAAACTCGAAAACCTGATTGATGTTGGCAAGAAAGAATATTACTATCAATGCTTGGGCTATTTACTCATTACGGGGCGAAAGTGGATCGATTTCGTGTCATACCATCCTGCCTATCCCGGAAAATTGCAAATCGTTTACAAGCGCTTATATGCAGCCGATTATCAAGAGCAAATAGCGGCACTAAAAAACAAATTAATTAAAGCAAATCAAATTTTCATAGAAACATTAAATAAATTAACAGCATGATAGTAATTGACCTTAATCTCAGCGACATCCCGGCGGATGCACGCAAACAATCAGACAAGAACAAAAAATGGTACGCTAAAATAGTGGTTGACCAGCGCAAAGAACCGGATCAGTATGGCAATACGCATACGTTGTATATCAATCAGACCAAAGAACAGCGTGAGGCTAAAGAACCAAAGGTTTATGTTGGTTCTGGTAAGGAGTACGTGTTTGGCGGCGCAACCGCTACAAAGAAACCTGACGTTGAGCAATTGCCGGATAGTAGTGATGAATTGCCCTTTTAACCCACCCTCCCCCGCACCACTCAATCCCGTGCGGGGGATAAATTAACCAATCACATGAAAAAACTACTATCAACCATCTTGCACGAACGATCCGACACGGTGGAATATCGTGCTATACGAAAACAACTGATGAATTGCGCCCAGAACAACAAGTTTGAGTACCGGCGCATACAAATCGAACCGAAAACAATAACCATGCTTCAAAACAATGGAATCAATGTCAATCAAGAAGAAGAAAACGGATACAAAGTCTGGCTGCTCACATGGTAGCGCGTATTGGGAGAATGCGGCAAAGCAAATCCCCTACGCTGTGAACATCCCTGAACGCTATATCAGTGTGCCTGAACCGGAGTTGGAACAGGCTGCGCAGATGCTCATGGTGCAACACTTCACCAACAACGGTTTTCATATCCAATCCTGCATACCGGATGGTAGCCGCACAAAGGTATTCGACCCGGAAATTCGACTCAAGAAAGCGCCACCGAAACCTGCCAGTAGCGTGAAGTATCCGGTCGGTACGAAGTTTCTTGTTCAGTCGGATGGCAGCAAACTGATCGTGGCGCTGATAGACGGGACTAAATACACGCTGAATTACCTGAATCGTAATAAGCCCGATCTGGTGGTGCAGGAGAAGGATATTGATAAGTCTACGTCGTGGAACTTTTGGATAAGGCAGCGGGGCTCATTATGACACCACAACATTACGTAGGTTTACCTGTGTACGTTCAAAAAAACTACAGGGTTGGGAAAATGCTTACCAACAACCAGAAGATGCCATATATTACTAAAATTGTATGCGATTATTTTGAACAGGATATTGAATCGGTTTTAGGCTCAAGGCGTTTCGCTCAATTGGTTCATGTAAGGCAAATATCAATGTATTTCATAAGGAAGCAATTAAAGTTGCCATTAAAGACAATTGGCGCATTTTTCCATATTGACCATAGCACCGTGATATACGCTTGTGCCGCTGTTCAAGATCATTACTATGCCGAGAAGAAATTCAGGGAGGATATTATTAATCTGGAGAAGTTGTTATAATGCCCAAACTAATAAAGGCTACAAACCGTGAAGATTACGTTCCTGAGAAGAAGAGGTATAGTAAGCCGAAGGTATATATACCGGGGCTAATTGAGGAATACTGGAAGGAACGTGACCGACTTTGGTATAGCGGAAAGGTAAAATGCTCACCTGAAACTATTTTGGCAATTAAGGAGCGCTATAATGTATAAAATTCGTATATTTACAATAACAAAAACATTGGTCAGAATGTTATTAAAAGGAATTAAAAACGCCCTGTTGAATGAAAGTCTGACCGCTGGAATTTGATGGGGTTTGTTGTTTTTATGGAAAAGAGAGAAATTGAAAGAGTCGCAGAAGCTATAATTATAGCTAAAAAAGAATCAGAATCAGTAAAGTCAACGGTTGATCGCGGGAGTTGCAACTTAGATACTGTTTGTATATCTCTCAAAGGGTGGAGAAAAGGCGACATTGACGAGCTTTCTAAGAAGTGTGGTGTCGGCATAAGCGAAAGGTTGTCAGGGTACTTTTCTGGATACAGGTTTCTTCATATAGAAACCGGTGGGCAGGCAGATTTAAGGAGCGCCGTGATGGAGTCCGCTTTTAAATCATTAAAGAAACAAGGTATTGATTGTGTTATGTGGTATCAATTGGATTGATCATGAACTGGACGGCAGAGGATTTAAAAAAGAAGGGTTTGGTTCAAAAAGATGGCGGCTCGTTTGTTCCGGTAAAAACACTTGTGCAAAAAGGCTCTGTAAAAAAAATAGAACCCAATGCAAAGATAATGAACGCTACTAAAATCGAGGCCTATGGGATACTGTTCGATAGCAAGCTGGAGCAATATATGTATGCATTATTACATAATTCAGGAATTAAATTTGAGCATCAGAAGGAATATATATTACAAAAGCCATTTAAGTATAATGGGGCATCAATACGAGCTATTAAGATAATAATAGATTTCTACCTGCCTGTAAGTAATATATTGATCGATACAAAGGGCTGGCAAACCTACGATGGGAAGATAAAGCATAAAATGTTAAAGAGCCATCTGAAACATATCGAAGATTGCCAGCCAATAATCGAGCTTCCATCTAATAAAGGTGAGTGCAATGCCTTGGTAAATCGAATATTATATGAAAAATAAAACTATATTTGTGTTTAAATAAAAACGAAAATTAGTATATTTAAGCAATGAATGAGTCAACTGTAAAGATGGTAAGAGAATCGGGCTTTAAGGTTAAGTTTTTAGCCGGTAAAATTGGTGTTCATCCAAACCAGCTTAGTATGGCACTAAGGGGTGAGCGAATAATACCAGACGAAAAGGAACGTATGTTAAAGGATTTCCTAAAGATGATACCTGCTTAATTTTTTGGCTCTGTACGGTATTTAAAAAAACACACAATGGCTGAAAATATACTTGAATATGCACGTAAGATGACTAAGGCAGAAGTTGATAACTTCTACTCTTTTATCAGGCAAAAACAGGATGAAAAGATAAAATTAGCCCAAGATACACTTGAAAAATATGCTGGCCAACTGATTAATGAATATCATTTGTTTGCTTATAATTCCGGGTTAGAGATGGATAAATACGCTGCCCATATAAAAATAGCAAGGAATTGCTATACCAATCAATTGTGTGAGTGCGGATTGAAATTAAAACTATTTACCAATAGGTATAACGGGCAGCAATTTCTTGGGTGCCCCGATTATCTTGACGAAACAAAAAGACACAAAGCATGGAACTATGAACCGGGGGAGGATTATAAGGATATTTTTAAAAACTGGCTTGGTGTTATTATTTCTAACCTCGGGCTTAAAGGCAAACTCCATACGAAATACCTTTTGCTATTCTATGAAGAAAATGGACTGGAGGATTTACAATATAAACACATTGGCATATCTTCTAAAATACTAATAGATCGCTATACTAATATCAACAAATCGGCTAAAGAGTTTGAATTAAGACAGGTTGAGTTTTTAAGAAACCAATGGCCTAATGTAATTTACCAATTCCCGGTTAAGTATAAATACACCGGTGACAAGGAGCGTTGCTGTTTTATAGATATTCTATGCAGTAACGATGAAACCATCTGCATTTATGAGTGTAAAACTTCAAAATATGACATCAATAATGACCAAATGAATTTATATATTGATGTGGTAAAATTTATAAACGAGTCCCTTAAAATTAATAAGCTGCTTACTGTTGATTATATAACTGAAAACTAAGATAAATAATGGCAAAAGATACCTACTATTTTTCGCATGATTATCATGCAAGAAGTGATAAAAAAATGATAAGGATGCTTGCAAAAAGCGGTGTTGAATCAATAGGAATATATTGGTGTTTAATTGAAATGCTGTATGAAGAAGGCGGTTTTTTGCCATTGGAGGAATGCGACTGCATTGCGGATGAATTGCGAACGCAATGCGAACGCATAGAAAATGTGATAAAAGATTACAAATTATTCGATAATGACGGGGTTAGATTTTGGTCAAAAAGCGTACTAAACAGAATTGATTTAAGGAATGAAAAGTCAAAAAAAGCGCAACAATCAGCCAAAAACAGATGGGAAAAACATGCGAACGCATTGCAATCGCAATCCGAAGGCAATGCTATAAAGGAAAAGAAAGGAAATAAAATAAAAGGAAAGGAAAATATATTCATCCCCCCTTCTTTGATTGAGGTGAAAGCATATTTTAATGAAAAAGGATATTCTGAAAAAACAGCCATAACGGCATTTAATTATTACGACTCTGCTAACTGGCATGATAGCCGGGGAAAAGAGGTTAAAAGCTGGAAGCAAAAAATGGTAAGTGTTTGGTTTAAAGATGAGAATAAAAATATAGATGCTTCGGTACATCCATTGAAGCCTGTTATAGACCATAGAAAAAATGCGGAGGCTTGGAAATGATATTAGAAAACGAAGATGTTTACAGTAAACCATTGCGAACAAGGATTACAAATCCAACGCCGTATTCAGGCTTAGGTAAATTACCACCGCAGGCAACTGACTTGGAAGAAGCTGTATTAGGCGCATTGCTTCTTGAAAAGAATGCATTGATTGAGGTTGTAGAGCGATTAAAGCCAGAAATGTTTTACAAAGACAGCCACCAAAAAATATACTCATCCATAATTAATCTTTTTTCAAAAAATAAACCTGTTGATATTTTAACCGTGACTTCCCAATTAAGAAAACAGGGAGAATTGGAAATGATTGGCGATGCTTATTATATTACCGAATTAACAAACAGGGTTACCTCTTCCGCTAATATTGAATACCACTCGGCAATTATAGTTGAAAAGTTTATGCAACGGGAGGCAATCAGGATTTGTACTGAAACTATAAACGAGGCCTATGACGACACTTCGGATGCTTTTGATATAATTGAAAAAAATCAAGCCGCTTTATTTTCTGTTATCAGCGATAAAAGAAGTAATTCTGCTGTTGATAATTCAACGTTGATAGCACAAAAGCTTATTGAATTAAAGCAGCCGGAGATAACAGGATTGGTGGGGGTTGGTAGCGGATATTTGGCCGTCGACAATTTAACAAATGGATGGCGAAAGTCCGAATTGATAATTATAGCTGCCCGGCCTTCAATGGGTAAAACAGCGTTTGCGTTACAGTTAGCAAGAAATGCAGCTATAGATTTCGACTGCCCGGTTCTAATATTCAGTCTTGAAATGTCAAAGGTTCAGTTATCTGAACGATTAATATCTTCTGAGTCTAATATATTTATGGATGACCTTGTAAAAAGACGATTAACACCCTATGATGCTGAAAGAATTGAATCAGCTTCAAATAAGCTACTACAAACGAATAAAATATTTATTGATGACACACCATCGTTGAGTATTATTGAGGCTCGCTCAAAGGCAAGAAGGCTCAAACAACAGCATAATATCGGATTGATAGTAATTGACTATTTGCAATTAATGAAGGGAACCAGCTCAAAGAACGGTATAAGAGAGCAAGAGGTAAGCAGTATTAGTCAGGCGTTAAAGGCAATTGCAAAAGAATTGGATATACCTGTAATAGCTCTATCTCAATTAAACCGTGAGGTTGAAAAAACGCCAACAAAAAGGCCAAATCTTTCGCATATACGTGAGTCTGGTGCTATTGAACAGGATGCAGATCAGGTTATTTTCCTTTATCGGCCTGAATACTATGGTATAACCCATAATGAGGATAACCTTCCAACACAGGGCTTAACAGAGATAATATTTGCAAAGAACCGTAATGGCATTTGCGATACGGTTAAGCTTGAGTTTAATGGGGCATTTATGAAGTTCAGGGACTGGGAATATAAAGAGTTCGATAATGCTGTAAGGGGTGCTAAAAAGCCCAAAAAACAAGCTGCTCCTCACCCGGATATTAAGCTTGAGCCGAATGTTAAATTTGATAGTCCAGATGCACCTTTTTAATCTACTATTTACTAATTAAATTTAAGTACGCTTTTAAATACAGGGATAATATATTTTGTCAAATTCGATGATATTCCACGTTAATAATCCCATTTCTCCCCCTATACCTACCCCACAAAAAAAACCCGGACATTTCTGAACGGGTTTCCGAAGCGAGGGCATTAAGCCTGAGCGTTCTGGCGATACGGCAATCAGGAAGTTGCGAAACATAGCTGGCCGTATAGGATTGAGGTAAATATACAAAACTTCCCTGAAACAAAAAAGCCAGTCACCCACCAAGCACATTAAATAACCTGTTGAGTAAGTAGGTGATGCTGGCAGGTATAACACAATATGAATCGCCGAATTCGGTATGGCTTAGTATATCACAGTCAACCATGCGGATGTAGTGACCACCGGGTGTAACCTTGTAGCTTCTATGGTCATGGTCTGTTACGTAGAACTCTTGTCCTACTTTATCAGCGTACCAGTATGATGGTTTACTTGATTGGGTTATTCGTACTTTCATATTATTAGTTTTTAAAAAAGCCAGTCTTGTTAGGGGACTGGCGGGGTAGAGGGGCAGGGCTCGAACCTTCAAAGAGTGCACCCAGTTTTTTCAGAGGGGATCGAACCCTCCCTCACCTTGCAGGGTGTGTCTACCAATTCCACCACCCTCTGCGTATCTTCCTCTCTTTATTTAGTAGGGGTTAAAAATCAAGGTATCTATTTGTAAGGTCGCTGTATCTTCCAAGATACCGATTGTTATAATCCGTAACTCCACTATGTATAGGATTTCGGCAATGCTTCTTATTGGTACTAACATCGTAATATACGTATCCTGTGAATACTGAATGTATACGGACCACAGGATGGCTTGGCATGTTGGCACGCGCCTTGTCTACGATTGTATGGGTTTTACTTTTCTGCATCTTGTTTGGGGTTAAGGGTTAAAAAACTCGTCAAGTTCCACATTCTCCGGCAATGGACAGAATAAAGGTATGTAAGCGTCTCTGCCACGCTTGACTGACCAATCTACACTGTCAATATCAGGATGGTTACAGGTTGCCCTATATGAGTCATCTATGCCATGTATCTCACTCACCTTGAAGTGGGGGCATTGGTTGCAATTGTTTATGATTAGTTTTTTCATCCCTCTTTCTGATTAAGTGCGTTATCCGGCATATTAATCTCTGAATAATGCGTAACAATATAATTACCTCCGGTTATACCTTCAATATTCCACCAATTTAACCTAAAGTGATACCGGGCAAACCTTGCAGGTTGAATCTCGCCATCCCTTCCATTATAACTTGCCACCAATACCCGGTTGCTTAGATCATTGTCGTGACTCCATTTGTCGTCTGTAGCAGGCTTGGGTATTTCTGCTGAATCTGTCCAGTTTATCATTTCGTTTTCTCATTAAGTGCGTTGATTAGGGCGTCTAACTTGTCAGCCAGCATATTATTGAATACCCGCTCTTCGTACATGGGGTATGGTAAAGCACGTAATGCCATTTCAATACGTTTCGCCTCTTTTATAGTCAGCTTCACATCTATTGTCACCGGGCTTACCGGCTCATTTGGGTTGGTTGGCATGGTTAGTCTATATAAAGATGTTTTACCGATTCAATTATAGCTTCATTACGAGTCTTGTTGGTGCCGACTATTATAATCAATGCTAAGTATAGTATATCTTTTTGGGCGGCTACAGACCTTGTTTTATATACGTCCATGACTTCCTCGTCTGACATATCCTTAATTAGCTTTTTCATAATCTTTCCTTTTTTGCGTTAAATGTTAGCGGATGGCTAAAGTCTCGTAGGTTTTGCTACATTTAAAAGTAGTACAAATGTTTCTTGCCATTTACTTATATTGTACATATTATTAGCAGAATCATTCCACAATTCTTGAAATAACTTCACTACCTTGTCAGCATCGGCTGATTTACTCATAGCTTCCATAAATGGTTTCGCTTCTGTGTGGTCTGTTTTCATCTTATAGCTTTATAAATTACACTTGCTCCGTACTTAGCCCGGAGAATGGCTATTGAATTATTATTCTCAATGGCACAACCGTATTTGTCTTGTGCCTGCCAGAATTTGATTTCTTTTCGTGTAGGTTTGTTGACCGGAGGTGCTTGATATGTTTTCATAGCAAATCTACAAGTTTATCGATATTCGATTTAGGTTGGCTCTCTGCCTGAATGTCGGCATCGTGATCTACTCCATCTATAGTTCTGATCAGTATTTTACCATGAGGTAACATTAATGACTTCGGATACTTTATCACAAAGTAGCAGTCGCCACACTCGTAACAAGTGGTTAAGCTGTCCCAATATCCCTTACCTGACACATCTTTTCGTGTTGGCATTGGAGTTTGGTTAGGCTTGTTACATGAAGGACAGTTATACATCCTTAATAGTTTTTTACCCTCGCTCCACTTGGCATTGTAGGCAAGTTGGCGCTCTTTTAGTTTTTGTAGTTCGTTGGTTTTCATATCTTCTCAATTGATTTTGTGGTAAACAATTCCCTCAAATCCCTCGTTTCTTCTTTCCAGTCAACAAGGGGGAGGATGTGTGCGAGTGCCTGGATCAGTGCCATGCTTAGTAAGAAAGTTGGCAGGTCGATCTGTAGTGTTGTTAGTGTGTTCATTATGCTGTGTAAGTTAAGTTTATAAATTCATGTTTATCTAAAATCTTCTGCCATTGCCTCTCTATCGTTTCCTTATCATCCCGGCATTCTATCATTTTTTTATATACAATAATGAGCGTTTCTAACTCCATTTCGTGCTGCCATAGTGATTTTTTTATTTTCATTTTCTCCTCTTATTTACATAATTTATTAACTGACTCTGCGGTGGTTAAGACAGGTCTATGATATGTTTCAGGCTGTCCGCCTTATTGATCTTATCATACTTAGCCTCAATTTCTGGAAACCTATCTATCGCCTCTTCTATCGAGTCAGCCCTGATACTTAACCATGATTTAATATTGTCCAGTTCATCCCTAAGGTCTGATATGGTAGCGAATACAATAAACTTACCCTGTTTGTCTTGTGCGATGATGTACTTTTTCATAATCTCTCTTTTATTTGGTTGTGATGGGGTTAGTTAATAATGTCACGCATAAATTCATTCAGTGCCTTGTAGTCTAAGCGGCTGCCATCGTATGCAATATTATCAGGTGTGCGTTCGCCACGCAAGCCGATATGTTTAACAAACTTCATATATAGCTTGTTATGGTTTTGATCGCCGATATTCTTTACAAACTCAACTGCTGATTTGTATAGGCTATAATCATTACCAATGTGTAAAGCTACGTTCCATGTCTGGCGGTTTTTCCACCCGTTGTAATCTGTTTTCATCTTCGTATGTTTTTAAATGTGGTTAGTTAGTTTTAAGAATATATGAGCCGCTTTCACTTGATCGTCATTATACTGAAAAAAGAAATTTAGTTGCTCATTTACAAATTTCAGCATCATTACCCTACTCTTGCGGTCTGCTTCTTGGTATTTTAATATCGAAGCTTTTGCTATCCCGTTTGGGGTGTTGTCTATTATTCTCATTCTAATATCTCCCTCAACTTTTGTGCTGTGCGTTCGTATTGGGTGTAAAGGTCGAGGTAGCTCACACCCTTTGCAGCCATTGCGATTAGTTCACGTTCGATAAAGGCCTTCAATGTTCTATCCTCTTTCAAAGATAAATCCTTTAGCCCTGATATTACCTCGTCTGTGAGGTGAATATTCTTTTGTACTTTTTCGTTGTTAGTCATTTTGTTGTGGTCTTTTACTGCCTTAAGCGCAACCCTTGTGAGGTATGCGCTGGCAGACTGCTAAGACTTAGCAGAACTTAGAGTTGCTTAATAGTTTGCCATTTCGCGTGCAAGACAGCGCTCTGAATGTATTTCAGATGCGTAATCATGCTCAAATTGAGCCCATTCTTCATCTGTAAAATGGAATGGGCGCTCAAGTTGCTCTAACATACCATTGGTGTAGTTTTCGAGCCTTTGAGCCTTAGTGAATGATCCTAAGTACCAAAGTGGATCGCTGAATGTATTTATATGACATCCATGCAAGCCGCAATGAGAGCCGCGGAAAGTAATGCGTGTATTAATGTCGTGACGTGTTGCGCTGTATGATTCGTTAGCTAAATTGTAGTTTACTGTGGTTAGGATTGGTAAGGCTTTCATAACTGCTAAGTTTTTAATTCGTCATCCATTTGACAATACAAGTATAAGGTAGATATATGATATATACAAATAAAATATACAATAAATATACATTTATTTATAACACGTTGATTATCAGTTAGAAAAAATTACACACTTTTCCCCTCTCACGTGTACGCGCGGTGCAATAGGTAGTCAAATGGCTACAATAAATGATACTTAATAAGGGATATTATGTAACCGAACGGTTATCTATCTCAGTATTTCCCCTCTCCAACTGATCCAAAAACAGCGTTTAGAACGTCTTGACCGTGTTTTGTGACATTGTAAACAAATTCACCCTTCCAGCAATTTATTTGCGGGACAAATCTTTGCCGGTTTTTCTTACTTAAATAACCAAGCTGAACCAAGCTATTAACATGATCTGATATTGTATCGCTCTTATTATGCTGCAAAGCCTTGATATAAGACATTGTTTTGTTTGGGTGACAGTAGACTATCAGTAATACATCTAATGCTCGTGACGGCCTCTTATTAGCTTTGTGCGGGATATATTTAGCTATCAGGTTCCTATCGATTAGCCTTGAGCGGCAAATAGTGTGTAATAGTTGGTTGTTGACTGGCATATAGCTACCAAATATAAACAGTTTTCACAATATGGGTAGGGTAGGAGGGTTTAGTATATGTAAACAAAGTTTAGTATACATAAGATAACTTATGAGATTGATTATTGCCTATAATACTTATTCCCAAAAAGTTATACTAATTCTACTTTATTGTTCATGTATCTTTCAGATTTTCCAGTCTTTTTATAATTCCTATTGCACATAATATTATAGGCTGTTTTGTTATAAAGGAATATATAAAACTTCTCCCAGTCGCTTACAACATCTCTATCAACCTCTCTAACAACAGCAAAATCAATAGATTTAAAGTGACCTTCATTATAAGCTTGTTGCATTATTCTATTACCATGCCTGTTAGATTTTAGTAATGAGATATGCTTATAAAATCTTAAATATGGTGCATCTGATTTGCCAATATAACACATATTGTTGTCAAACAGTATCATGTAGATACAAGATGTTATTCTATTCATAACACAATATATGTATTAATACTATAATTATCAAGTAGTTGTTAGAATAGCTTCCCTATGTCCTATCGGCCTCACAACAGCATCCTTTATCCGGAATGCTTTTGAAAATATTTGAGGGTACGCCGGTTCAGTAAACGCACTTTTCACACACGGATCTACCCCACCCGTCTATAGGTGGCTGCACCCATATCACATCTACACACCCAAAATCAAAAATAAGCCAACTTTACAACCTAAGTGGTATCTTTACACCCATGAACTACAAAGTCCTCTTAGAAGAAGCCGCTGCGTGCGTGAAGGGTAGGGTGCAGGCAGTGCGTGTGCCCGTTGCGGTGGGGCCGGAGAAAAAAGTATTCACAAATTTGGTAAAGCCAAATATTGTTCCGATACTTGGGGAGCAAACGATAATGGACGACCAACATAAAGATTTTACCGGTACACCCTGATTGTCCAATATTTCGTTTGCGCTTAATATCTCATTTTGGGTTGCCGGTATTTTTTACATTATTATGACAGAAAACTTCACACTCGAAGAATCAAGTAAGGGATTGGTAAGGGTTTACGAAAGTGGCACACGTGTTTTGATAGATAATGAACTGGAGGGCATTATGCAGGATATGGGTATTGAGTTGACAGCACCTAACATATTGCTATGTAAAGAAACATGCGCGCTTCATCCTAAAGAAGATAAGGCAGGCGCTATATTGAGGTATACCGATCTTGTAAAGATTGGCAAATCACCCGAACAACTTATGAAGGATTTTAACGAACAGGGATTTTTGGTTCTACCATCCCGCCTCGAAGCCGCTAAAATAGCCGCTACCTTACCGAATAAGAATCTGGCTGAGTTGATGGATAATACGGAGAAGATACAGAAATGGCTAAGTCAATGAAAAGCATAACTATAATACATCCATCCCGAGGCAGGCCACAGCAAATGCTCGCTACAAATAAAAGGTGGATTTGTAAGGCGAAATACCCCGAAAATATCCAATACCTAATGAGCGTTGATACTGACGATGAAACCATATCTAAAGACACGCCAGCTATAAGATTACCAAACAAATCAGCCATTGAGGCTATTAATAATGCTGCAAAACACGCTACAGGAGAGATACTAATCGTTGTTAGTGATGATTTTGATTGCGGTGAGTATGGTTGGGATGAAAGATTATTATCTGAACTATCCGGCAAATCAGACTTCGTCCTAAAAACCCGTGACGGTATCCAGCCCACCCTTGTAACACTTCCGGTTGTTGACCGGGTTTGGTATGAGCGGTATGGATATATTTACCACCCAGGCTATAAGCACTTGTACGCAGACACCGACCTGACCGCCGTTGCGCATATGACCGGGCGGTTGATATATTCTAATCTGGAGTTTCCGCATTTGCACCACACAACTGGAAAAACGCAGAAGGATGAAATAAACGAGCGGAATGATTTGACACAGGAACAGGGACGTTTGTTATTTGAAAGCAGGCTGGTGGAAGGGTTTGGTATTGCTGACCCGGTAAACTCATACGAAAGTTTGGAATGGCACCCTTCGTGTGAAGTGTTGCTATCAATCCTGATTGCCACAACCAAATCACGGGCACAACAACTCGCACCCCTACTGGCTACTTTAGTAGCTCAGAAAACCTACGCCGTTGAGATACTGATGGACTCGGATGAAATCGATTGTATAGGCAAGAAGCGTAACAGCCTGCTTGAAGCGGCTAAGGGAGAGTATGTTGTTTTCGTTGATGATGATGATAAAGTGCCTGAGTATTACGTGGCGCAGATACTTGCCTCTATCGGGTCGAAACCAGACTGCATTGGCATCAACGGTACGGTAAGCACTGATGGCTGGAACTTTCGGAAGTGGTATATATCTAAAGAGTACGGTCATTGGTTTGAGAAGGATGGTGTGTTATACAGGACGCCAAACCACATTAGTCCGGTGCGCAGGGAACTGGCGCTTATGGTAAGGTTCCCGGAAATATCGCATGGTGAGGATGCCGATTTCTCGCACAGGCTGTTGCCGTTATTGAAAACAGAAGTATTGATTGAACCACAAATGTACTATTATGATTTTCGCTCATATAAGTGAGATAAGGTTATCGATACTGATACCGTCAATCCCTTCAAGGTTGGTGCAGGCTGCTGCGTTGTACGAACGTTTGCTTGAACTGTCTTCGGGTATGAGTGTGGAGATACTGATGCTTACTGATAACAAGATCATGAGTATAGGCGAGAAGTGCAACCACCTGATGAATGCAAGTAGGGGCAAGTACTTCTGTTTCCTGCATGACGATGACGAATTGCTATCTTTGCAGGAGATATACGAGGTTACTGGTTCTGATGTTGATGTGATAGATTTTAAGGCGGAGTGCCGCAATGCTGACGGGAGCACCTACATTGTTACGCAGCGGTTGGGCAGTGATGTTGAGCATAATACGCAGGACGGAAGGTATTTGGATTGCAGGCGTCCGCCATTTCCAAACTGTGCTTGGAATGGTAAGTTCAGGAAATTTAAATTCGCAGATATAAGCTACGCCGAGGATTGGAGTTTCGTACAGCAATGCCTGACAGAGTCCATTACGGAGGTGCATATCGACAAGGTGTTATTCAAATATAATTTTGACATTGATAAAACGGAGGCTTCGACCGAAAGCAACGAAGCGTGGACAAACCCAAATGGATAGAGCGATTGTAAGTTTTGCAAATGGAACCGGAAGATATCGTGAGAATTTAGCACGGTTAGAGGAGTCATTGGTCGGCAGGTTCGATGGTGACTTCTTGGGGTTTATTGGAGAGGAGAGTATAGGTTCGCCGCTTCACATCAACGTTCCATACGGGTTTAAAGTGGTATGCATACAGCATGCTATTGAGGCTGGCTACACCAGTGTGTTATGGTTGGATTCGAGTTGCTTCGCTGTGGCCGACTTATCCCCTATATTTGAGTCAATTGAACGTGACGGCTTTATATTCCAGGAAGCGGGCCACTACTTAGGGACTTGGAGCACTGATGCGCAGTTAAATTACTGGGGTATCAGCCGTGATGAAGCAATGAAGGTTGGTATGATAGGGAATGCGGGGATGCTGGGTTTTGACTTCACGCATCCCGCAGCGCAGGCATTCTTTATCGCGTGGGAGAAATCGATGCGTGACGGGATGTTCAAGGGAAGTTGGACGAATACGAATGGGGAATGCAGTGCGGATGATCGGTGCAAGGGTAGCCGCCACGATATGAGTAACTCAAGTGCGCTGGTTTACCTGATGGGGTTGGGTCACTTGGCTAAACGGGGCGATGAGTGGCTGGAGTATGCGGCGCCGGGTAGTGAAAGGAAGAATGAAACTATTTTAATACAAGCGCAGGGGTAGACTAATTTAAAATATATAATTATGGGATTTTTTGGACAATTAACAAAACTGGCACTGGATGTTATAGAAACTCCAATAGCTATAGTAAAGGACGTAGCCACTTTAGGAGGGTCGATTACTGAACAGGATGAGCCATATACCTTTAAAAAACTAAAAGAAATTGGCGATGACTACGATAAGATGAAGGAAGATTTAACTGACTAAATATGGGCATAACCTCACTTTCACTCGAACGTATCAGCCGCTACCTTAAACCACACATGAAAATGTTGGAATTAGGGGCACAAAACCTATACGATATCGAACATTATGGATGGATAGCTAAGGATTACTTTGAAGCTATATCAATCGAACACATCTCGGTTGATATAATTGAGCACCAGAAGTGCGTGTATGGTGATTTGCGTGAACTGCAACCATACGGAGGGTTTGACATCGTAACCAACGAAGGAACACTGGAGCACATAGACGGTTCGCTGTATATCCCATTCAAGAATATACACAACGCCTGCGTTATTGATGGGATAATGATCCACGAAAATCCAATGACAGGTAATTGGCCGGGGCATGGGCAGCATTATTTTACCAACGATTTCTATGTAATGCTTAGTACATTTATGGAATATGAAATACTTGAGAATAAGCAAGAACCAGCTATGGGAAATATAACCGATGGGTGGAACGTATCCGCTGTATTGCGAAAGGTTATTGATAAGCCATTTATAGAAGAGGAAACATTTAACCAGATTTACAATGAATACATATTCTCAAAATAAAGAAGACCTTTTCGTACTCGACTATTTCAATGGGTATGTGGGTAATTTGCTCGAAATTGGTAGCAATAATGGCATCGACTTAAGTAATTCAAAATTACTTATAGACAATAATTGGTCAGCCGTTTTGGTGGAGCCGGGTGAAACGTATAAAGACCTTCATAAATTACATCTTAAAAATAAAAATGTCCGCACATTCAATTTAGGAATTGGTGACAAAACGGGGGATGCTGATTTTTATGAATCGGAAGCCCACGTACCAAATGGCGAAGACAGGGGACTGGTTAGCACGGTTAATTTCGAAGAAACCAAACGTTGGCCTGATGTAAAGTTCAAAAAAACGTCGATATACATCAAGTCGTGGACTGATTTTTACCATGATTTATGCGAAAGATATAATAAGCAGGTTCGGTTTGATTTTATATCGATTGACGCTGAAGGTTTTGATGAAATCATACTAAAACAGATGGATTTAGATGATATTGGTTGCAAAGTGTTGTGCATTGAATGGAACAGCGACAGAGCACTACTGCAAAGATTTGTTGAGCACTGTAAGGGTTATAGGATGGGGATTGGCTTGATAAACGCAGAAAATATTATATTTATAAAGCCATGAGCAAAATAGGAGTCGGAGTGACCGCACCGTGTATAACCAATGATTTAATACAAACTTACGACAGGTTTAGTATTACTGATAATCTTTTTTTTATAAATTCAGATCAAATATCTGTATCACATGATAAGAATGTACTTATAAAGCAACTTTACGATTCCGGTGCGCAATACCTATTCATCTTCGACGACGATACCTTCCCCATAAAAAAAGGCTGGGAGAAATTCTTTATCGATGGCTGCCTAAAAACAGGCATACAGCATTTCGTTCTTTGCAATCCAGTCAATTCACTATACCAGTCAGGAAACGAGGATGTGTCCTGCTATTTAACCGGAACAGGATGCATGCTATTCCTGACCCGAAAGGTCGTGGAAACCGTGGGGTATATCAACCCGGCTTATGGCAAATACGGTTACGAGCACGTTGCCTATTCGCACCGGATAAGGATGGCAGGATTAACCCCGGCTTGGTATGTCAGTCTTAATGGATGGGAAGAGTATATTTACGCTTGGGATTTAGATCAGAGCGGCGCTGAGAAGCATGGGTACGTGAAAGAGCACTCGATGAGCAAGGAGGAAAAGGAGTCCCATATACGGGAGAACGAGAAGATATTCAATAAGGAGGTTTTGGGGAGTAAGTTGTATTATGGATATGATGCTTCAACTGAACCCACCCATTGAGGTAGAAACACCGTTAGGGCACGGTTGGTGTCTTGTGGTGATAGATTACGGCATTAACATTAATACGATATGGTTGGTGCGATTGGATAATGGTGAGGTTAAACATTTCGACTCGAATGATATTAAAATAAGTAAAAACCCAATGTTAGGCATATGAAAATAAAGGTTGAAATAAAGAAGTCTATATTTAGTAGCTTTAAAGACTATGGCTTTAAAAACATAGACGACATTGATTTAAGTAATGGAACACCTGTAGTTCCTTATTTAGATAACGTAAACGCCTACCCGTCATTAGGCAAAGTTGTATCTGTTTCAAAAGAAAATGGCAGGTGCTTTGCCATAATAGATTTTGTTAAAAAGCCATTTTTAGTGAGAAAGCCTACTATAACAAAATTCTCTTGGTTCCCACATGACGGAAAAATATTAATAGTATGTTTAGGGGTGCCGAATTGGTTTAATTTAAACCCGTTTACCGAACTGACTACCTTATGAAAAACGACCCCATCCTAAAACCAATCCTGCTCATGTTCGCTATGCTGCTCGCTCTCGGGTGGCTGTCCGGCTGTGGCACCCAAACATTCGAGTCCCGCCAGTACCCGATGCGTCACCATGAACGGACGCCAAAATACGGACGTGGAGACACGGTTCGGCAACGGAAGAGCGGTGATTACTTTGTAGTGGACTCTGCTGTTTGGCGTGAGGGAAGTGAGCAGGTGTTTTATGATGCGCATTGGTTGAATGGGATTAAGGCGAAGTGGTTGCCGGAGAATAGTATAGAAACAATTTAAAATAAATAATATGGAATTACCATCAGGATTTCAAATCGGAGATGAATGCGAATTTATCCCAACATTTAAACAACATACCGAAATGGGCATAGCGCCTGATGAACGGGATGGAAAAGTTGTTGCGGTTCGCTTTACAGAGGCGAAAGTTTTCTATGATGTTTTTGATACCTATTACGCTAAGGTATTTGAAAATATTCCGAGTGAAAAGGTGTTTAAAAGTGCGTGGGCTGATGTTAAGCCGTCGCCAGAACCGTTACCGGAGAAGGATATTGAGAAGATATGAAAAAAGTTTATGCAACACAAGATGATAGCGGGCATTCATACGTTATCCCATTTGAAATGAAAGATGAGTTTATCTCTGATTTGGACGGGCTTAGCGATGATAATATCTATGAGTGGGAAGATAAATACAGCCAGTACATGACTGGCGGTGATTTGAATAATGTTCAATTATACGCAGATATATGACCAACCACGAGAAATTAGTTGCCTCCCACAAATCCCGAATCCACCGTCACGCACCGTATGCGCTGATGCTCTGGCTATCTCCCTACAATTCGTCTAACCTTAGAATGTTTCCGACGCACAGGAGGTTGGAGGTGATATGAAACTCCCCTGCCAACAGACAAGGGAGAGTCAATTACGCCAGCGGAGCGTTAGCCCTGTTCTGAATAACAGATGGGGTTTCGTTGCAATACAATGCAGACAGAACCGGGTTACTTGTGTAAACGACCGAGTTGATGAATGGGATTGCTGATTGAGAAAAAGGCAAAATATCCAGGATAGATGCCGTTCCGATTGCGTGAACTTTGTAAGCAGGCGTAGTGTTATACTGATACGCTGTTACGGTAGTGATGTTTGCCATGTTTTAAATGAATAAAGTGAATAAATAAACAAAACAGCATAAAGGTATTGAATAATTTATACATTTATACAAATGATCGATACAATAGACATCAAGACCGCTAAAATCCCCTTTAACCATGTCCTAATCAAAGCTGATTCGGCGTATGATTTTCACGAAATACCCACACCAGACGGCTCAGTTAAGATACAATTAACCTATTTCAACCAAGACCGGTCAAAATACCTGTCCATATCAGGTAAAGTGCTCATGCTGCCCGAGCAAACATGGTTTTTTGGCAACAAAGGCGACGGTCACGGCGATGAATTTAACGCCATGGTACGAAATTCACTGGAATTTGATGCTAATTTTGATGTAAAAGTTGGTGACCGGGTGTTTTTTGACTACCGGGAACAAGTTGACGCTGAAATTGAGTGCAGATTGGTCAGAACGGCTGATTATGGGCTGTGCGTACTGGTCAGGCAGGATAGGGTGTATGGTGTTTACGAAGATGAACTGCGTCCCGTCAATGGATACGTCTTCTTTCTTCGTGACCAGTTACCGGATAAGCTGGAATTGTCGAGCGGGATACTGCTTACGCGGAACCATAATAAGTACGAACTGAATCACGGCATCGTGTTATCGGCTGATGCCCCATGCAGACAGCATTTGGAGAACGAATTTGAGCCGGGTATGGAACTTTCTCCGGGCGACCGGGTGCTGATAGCTAAGAATAGGGGGTTTCGTATCAGCTATGAGGTGGGAAATGAGGAATTGAGGGATATTGAGTTGGTGCATAGGAAGGATATAGCAGCAAAACTGATGAATACGCATACATTTACGGTAGATACAGAACCTAAACTTGTAAAGGATTTCAAGTCAATATCATTTAAAGATATTGGCGAAGATGCGTATACGGGTTCTATAAAAAACGCTATTGAGTTAGACGAATGGGGGACTATTAAATGAGATACGATCCCTCCTGCAAAGAACCCATCTGCGACAAATACCCGTCATTGCGTGGTATAACCGAAGATGATAAGCTATTACGTGTCGTTCTGTACATGATACAGGAGGATAGCCCATACCTGTTGGACGATAGGGATGATTACTCGGCACGGCTAAGCAAGGTTACCAAACACCTGAATGCTGAATATCCCGACATACTAACCGGGGAAAACTTAGAATATAATAAAATAGCCACAGCCATATTTATGGCAATGGATAACCTTGCTTTCGTTACGTGGCAATCAAAATTGATTAATTTTCACCAATTAACTGCATTCATTCGAAGCCCGTTAGGTATGGACGACGTAGAAAAGTCAGTTCGCGAGCGGTTAAATGTGGAGAAAGTACTGCCGGATATGCATAAGTCGCTGGTGGAGTATGAGAAGCAGATATTTCCTGATACGCATACGAGAAAGACGGCTAGACAGGAGACGGCGAGGTTGTTACAGTTTAGCGAAAAATATGCCGACCCAAAAGGAACAATATAGATACACCGCCGATTGGTCAACCATCTCCGGCTACACTGAGTTTGGCGGCTATAAAATCCCACTGCCATCCATGCCGCCGCTAAAGCACATGGTTAACTATGGCTTACCGGAGAAAGACCAGAAGTTCAGGCACACCGAAATACCGAAATCACTTCTAACACGAAAGAACCGAGTCACAAAAGAAGAAGAAGAGTGGATTGAAAATGAGTGGCATAAGCGCAAGAATGGGATTTGGATACTGATTAAAAACCAGCCCATCTATTTTACAGGCCCTTACTACTTCTTCCTGAATTATTGGTGGACGGTAAAGAATATACACCCTGGATTTCGTTTGTTTCAATGTTACGTATTCCAATTATGGAATATGGTAGTACGAAACGTTGATTGCTACGGATTATTTCTTATCGGCCCCCGTCGTGGTGGTAAGACTGAGTTCACATTGGGGGAAGAGTACGAGTTCTGCTCAAGGGTTCGAAATGTACAGGGGCACAATCAATCTAAAAACGATACCGAGGCTTACAAGAATTTCAAGCGCATTACCCGTGCCAATAAGAAAATGATCTGGTTTATGAAGCCGGTTCACAAAGGTAGTGATGACCCGGAAGATAAGTTAGAGTTCAGCTACCCATCTGAGCGTATGACGGACGCCAAGATGAAAGGCATGGCAGAGAATGACGCTAATTCAGATGAGATCAAGTACAGTGAGGATGAGTTGGGTAGTAAAATTGACTTTGAACCCGCTAAGGCGAGTGCGTATGATGGTCAGGAAACCAACCGGGGCATCCTGAACGAAGCCGGCAAGTTGGAAACCATGTCATTGATTAAGTGGTGGGAAGTATTTAAACCCACACTGCATTACTTTGACGGGGCTATTATAGTTGGTAAGTGCTGGGTAGAATCGAGTATCGAGGAAATAGATGATGAACAGATTGACGAGGTAAATACATTTTGGAAGGATAGCAACCCTGATGAACTTAATGAGAATGGTAGGACTACAACGGGGCTGTGGAGGATATTCATTACCGTAGAGGATGTAGCCGAGCCAGATGATTGGGGTTTCCCGAAACGGGAGGAAGCTAAACAGCGTTTGGAAAAGGAAATAGCTAACCTGCGGAAGTTGGGCAAGGAAAAGGCCATTGGGAACCTGTTAAGGAAATCGCCGACTAAAATTGAGGATGCTTTGACTCCGAGTGGGGAGAAGACGGCTTTTAACAAGGAACACCTTCAAGATATTACAAGACGGCTCGAATATCCCGAAGCGTACGGATTTGACCCAAAGGAATGGACTGTAAAGGGAAATTTTGAATGGACAAATGGTCAGCGGGATACCAAAGTTATTTTTGAACCTTGCGAGGATGGGAAGTGGGAGGTGTCGTATCTGTTAAAAGACGGAACTGACAATCATTTCATACTCGATGCAGGTGTTAAACTCCCCGGAAATATAAGAAAGTTCAGGGGTTCATGTGACCCGTTCGAGCATGACATTGACGAAATTGTAGACAAAAACAGAGCGTCAAAAGGTGCAGGTATTATATTTAGGATGTATGATGATATGGTGGACGGTGCTAAAAAGCATGATGACGGCACACCTTTTGATCTGGGATGGGACTGGGAAACAAACCAAGTCGTAGCGGATTACCTATTTCGAGAAGGCGATCCGAATGTGTTTTTTGAGGATATGTTAAAAATGCATGTATACTATGGAACTCAGATGAATGTCGAGAATAACAAGCGGTCTATAAAGGCATATTTCAGATCACGTGGCTATGGTATGTACCTAATGGATAGACCGGAAGAAACATTTGATAGCGCAATGTATCAGGCTAAACACATCAAGCAAGTTGGAACCCCTGCCACGGAGGAAACCATAAACCAATACTTTTCGTCAATATCAAGCTACGTGATGAACTTTAGTAACGCCATAAAGCATAAGCGGATTGTATCTGATTTAATGACAATGAATCGAAGCAAGAAAGTGAGAACGAAAAAAGATTTGGGCGTGGCATTTGGCTTCGTTCTATTAGCGAGAGATAAGGTGTATTTAAGCTACCCCGGTGATAATTTAGCGACTACTGGTGAAAATACGTGGTTTGTTTTTCAGCGAGTTTAGTAGTATATTTAAATATGAAAAAAGGAGTTGCTTTTATTTATCTTATCGTCACCCCGACGGGTCATAAATACGTAGGGTGTACCACAAATTAACAAACAGGATAAATGACTATAAAAATCTTTCTATCAATAGGCAAAGATTGATTTATAATGCATTAAAAAAATACCCGCTGCATCTTTGCCGGTTTATTGTAATTGAATCATGTAAGTTAGAGGATAGACATGATTTAGAGATATTTTGGATTAAAGAGTTTAACACACATAGATTAAATAATCCATTCGGATTAAACCTAACTCATGGAGGCAAAGGTGCTCCGGGTGCTTTAAGGACGGGAAATAGTATAAAGCGGAAGTTTGGTATTAATTGCGGAGAAAAAAATGGAAATTACCAAAGGCCATATACTCCAGATGAAATAGATAAAATGCGAGATGCAAAAGCATTTTTAATACTAAATTTTGAAACTGGCATATACTATTCAGGGACACGAGAGGCGGCTAAATACAATGGAATAAAAAGAGGAACATTGACGGATTGGGTAAGAGGCAGATACCCGAATAAATCCAATTTGCAATATGTGTAATTTTAATCATATCTTTAACACCCATATAGCCCCAACGCTAAAATGGCAGAACAGTTAAAATTCGCATCCAAGTATGTTTCGGAAACGGCGTACCCTTTCCCTGATGAATCAAACCCCGTAAAAGACGAAGGATATTTTTTAGCCGCCTGCAATGCGATGTGTTCAAAGTACTTTATGAACCGTTGCGGGTTGCCTTATGATGGATGGGGGACGCGCCGTTCTATTGGGGAGTTACGCGCTTACCGGCACGGGCGTAACAACATCAATAAGTATAAAAACTATATGGTTGGGTTGCCGGATGAGTCTGGCATACGCAAAACTACACTGAACATCTCATGGGATATGACACAGGTGCTTCCGCAGAAATGCGATGCTGTACTTGGCTTCCTGATGAAGAACAAATATGACATCAACGTTCAGGCAAGTGATTACGAGGCGCTGATGGACAAAAAGACTAAAGTCGCTGTAGCTAAAATTGTCACCGACATACGGCTTGGAAACCTGCTGCAGAACGTCAACCAATATCACACCGTTAACCTTGCTAAGCCACAAATTCCTGCCGCTAACAACTCCGTTCCAATTCAAACACCACAGGATGTTGACTTGGCTCAATCTATCGGCTTGTTCATGCTCGAAGAGGAAGCTGCACTGGAAAACCTGATCGATACCACCCGTTACATATCCAAAACAGAAGGTATAGAGGATTTGCAGAACGATGACCTTATTACTGTCGGATATGCGGCACGGGGCGTATTTACCAATCCTAATTCAAATGAGGTAGAAGAACGATACATCGATATTGAACGGGCTGTATTTCCACATTCTCAATACAGGGACTACCGTGACGCCTCTTGGGGTGGTTGGTGGGAGCGAATATCTATAGCAGAATTACGCAGGACTTCTGATTTGACCAGTAAGCAGGTTATTGAAATAGCCCGTAAATACGCCAACACGAATACATCCGGTTTCTTCTCTTCATTATACAATAACAACGATCAGTTTGATTTCAGAATGATCGATCAGATTTTGGTCGATGTATTCAGGGGGTATTGGATTGGGAGTAAGTCGGTTAGGGTTACCAGCGTGACAAGGGATAACGGTACGTTGGTAGTGAATAAGGTTGACGCCTCGTATGACCTGAACAAGGTCAAAAATAATAAGGGCAAAACCCTCGACGCCTACTCAAACATGACTGTCTACCGTGCATCTCTTGTCTTGGGTTCAATGTACGTATTCGATTACGGAGAAGATACCGACATCAACTATAAAACAGAAGGCGGTAAGAAATGGCCGCTGTTTCCTTTGAAGTTTACTCGCACTGGCTCTACTTCAATCGTGGAACGCTCTATACCTTTCGTAGATGATGCGCAACTAATCATGCTAAAATTGCGCGTGGCTCGTGCTAAGATGCCTGCACCGCCAAATTTAGCCATAGACAAAGGTGCGTTAGAGGGCATGAAGATTGATGGAGTTTCCTACAAACCCCAACAGTTGTTGAAAATACTGCAAGACGAGGGCTACCTGTTGATGGATACCAAGAACCAATGGGGGCAGAATCAGGGTGCAGGCAGACCGGTTGTGCCAATTGGAACAGACCTTATGCAAATCATTTCAGCTTGGTGGGAAGATATGTCCCGTACTATTGGCATGATCGAGAAAGTTACTGGCGTGAATGATATTTTTGCAGCGCAGACACCGCATGAGCAGACGGGGCTTGGTGTTAGCAAACTGTTGCTCGAAGGTAGCCAGAACTCGTTAACGCCGTTGATTAATGCGGGAGAGCAGATGACGCAATCGGTTTATGAGGTTGTAGCAAGTAAATGGCAGTGCGTGGCTAAGTATGCTACACCGGAGCAAAAGAAGAAATTAAGCATCTCACGCTCACTTGAGATAGTTGGTATAAGTGAAAAGATATTTGATTACGATTTTGACTGTCAAATTGTACCTGCGTTGAATGATAGCGATAAGCAATTAATGCTTGAAAATATCATGCAAATGCGCTCGGCAGCCCGTCAGGGTGGTTTGCAATCTATGAGTGAAGCGGATTTTTTGCTGGTAGAATCCATGATCCGCTCAGGAAAATTAAAGCAGGCTCAGATATATACCGCATTTGCTGTAACTAAACGCCAGGAACAGGCCAAGCAAGAACAAATGCAGGCTATACAGGCAAATGGGCAACAGCAACAGATGTCACAGCAGGCTAAAGGTCAAACTGATGCTCAATTGCAACAACAGGAAGCGCAGAATGAAGCGGTATTACAGGCTCAAAAAGGACAGCAACAGACACAGCAAGCGCTCCAGACCGAAATCATTAAAGGACAAAATAGGTTAAATGAGTTAAGATTACAGAGTTTAATTATGCCAAGGAAGTCAGCCTAAGCTATCCAATGAAAATGCCCGAAAGCCCAAATAAGCAGAACGATTAGAACGAGGGCGTATAGCAACCCTCTTATGCGTGGCGTAATGATACCACCGGGAAATATCATACCTAATATCCAAAATACTACCTCAATCACAATGACTGCGACAACGAGGTAAAGCAAAAGGTATAGTATCGATGAAATCATATTGTTAAAACCAATATGCATGGGAATTGTTTTAAATAAAAAAACCGAAGGCAGCTTGGGGTAGCGTATCCCTCGGTTACTAAAACCTTATCACAATAACTAAAGGTAAATAACAGTTTCCGTAATTCCAAATATTATCTCGGATATTCAAACTGCCCCTTCGTGTACTGTTCATGATACCTCGGACGTGAGGTAACCGGTGTGGTCACAGCCGGAGTTCCTGCCACATAGTTTGCGGCTGAATCTTGTGTAGACGCCGAATTATTGCCAAATGGTACTAATTCGGCCTGAGGTAGCGGTATTCCTGTTGTTAAGGGATACTGAATCGTTAAGTTTGATGCCATGATGATGATTTTTTAATTATTAAAAGTAATAAATCCATTTGATATAAAAGAATCTCCTGCATTAACTTTAGGCATAGGTATATTTTTATAAGTTTTAATCAGGGATATTTTATGCTGATAGGGTACGGTCTTATCCACAACCTGAACTATAAAATCATAACCACTTTCTATATGTCTTAATATCATACGGGGTTCAGGGCATGAAATTGTACCGGATTCAAAATAACCCTCACAGTACTCCTTGATTGGATTTTTTGAAATCACAATGCCTATGGTTTTCTTATTCAGAATATCAACACTTGAGCATTCAAAGGTATATTTATTCTTCATAAGATAAACTTTATATCAGTTTCGTGAACTAAATGTTTCCCCTCAATCGACACGGCTATAATAGGATTATACAAAACAATCTTATTCAGCCATGATGGGTCTGACTTAGTACCTACACTAACAACAGTGCCGGTATTTGGTTTTTGAATAGCGCTATCAGGCAAATATAATCCACTCGGAAGCTGTCTTATAGGTTCTGTTGGTTCGATCAGGAGGCGGTTGCCGAGAATGGTCATAAAGCTCCTGTTAATTTAAGCTCTTCAATAAACTTAAATACTTTGTCAGAATAATTTTGACTTGGGTCTAAAAAAGTAATTTCAAGATTATCACCATCGTAATTTAATGTAATCACATGAGCAATATGCGGAAATTTATAGGCAATCGCATTTCCTACCGCTATCTCTATCTGTAAATTATGCGCCTCGTTAAATAATTCTATTTCGTTCATCTTAAAGGTAAATTATATTTCATGCTTAAATAAATCTCATAATAAGGCATTCCGGTCGTATCTTTAATATACTTTCCAATTACTTTGTTGGTTTCACGCATGTTGGCTAATGGTTTCCCATCCTTCATAGTCATCATTTCAGATGGTATGATTTCGTCTACCGCGTTACAAAATTCATCATATCCCATTTTATCACGACCAAGTAGTTTATCTGATCTGCGCTGTGTTTCTACGGTCTGTTCGAGGATGGCTTCTTGGTAGGTCATTTTATCTTATTTGCAAATAAACCCCAACCGCCAGATGCGAATGGGCGAGAAAGGTATTTTTCTATGTTTTCGGCATATTCTTCATTAAAGTATTTAGGATTCGGATGTTGACACGTGGAAAGTAAATGTTTTTCATATTGGTATAAAGCATGGGCCTCATCTTCTGCCATTACCATGAATTCAGGGAGCCATGTAGGTATATTAGCCGGATACTCCTCGGCTGTGGCATTTATATTCCAAATACATTTGTATTTATTCATCTCACATCTCTCCATTTCCCATCGCTAAACCTCTGCACCTTCCCGCAAACAGTACACTTACGAATTTTGAATTTCGTTTGAAACCATGTATGGGAGAGGAGGAAGCAGTAGAGGTTCATTTTTTAATTTTATCTAAATATTCTTCAATTACTTGTTTTAATACTTCTCTTTCTTCTCCGCATACCAACCCTTCAACTGAATAGAAGTCATTTGCCCAAAGTAAAAAATCAATAATTTCATCCGGCGTAAAAAGTTTATCAGTCATATTTCAAATTTAAACCCGCAGGCGTCCTGTAATTTTTTAATTATGTATAGCGTAGGGTTGCCGCCTTTTTCAACCCTACGTAGGGTATCAAGTGCTATTCCTGCCCTTACGGCGAATTGAATTTCGTTTAATCCAAGTTCTTTTCGCTTGCTTTTAACCTGTTCTCCAATTGTCATGGCATCAAATATATGTATTAAGTACTGAATTAACAATAGCGATTTAAAGTTTTTTACTTTATAGTAGTACTTATGTATTTTTACGAAAACAAAATCCAAAGCATTTTATGCCAAACGATACTTTAGACTTACTTGAGCAAGCTGGCGTTCTAACAAAGAGCGAACCTACAACACCAACAACACCTAATACCCCTGATACCCCACCGGCACCGGAAGTAGCGAGTACTCCCGAGCCAACAAAAATCGAGCAGGCGCAAGCTCCACAATTTGACTTGGACGCAGAGTTAGTAAAGATTACTGACGGACGCGTTAAGACCAAAGACGATCTTGCGGGCATTTTAGAGAAGTATGGACAACTTGGCGACTTTGAAAGCCGCTTAAGCCAACTCGACAGCGAGAATACCGAACTAAAAGCCAAAGTAGCAACCGACCCGTTCGCCAATGATTTATCAAAGAAATTCAACGAACTGCTAAAAGGCGGCGCAAAACCCGAGCAAGTAGACGCATTCCTGAAACTGAACAAGCATGACAACTTTGAAAGCATGTCGGCTTATGATGCTAAGGCATTGGCGCTACAGGTTAAAATGGGATTGACTGAGAAAGAGGCTAAGATTTATCTCGAAGGCCAGTATAAACTCAACCCCGAAGATCACGACGAAGAAACGATTGCAAGAGAACAAATCCGGCTTAAAGTAGATGCACAGGATGACCGTAAGTACCTGACCGAGCATAAGGCACAGGTATCACAGGCTCCCGCATCAGAACAAGAGCAACAACAGGCTATACAAGCGCAGAAACAAACTCAACACATTGATAAGTTAGCGCCGATAGCAAATAATGCATTGAAGAACATCAGTTTTGCCAATATAAATATTAACGGTAAGTCGGATGACAAAGCAATATTCGCAGATTTTACCCCATCGGAAGATAGCGTAAAAACACTGCCTGCTAAAGTGGCTCAATACATACAAAGTAACTGGTCAGATATTCCGGCTAATGAAGATGGCGCTAAGCGTATATCTGATTTCGCCCAAAACGTACTCATACTGGAAAACCACGAAGCATGGCGTCAGCACGCCGTTAATGTGGCTGAAAAGAAGATACGTGAGGAATATCATAACCCATCGGCTATTAATCGTGGGCCGGATAATGTTGATAACGCAGGTAAATCAGACAGGGATACAAGGGCAGCGGCTGTTAAGGAATATTACAAACTCTAACAACTTAAAAAAATGCCAGTAGCACCTTATAATTATTCGAATCAGCCCTCCACCGTGATGGGCACAACCTCGGAAGGTTTCGTAACCGGACTTGGTTTATTAGCGGACATACCGCAAGTACGTAAAGACCTGCTTTCCCGTCATGGAATGGAAAAGAACTGGTATACCATGCTCAAAGAAATGGGTTTAGGTATGGCAGTAGAAGGCCCCAACTACGCACACTGGGAACAGGATTGGATCATTAACAACTTCTTGGTTGGATCAATCGTAACCCCATCTACAGGCCCCAGTACATCCGTAGTTATTGCACTTGATACCGCTTCAATGTACACCACGACCGTTACGGGTTATGGCACTCAATCATTTTCTTATCCTGCACAATGGGATATTATCAAACTGGTTGATAACACCGAGGCTCAAATCGTACTGAAAGACGAAACCGTTACGCCTCACCGCTTAACTATTAAGCCCCGTTTGACTACCAATGATTTGGTTTCAAAACTGAATCCGGGCAGCCGCTACTGGATAACTTCCAATGCGTTTGGCGAAGGTACATTAGGCGCTGACCCGAAAGAGCCACGTTTGTATCGCCAGACCAACAACTGCCAGATTATCAAATCTTCTTATGGCATCACCGGTTCAGCAATGACCGATCGTATGCCTGTGAAAGCTATTGGTGGCGCAGAAGGAAACTATATGCTTGTTGTCGGTTCAGAATCAACTGAAAAGTTGCACATGGACAGGATTTCAAAAGCATTGTGGTTCTCTGTTCAGGGTGATAATAACGTTACGCAGAACATGGGTGCGGCTCAAAACCGTCCTACTCCTGTACGTACTACTCAGGGCTTGGATGACTATATCGTGAATAACGGCGGTAACATCCTGACCTACGCTTTCGGAAACTTGGCTATGCCTGATTTCGATAACGTAGGTACGATCCTGCAACGCGAGCGTGTAGCAAGCAAAACATTCCTGATGCCTATGGCCTATGGACTGCGCACACAGGTTGACAATACCCTGAAAACATACATGAACAACACCTGCTTCCAATATGCGGCTGCAAGCGGTAAGATCAGTTCAGATATGTTCAATTCATTCTCTGACAAAAATGACTTCTTCTTATGGCTCGCCTTCGACGGTGTTCATAAGGGTGGTTACAACTACCTGTTACGTACACAGGAAGAACTGAACGAGCAAATGGGTGCCGGAACAGAAGGCTATAACTGGGCAGGTGTAGGTTACGTATTGCCAATCGACTTTGTTCAAAGCCGTTTTGATAAGGACGCAACCGCTTCTGTAGGTTATCGCTACAAAGAACTGAACGGGTATAACCGTGAAATGGAACAACACTATACTGGTGGTGCGGGTATTGATCCGGCAACATCTTCTATAGATGCCAAGTTCTTAGACATTCGTTCTGAGATCGGTGCTGAAAATGCACTGGCAAATACCATGATAAAGCTCATTGGTATCTAAGCATAATTTAACGGGAGGGCGAAAACCCTCCCTATTTTTTAAATTAAAAAAAATGGCACTTTATATTTTTTGTTGTATATTTTAGTATGGCAAAAGATTACAGTCATTTAATTGGAGAAAAAAGAGGGCTTTTAACCGTAACCGGATTTGGGAAAGGTAGGAATGGTAAAACGCAAATATGCACGATGTTGTACTGCACCTGCGATTGCGGAAAACAAACCGTTTATAGACCCGAAAGGTTTATAAAATTTGAAAAACCATCATGCGGTTGTCAGGTTAGAGCAAGGTTCTATAAGGTAATAGAAAAGGACGGTCGTACCAAATACCCGGAATATCATGTCTGGTGGGATATGATAAGGAGATGCCACAAATAGAATTATGATGGATATCATAGGTATGGTGGAAGGGGGATATCCGTTTGCGATTCTTGGAGGGAAGATTTTTTTAATTTCCTTAGAGACGTAGGAAGCAGACCAGATGGTAATAGAAAGTTTAGTATTGAAAGAATCGATAACAATGGTAATTACTGCCCGGATAATTGTAAATGGGCGACACCTAAAGAACAGGCTCAAAATAGGAGACCTGCAATCAGATTAAAAACAACATAAAATAAGATGGCAATATATATCAGCGACGAGGTCGTAACCAAAGCTAAACTATTCGAGAGATTAGGCATTCCACCAAACTCTATTCCCGCACCGCGTGAAAAACGTTTCCAATTACCAACCAGAACTGACGGTGACGGAAATTCACGTCATTTACATCGATTGATGTGCAATGAGTTTTCAATTTACCTGCCAAAGGAGAACCGAGAAGTCCGTGTGCGACTGGCAACTACTCAAAAGAAAGACAAAGAGCAAAATTTTGAGTATTTCCCTACCGATAACGCACTGGAATCTGGCGAAAAAGGATTAGTGGTGGTAAATGATGATATGACATTCCTGTTTTGGTTCATCAACCCAATGAACCGTCAAAGCCCGTTCAGGAAGCCACAAGCGCCTGTATTCTATGAGTTCTTGGATAATGACCATCTGGCTAAGGTTGACAACGATAAAGAAGAACTTCGAATTACCGCCATGTCTATCATACTCGGACAGAACGCATGGCCTATGTCGCGCTTAAAAACGCTGGCTAAGGGTATCGGCATTCCCGGTGTAAATGATATGACCGACGAGGTTGTTAAAAGCACGTTGAAATCAAAGGCGTACGCCGACCCTATTACGTTTATCAATCAGGCAGAAAGCCGTGAAGTTGCATTTAATGGCAAGATACAGGAAGCGATTGACCTACACATCATACAGCTGCGTACTGTAAACGGTATGCAACGCTGGTATCTGAACGGAAGTGAAATTATACCGGTTCAGTATGGCATTGATGCCCGCAAGGTATTGGATGACCATTTATCAGCCAAATGGTATATGTACTCTGACGAAATCAATGCCGCGTTGACCAACACATCTATCGCATCGAACTTAGCATCGCCTGAAAACGATGCCGCTTTTGAGAATCCGCCTATAGCTGAAACACAATCAGCACAGTTGGATGCTGAACTATGGGATGCCTACCAAACGCTTAAAAAAGATGAGCGTAAAATGGAAAAGGTATTAAAATATATGGACGTGGATATTACCAATCCCGGATTAAATACTAATGTTAGGCTTGCTGCTGAAAGAGCGCAGGAAGAAATCGCATTGTATAAAAAAGGTCTTGAGCTTGAAAAACTCAATGGTTAGCTTGATCTCAGGGGTGGTTTCCTGAATTATTTTCATATTTTTGGTTAAAAAAGTGGTGTGTAATGCATCACTTTTTTTATATATTTACAAGGTTAAGCAAGTATAGTCAATGAAGGTACTTTTTCTTTGGAACCGTTGTGCTGATTACATCCAAAAATATCAATCTGGAGCAGACATCGTTGACTATTTTAATACCAAACTTTCAGAGGTTCAGTATGAGTTGTTTAACGACCTTAGCCCCCTATACGACAAGAACGAAATGGTCAAGGAGTTGCTCAACTTTTGGGTTAGACAACAGGCTGGTTCATCTATGGTTGACGGCTCTCAATCGCTCGGAAATGATCCTGAAATAGTTAACCGTCCCTTGGCTATAGGCTACACAGACGGCACTAGTATTTTATTTTCCATAACAGAAGCATCAGAAAGTGAATTGGTGGCGGCAGCAAGAATGCCACAAAGAGCGCCGAGTGTAAATAAAAAAATAGTATACTATAGATTTAACGCCCCCGGAACGCTAAATTTCTACCCCGCAGCCATAACGCCATATTTTTGTTATTACTTAGTCTATCCAACCGAGGCTAAGATAGCGTTCACTTATTCAAGCACAGACGACGAGGATATTATGACTTACGATGACGTTGATAGTATTGATTTGGCTTGGCCGGAAGCGGCTGACAATTTAATCATATATAAAATGCTTGAAAAGATTGGTGTCAGTATAAGGGAAGAATTATTACAGGCTTATGCTAAATATGGTATAACTCAATTGGCACAGGTGGAGGCTGTATCTAAATGACAAAGGCCGAACTCGTGTCGCAAGCCCTAATTAGGATAGAGGGCGGTGCCATCACGGTAGACAGCACCGTTCACTGGGGCGAAATGGAAACCTACCTATGTATGGCGGTAAACTATGTCATGGTAGGGCAGTACTGGGCTGAAAACAAAGCAGAAGGTGGGCATAACATTAACCCGCTTCTGTACACGGTTTTTGAAAACGTAGTCATACAGCAAGATTCAACTACGAAACGATATTATTTCAATCTGCCCAAACGACTTATTACTTTACCTAAAGCACGGGCACTCGAAGTAAATACAATGTGCGGAAAGATGTGTTACCCGCTTAATCAGGGTGATAACGCATTGGAGCGGTTCTATGGTGAGCTAAAACCAGTTATATCCTACTTTCCGGAAGGACAAACTAAGGTATGGCTGTATAACAAGCCCGCTTTGGTAAGTAAGGTACGAACGAAACAATGGGTTCACGTAGCTGATTTGGATGATGATGACGAAGTAATATTGCCATCGGAGGGAGATGTTAAGGTGGTAGATTTGATGGTTGATTTTTTTATGAAAGAGCGGCAAACTCCGCAGGATTATACGCAGGATAATAGGGATAACTAATGGTAGCCACAGAACAAATAGTCATAGAGTTATGCAAGGAGACCGGGGAGCCGGGACTAAGTAACAACCAGACGTTGTGGGGCTGCGTCTTTGACGCAATTCGCGACCTGAGTCTGCACGCGATGCCTTGTTGGGGAACTATTGAGGGGCTTACCGCCAATAACCTGAATGCTATCTGCTGGCCTAAAGCATGCGTTAAGCCACTAATGACATTTGTTACCCGTAACGGACGTTCTTTTGCTCTTTCAGTTGATGATTCCCTGCTTGGCACAATCAATAAAACTAATTTTAACGGAACGGCAGACCAAGCCCTATGGGAGTTTTACAGGACTGACTTGTTCTATGCCGTTGCACCTTATGTAAGTTGGAACTTTGGGCTTGGCGAGATTTATGGATTGCCGAGTGATGCCTTTAAAACGGGCATCGTTACTTATGATCAGCCCAACCGAAGAAGTTTTATAAATGGTGTAAGTGTGAAGTCGAGTGATACTTATGGCATGTTTTTTTCCAGCGACGGTTTGTCAGTTTGCCCTGAATGGGTTCCATCGCAATGCAAAGAGGCTATTGAGTTCTTTTCATTAGCTAAATACTATCGCACCAGAAATCCAAATTTAGGCGAATTAAATCGTAAAAATTATAAAGAGGAGTTTCATCGTTTGAGTTCTTACGAAATCGATGAAGGTTTGACAGCATGGATCGACGCCATGCGCAGCAATGTGATGTCTGCACCAAAACTATAGCAATATGGCAGATAAAAAAATCACAACCAACAATTTTGTCGATGCGGTTGATGTTGACTCGTCAGATCAGTTCATCAAGCAATCCGCCGTCCGTCGCATGGTTAATATGCGTGTATTCGGTTCTGGCAGGCGTGGTGTCGCTACATCCATACTCGGCAATACTTTGGTTGCTAATAATCTGCCGGAAGGGTTGAATAAGTGTTTGGGTTGGGCAGCAAATGAAGAGCAGGGCAAATTGTACTATTTCAACTGGAACTCAAACGCCAATCACGGAATTTATTTCTACGATATAAAATCAAATACTATCACGCAGGTATTATTGAACCTGACCGATACGAACGGTGTTGACATACTTAAGTTCGACACCGGTTCGCCAATCTACCATGCTGACGTTATACAGGACGACCTGTTATATTGGGTTGATGGGCTGAATAAAGCCCGCAAAACGAATATTAACCGCTGTATAGACAAGACTTCAAGCGGGTATGGAACGGTCATTACAGAGGAATTTATCACGGCTTACAAGCAAGCACCGATATATAGCCCAACATGGCGGTTTATAACCGACCTAACCAAAACATCGAACTACCTGTATGGCATACAGATTAAGATGTGCTATCGCTTCTATTATTTCGATAATGAGAAGTCGGATTGCTCACCATACAGCGATGTTCCATTGCCGCCAAATGAAAGCTATCTTGGCATAGGCAATGTTTCATTCAATAACAATGCGGTTGAATGGACTTTGGAAACAGGTAGCCGGGATGTGACCAAGATTGAATTACTGGTTAAGATAAACAGCGATGACTGGGCAAGTGTAATTGTGCTGAATAAGGATGATCTGAACATACCAGACTATTCCACTTTTATTTACACGTTTTATAATGACGGGCCGCTCGTATCGGTAGACCAGAACGAAATAGCACGGCCATATTCCTACCTGCCCTATAAACCAAAGTGCCAGTCGTTTTTGAATAGGGCAATGTCCTATGCGAATTTTCAGGAAGGCTTTCCGGTAGTGCATATTGATGCCAGTATTGTAGTAACATTCAAGCCATTTTACCTGCCATCTGGTACGACTTCTCAACTGAACAGTCCGGCCTTTACATCGAGCCTGACAAGCACAGACGAGCATGGGGGTATATTCAATTCATGGTTTACTACCGCGACACACTTTTTGGTAGGAAGCGATGTCAAGAAAGGGAACGTATTTTTCATACAATCCTTTGGGGGGAATGGCGCAAGACCATTCTCGTACATTGCAACCAATGCAGATACTGCCAGTACGGTAGCCTCACGAATTAAACAGTGGCTTCGTACGATTGATGCAGTTGGAACAGGAACCGTAACGGGCGAAAGTGCCGCAGGCGGAAATGCAGCATGGGATTTTACTATTGAGGCGCATGAGGGCAAGAACGCTATAACATTTGCTACATCCGTTACGCCGGTTAATTACTCATCCCTATTGGACAATGGGTTATCCATTAACACCATTAAGCAAGGGGCAAGCAGAAAGTACGGTATCATATTTTACGATGACGACGGGGTAACAAGCGATGTTTATACTGCTAATTCGCTACTGGTTCGTACGCCATTTGAAACGGAATATGGTGCGGATGGGGTTACTCCTATTGGGTTACAGCAACCTTTGCATACTATCACCATCACATCATTGCCGCCATCATGGGCTACTTACTTTTCCATTGTTAGAACCAATGATACAGCTACATTCATTCAATTATTAATTCAGCAGGTTACGACCGTGGTTGTGGCTAATGAAGATACATATCTCGATATGATTGTTGGTAGCTTATTTACCTATCAAAAGATACACCCTGACACGATATTAAAGTACGAGTTCTTACGTGGCGACCGGTTGAGGCTGATTTCAGATGAGTCAACCACACCGCCGACACCTTATACACCATATTACGAAACAGAGGTGTTATCCTATTCTGATAATGTAGTTGAATTGGTTAACGCAAATATTACCGTAGCTAATCCGCCATCCAATAATGTAACACCATCCGTTGCGCCAGATGCGGGGCACGTTGGTAAGTATATCATCATTAACGATGTGCAGCGATTGATAACCGGAATATCGGGTGCGGATTACGTATTGGACGAGCCTTTGGTTGCCAATGTGAATTTCGCAGGTGGTTCGGCTACGAGTACGGTTTACCCGAATTACTCATACAGGGATACACGCGGGATATTACGCATAAAAAAACCACCTGCTACCTACACCTTTTCGGGTGGATCGATGCCATTAGTTGAACTATACCGTCCTGAACAAAACCTGAATAACTTAGCCTATCTTGAGTTTAAGGATTTTCAACAGAAATACCCTATTAAGAACGGCGCATTTACAGGGAATATTCAGTCGCAAGACCCTGCACATCCTGTAACTACTCCGGCAATCATCCAAATATCACAGGGCGACGCTTACGTGAGAAACAGGGCTATGCCTACCAATAATGCCGACCCAAATCCGCAGGTGGTTATCGACCAGATATGCGATCCGAACTTTTCTGACTTCTACCAATCTAATCTGTACGGCACCGGTCGGGTATTCCCACAGGATCAGGGGTTTGGGCAGGTTACATTTACGCAGCGGGTTCGTTTCAGTAAGAATTACATACAGGGAACCAGAATTAACGGGTTGAATGACTTTGATAACTTAGACCGGAAGGATTATAATGACCAATACGGCGCTATGGTACTAAGCAGGATGCGTGGCGATTACCTATTCCTATACAAGCAGCTCAAAACTACATGGACACCGGTATCCAAACGGTTGATACAGGACAATACCGGAAACTCATTGCTGACCACCTCGTCTGAATTGCTGAATGATCTCCAATACAGCACATGGGAGGGCGGCATAGGCGACAACCCCGAAAGCTGGCTGGATGATGGTTCATATCAAAAATATGCATCGACTAATTCAGGCGTATTCATAAGGATTGCGCAGGATGGTTCGATACCGATTTCAGAACTGTACTTATTTGACAAGAAAGCACGGGATTTATTATCGGAAGTAGCCAAAAACTCACTGACCATATCCGGCTCGCATGACAGGGTAAACGGAGAGGATGTTTGGGCTATACCGGCCTATATTGACTATATCTTCAACGGCTCATTTTACACGAACGATTGGCGTACGGCCAATCCATTGTTCCCAACAGGAACTACGTGGGCTATCATAGCGCAACCCGCTCACTCTACCGCAACCGTTGTAGGCAACCAGATACAGATAACCGGTACAAGCACATTAGGGGCTGATTTCTTTACTTTTCAGGGAACGGAACCGGATACAAGCCTGACACCCGTAATAAAGTTTTGCTTCAATGTTATTCCGGACCCTAATCCCACGTTGATTTGGGTAGTAGATGCTACGACGAACTATTGTGATGCGCCGGGAGGTGACAACAATGGGCAGTATGGATGGAAAATACTTGATGAAAAAAATGTAGGAACCGGCGTACTTACAGGCCGGATAATGCCTAACGTGCAGAATATATCGCCCGATGCTATCGTACCGAATACGGCTACAATAACTTACAATCCAAATACGGACGCAACGCCAAGCGGCGGTTCTAATGGTGATATTTGGTATAACGGACTATCGGATACATTATATAAAAAGATAGCCGGTAACTGGGCTTTATTGGTTGATAAGGTAGTTAATACGAACTATATACCCACCATAACAGACGCTACCTCATGCCCGATACCACCACCGACATTTAACTTTATATTGAGTTCAAGTTTCAATACACCATTCACCTCGTTGGGATGTACCGGTGCACCGACATTTACATTTCCGACCCCGGTAAATACAAATACAGGTATGAATTTTACTGGAACTATACCTGCGCAGACTATATCTGTTGGGTTGGGAGCGGGTGCACCTGTGACTCGGCGGTTAGACCTTTACATTGACGGAATATTGATCTCATCACGAACGGGTATAACAGCACCGGGGGTTTATAATTTGAGTATGCCGAGTACAGCGGACACGCATAATATAACGATAGGAGTGAATACGTAACATGAGCCTGCAAATCATACAAAATCAAACTGGCTATGTAAACGCCCCGGTCGCCGCAACAGACACAGGGTGGGTTATTTCCGATGGAAGCTTAATCCACTCGGCTTGTAATGCCGGTTTTACGCAATCCCTTACTGATTTTGGATTGGTAGTCGGTAGGCAATACGTTTTTACATACCCAGTGTCCAATAGGACATCTGGCGGTGTTCAGATATATGCTGGTACACAAGCTGGCACAAATCGCACAGCTAATGGTACGTACACCGAAACACTAACTCAGCTTAATAACAGTTCGATATTTTTCTTTTCAGATGGAAATTTGCAGGTTGACGGTTTGAAGTTTTATGATTTACTTCTCGGCCCAAAATCAGCTCAGGTTGTATCTTTCTTTGATAAGGCTAATAAATGGTGTGCCGATTACGAGTACACAAACGACGTCATGGCTAAATTCATTGACTCATTCATAAGCTGGAAGAATGGTGAATTATGGGTTCACAACACCAATCCTATTCAAAATAACCTATATGGTGACCAATATTCATCAAAGCTAACTATAATTGTCAATGCTGAATATCAACGTGAGAAAATATTTTATAACTTTAGATTAGATGCGGTAGGAAAATGGTATATGCCATCGATAACCACGCCGGATAGCAATCAATTTCCTAATGGTATGCTGACTCAGTTAAAGAAAAATAACTTTAAGTTAATTGACAATAAACTTTGGGCGGATATTTTGGGCTGTGTTACCGACCCGAACTTCGCCGGAATTAGTGACCCAACTCAAAGGCGATTAGACGCCCTATTCAATGGGCGTAAAATGCAGGGCGGATGGCTTATTATTGATTTGCAATGCGACGACACAGAGTATAATGAAATATCCTCTGTGGAGACATATTATGTCGAAACTTCTCGTTCGTTTTAATTATATTTGTATTGATAAATAACCGCTGCCACGGTTAGTAAGATATTTAATAGCCGTTGATTCGGGGGATGTTGGCAGACTGAACCCGGCTCATCGGCTTTTTTAGTATTATGCCACCGAGAAGTAAATTATCTGATATTGAAAGGTTTATTAGTTTCGTTAAATACACTCCAGAAAACGGTTGTTGGGAATGGCAGGCAAGCAAAAACAAAAAAGGCTACGGTTCATTTAAAACAAGGGAAAGGGGGTATTTTGCGCATAGGTATTCTTATATGCATTACATAGGAGAAGTGCCGGAAGGTATGAAAATTTGCCATAAATGCGACAATCCGAGTTGCGTAAATCCGTTTCACTTATTTTTGGGTACGCAGAAAGATAACATGAACGATGCTCAACTCAAAGGAAGGATGCCGGTAGTTACCCATCCAAGTAAAACCGCATATAGTTATGGGTGTAGGTGCCAAGATTGTACAAGGCTTGCTACCGAAGCGCGTTTTGACGCAAGATACAATGCTGGATTTGTTAAAAAGCCTATATCCGAGCAGAAAAATAGAACCGTTAAAGAGTATGAGGTTTTGGAAATTAGACGAATGTATGATTCGGGTAGTAAGATAAAACAAATTTGTGAGGCATTCCCTAATTTACAAAGGCGCCATATAGATGACTTAGCAAAAAGAAGAAAATGGAAATGGTTGCAATAAATTGATTATTATTGTATGGTAATTATATAATTTTAAATTATGACGTACGTAAAAGCAGCCGCAGCTACAAGCAGAACACCATTAGGCAATGACCAGAGAATGCAATGGAACTCATTCTTGGACTACCTAAAGCAGAAGGGCATGCAAGGAAATCCCGCATTGGATAACCGTGACACCGGCTTAGGACAGAAGTTAATGGAAGAATACCGGGCACAAAACCCACATTTTACCTTAACATACGACCAAGTTCCGGCAGTCCAATCGGATTTACAGAATTACAGGCAGTCATTGATACAAAAATGGAAAGCTAATCCTGCTGCTGCTCCGGATGTCAAGTCAGAAGATGAAATAATGGGTGGGATAAGCCCCGTTGACGGGTGGCTCGGTAGCCGGACTTCATCTTACAGATATCCTGTAGCGGCGTTTAATGGACAGAACTACGGGACTAATACATCCGCCTATGATGCCGCGATTGCTAAATTAAAAAATAAGTGATAACTTTAGGCAAAATGGAGCAAACATTCACTGAAGACCAGGTTCTCGACCTCGTGCACGCCGCGATAGCAGACAAGCCACAGGTAGAATTACCTGTAAAGCATGTGTTCACCAAAGGCTTGTACTCCCGTGAATTGTTTATGCCTGCCGGGTTGGAGATAATGAGCAAGTGCCATAAAACACAGCACCAATTCGTTATCGCTTATGGGAATGTTGATATTTACCTTAAGGGCAGAGGATGGGAGCGCGTAATCGGATACCATAAGGGTGTGACAGAACCGGGAACGCGCAGGGTGTTCGTTACCCATGAAGATACAATGCTGATTACCTTTCATCCGACAGAACGGTTTCCTACAGATGAATGCGGTGTTGAGGAAACGGCTTTATTGGTTGAACATGATATTATAGAGGCTCGCGAGAACCCATACTTAGAAGGAAGAAAACAGGAGGCATTACAATGAGTTTCGTTATAGCCGCAGGCGCAGTATCGGCAGGCTTAGGCATATATAAGGCTGTTAAAGGCGCAAATCAAACAGCGCAGGCTAACCGTTTGGCTAAATCAAACATATTTACGCCCGAGGAAATGCCTTCCGAGGTTGGATTAGCCACAGACTTAGCGGCTCGCAACTACACGAATGGCATGCCCGGCGATGCACAAGCACGCAATGATATAAACCGGAATTCAGCGACGCAGTTCTACCGGGGCAGTCAAGGCGCTTCAAGCGGGGGAGACGTGCTCGACCTTGCTACACGCATAGGACAAGGAACCAACTTGGCTACCAATAATTTAAATGCACAAGAATCGCAATATAAAGCGCAGGCATTGGGCGGTTATGAATCTGCATTGGGAAATCAGGCTCAATGGCAACGGCAATTGTACAACAACAATACACTACAACCATACCTGCGTACAGCTAATCTTGCCTCATCAATGTATGGCGCAGGTCAGCAGAATTTGTACAGCGGGTTGGATGATATTGGTTCATCCGTCATTGGTGCAGCTAAAGCTTACGGCGGTGGTTCAGATGCGACTACGCAGCCACAGGGCTCACCGGTAAACAATAGCCCGTATGCAACCCCTATTACCACAAATAACACCCCGTACGTACCATATAAAGTACCGGACTACACTAACTGGAAACCTTTTTAGCGATGGATGAACTATCAGGATTTGAAGGCGATCAGTCGCAACAAGGGCAAGGATTAGCCTATGTTCTGCCACAAAGCAGGACTACGGGATACTTCATGCAGTTAGCTAATGAAAGAGAGTCCGACAGGCGTGCGCAGGCGGCGTTATTACAGCAACAGCAACAGAAAGCTAATGAAGCATATGCAAATCACCTGTATCAGTTTAAAACACCCGAGATTGCCAATGAGTACACCAAATGGCTACAACCTAAATTCGATGACTTATTGAGCAGCGCAGCGCAGTATCATGCCTCTACAGGGCAAGACCCTTTTACAAATCCTGACTTCATCCGTCAAACAAATCAGCTTAATACGGTTGCGAAGTCTACCGACCAAGCTAATAAGCGGGCAGTTGCAGTAGCTACGGCTATAGCTGATAAGAGTAAAAACTATACACCTGAGAGCAAACAGGCCAATATTGATTGGTTGCAAAAATATCACAGCGATCCCGTGAGTGCATTATACACTCCGCCACCGCCATTGGAAGAACGGAATTTGGACTTGAATGATGCGGTGAAGTTGGGACACGCTACGGCAAATGTAAGAAGCGCAGGCGGATACACCATAACGGAACCAAATTCACACAACCATGTTGTACAAGGGCAGGCAATATTAAGCCAACCGGAGTTTTCACCATTGCTTCAAGGATATGGAATCGACCCCCATGTTGGTGATATTGGTGGTATACCAAACGGTCATGGCGGAACGATATATCCTACTGATGCACCACGTGTTAATGCTATAGCTGACCAGATATTACAGAATGCACAGCAACCGCATTATACTGCTACGCTACAAGCTGCCGGTATTGACCCAGCCGACCCGCATGCAAAGGATAAATTAGTTGATGTAGTCACCAAGCAAAATGCGGGCTATGGTAAGGTATTGGGCGATTTTAGAAGCAGGCTCGACGCCAATGTAGAAACAAAAAAAGTGCCTGACTATGGAGAAGACAGGTTAGCTATAAGTGAAGCTAATTTAGATTTGGCTCGTCAACGCATGGAGTTGGCTAAAGAAAAAGGAGTTAAAGACACCACTCCGATATACCGTCAAAAGTTAGTTAGTGATATGTTGACAGGAGTTCCGGGGAGTGGGGAGACGCTTACAAACCGGCTAAAGGCTGATCCGTCTTATGATCCAAAAACAGAACTGGGTATTAAGGTAGAGGGAGATAATATAAAATTCACTATTCCGGCACGCCGAAAGTTCGATCCGAAAGCCAATAATGGCGCTGGGGACTATGCTGATGTTCAGCCATCGCACGTGGTAACGATAAATAAACAAGACCCTAACGCAGATGTTGAACTAAATGAGTTGGTGAATCAATTAACCGGCGAGAAGGTAGACATATCTGCATTAAGAACAGTTGGTGGTAAGAAGCATTTGCCTACGGTTCAGAATAATGCCGGAACCGGGCAACATGGGAAAACGACAACGTTACAACAAATACAATCAAAAGTAGGTAAGCCGGGATTCGAAGGATATACGCAACAAGAGCTGGTTGATTATTATAAAGCTCAGGGATATAATATTAAATAGATGGGAACAGTAGACGACGATTTATTACCACCTCCCCCTAAAAAGGTTAGTTCAGGAGACGATGGGTTACCCCCGCCGCCTCCTAAAAAAAAATATACCCCACTCTACTGGTGGCACAGGTTCATTAACTGGTTTAGGTAGCCTACCCGACCCCCTTTCCCCGTCAAGTACTGAACCTGTTACGCCATTTACTCCGCAATACCACGCCGCACAAGATGCGAAATCACAGGCGCTGTCGAACCAACTTGAGGGCAACTTGGCTGCATACAGGCAAGCGCAAGGTGGAAACTTAGTTGCACCAGATCAACAACCCGATCAAATCAAACAATACGTAGCGCCAACATTTAGCCAAAAAGCCGCTTATGAGTTAAAATCCATAGCAGGCAGCTTGAATAAAGGTATTGCCAATATGACTATCGCCCCATTGTATTATGGCGCAAATAAAATAGGTCTGGTTGATGATGCGGAAACAAAGCGGGTACTTGATCAGGTTGCCGATAGCCGAAAGGAAACATTCGGTTTAGACCCGAGCACACTGCAACAAGGCGATAGTAAGGTTCACAATGCTATCAACCAATTCGCTTTTATGGCTCCGTCCTTAATAACAGCGGGGGAAACAGGCGGCGCTTCATTTGGATTGCAAACAGCCGGTCAAGCTGCAACCGCCGTTCAAAAGATGAAGGACAATGGCGTTAAGTTTGATAACCATTCCGACGACCTCTTCATACTCGGTTCAGGTGTTATTGGGACAGCGTTAGGTCGTGGCAGCATGGGTAAGGTATTTAACTCATTCGGGAGCGCCGCTAAAAGCAATATCGTATCAGGCTTGACAGCCGAAGCCATACAGGAATTAGGTGAAAAGGGCATACAGGCAACCTCGCAGGATATTGCAGATGCTTTCCTGTCCAAAGCCAACACGCTTGCTGAAAAAGTTGGACAAACTGGGTTATCTGCTATAGCCCAATATGCTAAAGTTGGCACGGAGTTATCTGCCGCTAATGCTGCCACATTCGGAACTAAGAAATTAGCCAATGCTGTGAGTGGCGAAGAGCCGTTTAAAGATACCACAGGTGCAGACTTTGTACAAGGGGTATCGGAACCGTTCGGTTTAGATCAGAACCCACATGGTGATTTGAAAGCAGCATTGGGCAATATAATAACTTCGCCTGCCGCAGTATTTGGCGGGATAACGGGCGCTGGTGAAATGTTAGGCATGCTTGGGCACAATCCTAATCCAACTATTGAGAAATTACAGACCGATAATAGCCCCGAAGCTGTTGCGTCACTAAAACAAGACGTTGTACAACACGGTAAAGAAAAGGGCTGGACTGATGAGCAGATACAGCAAGCACAGGACGGAGTTGATTTACTATCCAATACGGTAGCCAAGTTACCGCCCACCTTGCCTGCTAAAAAAGTTACAAAAGGTGTATCCATTATTATGGGTCGAAATGAATTGGAGGGTCAATTAAAGGACTTACAGGAACAGCGAAGTAAACTTGACCCATCTGTATCTGAAATACCCGGACAGCAGGAGCAGTTGATACAGGATAAGATAGACCAGGCCAATGATAAATTAAAAGACCTGGTTACGGGAAACCGTACTACTTATTCAAAAGGAGTTGAAGGCGATGAGGGAAAGTATTTTAAAACTGTAAATGGCGTTAAAGAAGAAATTACGCCTGAACGGTATGAATTGGAGGATATGGAACGCAAAGCTAAATCACAGGTAAAAACTGATGAGATAGCTGATATAGTCGGGTTAACGCCTGAATCAAAAGACAGCAGTATAGAAACATCCGAAACTACATCTGAAAATAAAAGTCCTGTCGATACTGCGCAGGAAGGTGTTAGCCCATTGGTAGCCGATGCGGGTGTTTCTACTAATGCAGAACCAATAACACAGGAAGGAGAACAACAAAATGCCATTCAAGAGCCAAGCACAACGGGCGTACCTATACAGCCAACACCCGGAGATAGCAGCGAAGTTCCAATCGGAGACACCGAAGGGAGCCAAGTTGCCGGAGAAAGTCAGCCACAACCCGAAAACAGCGGCGGCCGCGATGCACAGCAAGCGGAAGAAGTAGTTCCTGAACCACCCAAATCAGAAGAACCCGTTTCCTCCAAAAAAACCTCAATAAAAGAGCAAGCTGACAAGGTTGATGTTAAATTGGATGACAATAAAGGTGGTACGCGAAGTAAGGATATAGTCGAGGCAGAGGCAGATAAAGCCCTTAAAGACGGTTACGATATTCACGAATTAGTTCGTAAAATAAAGGATGATAAGCACGTAGCTACCGATACGGAAAATGCCATATTAGCTAAGCATATCGGAACGCGTACTGACGAGATAGTTGATCTGAACAAGCGAATCGAAGAAGGTGCGGCTACCATGAGTGCTGAAAAACTGGATGAGTTGACAGGTAAGCGTGACGCCGCTCTGAAAGACTTTCAGGATGTCGCTAATGCAAATGATGCTACCCGCAGTAATGCCGGTCGTGCTTTAAAGTCCGGTCAGTTCCAGTTGCATAATAACTATTCCTTAGAATCGCTTATACGAAATGAACGCAGGTTAAACGATGGCAAACCGCTTACTGAAACCCAACTGGCCGATGTCAGCAATCGTCATTCTGAACTTGAAAAGGCTAATGCCGCTTATGAGAAGAAGTTACAGGAATCACAGGAAGAAATAGCCAGATTAAAAGCTGAAAAGGCTGTATCAAAACCACGTACCCGAAGCACAGCCAAGACGCATGAAGATTTTGTTAAGGAACGAAAAGCTATATCGCAAGAGTTCAGTAAGAAGTTAGCTGAAATGCGTAAGAATGGCCAGTTGAATGATGTTTTTGGCGCATCTGCTCAATTCTTACGTGCCGCAGCGCCTTATGTAGCTAAAATGGTAACATCATTGGCGCACGAGAAAATAACAGAACTTTCGGAGGTTGTTAAGCGAATCAGAGAAGAACTCGACCTGAAAGAATTATCCACCAAAGAAATGTATGATCTGGTTAGTGGTAAGTACAATGAACCGGTTACCAAAGATGCCATTCAGGAACAGATACGCAAGTTAAAGAATGAAGCTAAGTTACTAAGCCAAATTGACGATGCTGAAAATGGATTGCGTAAGCTACCCGAACCAAAACGGAGGGTAGCCGATGAGAAGATTGAGGCGCTGCGTACCCGTCTTAGGGAATTGGATAAGGAAAATGGACTTTATGACGAGAAGAATAAGGAAGCAAGCAAGCGACAACTTCAAAAATCAATCAAGGAGTTACAGGACAAAATAGCTAAGGGTGACTATGAAAAGCCACAGCCAAAGGAGCCCGATGAGTCACCGGAGGCTATGGAGTTGCGCAGAAAGAGGGATGCATTAAGACATGATTACGACTTAGAGCAGGCTCGACGTGAGCTCGACAAACGGAGCAAATTCGAGAAAGCTAAAGATGTTACGTTGAACGTTGCCTCATTGCCACGTGCTATAAAAGCCACGTTGGACTTTTCGGCTGTATTGCGTCAGGGTTTAATACCAACCGTAGCGCATCCCGGAGAGGCTGTGAAGGCATTGAAGACGATGTTTGGTCAGACTTTCTCCGAAAAGAAGTATCAGGATTGGTTTTCAGATATTAAACGTTCGCCTCAATACGAATTGATGAAAGCGTCCGGCTTATATATCAGCGAGAAAAACAACCCTGAATTATTGGCACGGGAAGAGCAATTTACGTCGAACCTGTTGGAGAAAATCCCGGTATTGGGTAAAATACATCAGGGTGCAGAACGTGCCTATACCGGTTATTTAAACGCTATACGAACGGGTGTATTTATTTCAGAAGCCGCTAAGTTACAGGAACGTGGATACACTTTCAAAAACAATCCCGAAGCATTCCGCGACTTGGCTACGGTGGTTAATGTACTTTCCGGTCGTGGCAATATACCTGATGCGTTGGGAGGTAAACAGCCTGCCGTATTAAGTAACCTGTTATTCTCGCCCCGATTCATGGCTGCCCGTATCCATACATTATATCTGTGGGGTGACCCTCGATTGTCAAGATCAGCAAAGGTGTTAGCGGCAAAGGACATTGGTAAAACACTGGCCACGGCAGGAACGATACTCACTATGGCATCACTGGCAGGATTAAAAGTTTCACACGATCCGCGTGGTTCTGATTTCTTAAAGATAAAGGACGGTGATACCCGTTATGATATTTTAGGTGGATTGACACAATATGTGGTTTACCTGTCGCAAATGCTATCGGGTCAAAAAGTAGCTGCGGGAACAACTCAACCAAAAAGCCTGACAAGTGGTAAGTTTGGGGCACCAACACGTTTGGATAATACAATCAGCTTTGTGCGCGGTAAGCTTAACCCTATTGTCGGAAGTGCGACTAATCTAATGGCAGGAAAAGATGTTGTGGGGCAACCATACCATTTATGGCCTAATGTGCCGGAAGAGTTTGTTCCGTTACCCGCAACAGATGTTTACGAGGCTTATAAATTAGGCGGCATAACCAACGCACTCAAGGTGCTTGTTCCGTCACAATTTGGTGTTGGTGTGAATACTTTTACAAATAAGAAAAAATAATTACCTTAGACAAACTTTTAAAGACATGGCAGTACCTTTCCAACCAGCAGTATCACTTGCACAGTCGGCGTCTGGCGAAACTGTCATCATAACGGACATCTCGAATTACTCGACCAATACAGACGGCGTAACACTCGGCAACATAGTTTCCCGACTCGACACGATAACAGATGGCCTTAACAATCCCATAGCTACAGTAACATTCACACCGGGCTTACTCACGGCATCTATTACACTTACAGCAGATTCATACCTAAACAACTCATTAGCATTCACCATACCCGGCTCAACCATTAAAACAGGTACGGATAATTTTCTCGCTGCCAACTTCTATAACAACCAAGCAAGAGAAGTTTCGCGTAAGCTACGGTGTTGCAACTGTTCAAAACTATGCAATGCTGCAACAAAGGCTAATTTGGCATATAATGAAGCGGTAACAGCTACCTTATTCGGTGTGCCATCAGAAGCTCAAAACGCTATCATCGACGCTAATTCACTTATCAATTCGGAGGATTGCCAGTGTCAATAACACAGGCTCAATATACTACGGCTGTTTTTACGGCTGACAGGGCTAACGCAGCACTTGTATTGATGTTGCGTAACCAAGAAGCGTTGGGATGTTCGCCTGATTGGAATTTGGCTGCCTGTCAGGATTTAAAGATAAAATCAGGATTATGGTCATTGGGTATGGCTGACTACTCATCCGCCGCGAGTGTTGACATTTACAATCAGTTATTGGACATTGGCTCGACTTGGTTTGGCGGTATAGCATTTGATCCCAACGCACAGGTTCCGGGTAATACAATTGAGATTATTAATACGCCGAGTGTGCCGCAGCCTGTAGTGCTAACTTGGGGGGATTTCGTTACTACCGGTTCGCCTGACGGCGGTGTTAATCGCATTGAGTACGATAATCCGCTATGGAAAGGTTTTAATCCCTTTATGGCGCTCACAAGCCCAATGCTAACAGGGCTAGAAGTCGGTTCAGATTATTCGCTATTACCTACGGGAGGTTTTGTACTTCTGCCGGGTGGGAATTTACCAAGTGTGGTAGATGGGCAGTTAATTACCGTGTATAGTTACGCAACAGAATCATGAGAAAAACCCTACTATACCTACTCTTATTGCTCCCGTTTTGGGTGAGTGCGCAGAATGCCATCGTAACTCAACAGAATCCTGTTGCTTCGTCTCCAAGTTCGCCTACCTATAACAGGCAGACGTTCAAATACGCAAATACGCAAACTACGCTTACCCAAATTATTCCGATATTCACTACCCCGACCTTCAATAACAGCACTCCCCAAGACGGCGCTATTGGTATCGGAACGGTTGACAGTGCATTTTATTTCTATCTACGGGGGCAATGGAGAAAAGCGGGTTCTGGTGGAGGCGCAGACTCCCTATACGTTGACACGACCACGCTAACTGGCTTCGGGACTCAATCGATACCCCTTACAGTTAACATAGGCAATATAGGGCACGGGCAAGTAGTCGTGCGGGATGATACCGGGCACATGTGGCGGGATACCTCCCAATACCTACAAAACACAGTAATTTCCGGTCTGAATATGTCCGCAACAGAACCATCTGTATTCATTACAGCAGGTGTTTGGCGCATACATGATGTCCTATACCACACCACGGGGACTACCACGCTGGGTATTGACGCGCAGGACGCCACGCTTTCACGGTATGACGAGGTTTATGCAGACGCATCCAATACGCTGCACGTAGTATCGGGCACGCTTAGTCTTGCACCGGTTCAGCCTGCCATACCTGCCGGAACTGTAGATGTCGGCTCGGTGCTCATCACGCCTACATCCGTAACGACTATACCCAACCCGCCTATAACCAATTTTGTTACAACCAACACCACGCAATACAGTATACCGGGAAATAAAGGCTGGTACGGCACCCATTACTTTGGCAACAAGGTAACGACAGATAACCTGAATAATGACTATTCACTGGTCGTTGGGAACGTGCACACAAATAAGGGATTATTGGTTAATGCTGGTGTGGTCTTTCCTAATTTGCCTACGGGAAGCGGGACAGATAGTATCTTGGTGAGCCATTTAGGAACGGTTAAAAAAATAGCTGGGGTGAGCAGTGTTAATATTTATAATACTTCCGCACCGTTGCAGGGGGATAGGTATGTTTCAAACGCCGGACACAAGTTACAAGCCGACTCTTTATACTTAGGCGGCGTACAACCAACCGTAGCCATTGGCGGCAACATGGTATTTGCCGGAGATAGCTTTGTTAATCCTGCACCGGGCGCAAATCCAAGTTCACTGGCTTTCTCCACACAGACAGCCGCTTTATTCGGATCAACCGAGGTCAATATAGGCATGTCGGGAACGGATTTAGGTGCAGGGGGTGGCACAGCATGGGTAAACAACCTGTCACGAATACCAACAAAGGGCGGTAGCGACAGGTATTTACTTTTCTGCTTGGGCCAAAACGACATCAACACAGCGACAAGTTCATATTTTGAGCATCAATTCGCGTTGGACTGGGTGACCGTTCTTAATAATGCAAACTCAAAAGGATGGGCATACAACCAAATTATTTTAACCAATGTCGCCTTTAATCCTTCAACAATTCCGCCGGGTTCACTGACATTGCCACAGTACTTATCACGGCAGGCACAGTTCAGTCACGCAGTTGACTCCATAGCAGCCGTATTGGGATGTATTGATATAAATCTTTACGGTTTAGTTAAATACGATGGCTCAAATTCATTACTATCAGATGGGCAGCATCTGAATAACGTGGGAAATACGCTTCTCGCACGGCTGATATACAATAAAGTTTATCCGAATGTTACTCAAAAAGGACAGCCTTTGGCGGTAGCAGGGTTGACCGATCTGACTACATTGAGGTTACCAAAACTGCCTAATATACCATTAGGCGCCACAGTTAACCCAATGTTAATGGGTATTACGGCGGGAGACACGGTCGGCAGAATTGCTCAATTACCTAAAGATATTGGCACGGCGGGAAACTTTTACCTTAATGGTACGCTTTATCAACCGGGGTGGACTACTCCACCGGGTTATACAGTTCAGTCAAACGACTTTTCGTTAAGCGAGGGGGCGAGAATAACGGGCATATACACACCCAATACAGGGTTTGGCATCTACAATTATGTTCAACCAATGGATATAAGCGGAGGTATGACATTCTTTATGAATGGTGGCGCTGGTGCGGCTATGACCTTTATGAATAATAGTCATAGAAATATGGCGCTGGATGCTGCTGGGAATATCGTTTCTGATGGCAGTGTGAAAATAACAGGTCTTGGGAATAAATTTTATTTTGACGATGGGTCAGGATACCAATCAGGCATCGTACCACTGACATCCGCTTCTGAACAGCAGATATTTAATCAGAAAAGTAGAGGCAGCACTTCGGTGTATGAGGCTAATGGAACTGACGGTGCTCAGGTTAAAATGTTTGGCATAAACTATGATGGACAGGCATTATTGCAGAACGATGCCGACTTTGTAACCCCCGATACCTACGCAACAGTTCCGTCCGGTAAGTTAACCATAAATAGCCTTACTAAGGGCTTTATACCGCCCCGAATGACCACTGCGCAAGTTGTGGCTATGGAGAAGATTTCGTCTATCAATGTCGTAAATCAAGGCAGCGGCTATACAACTGCAAGCATATCCTTAAGTGGCTCGACTGGAAGCGGCTTTACGGCTACTCCCGTAATAGTTGGCGGACAAATAAGGAGTTGGACGGTAACAAATGCCGGTACAGGGTACTTAACTCCGCAAACAGCGACCGTTACAGGGGATGGAACTGGATCAACCGCATTAGTCCAGAATTATTTAATTCAGGGAACTTTAGTATTTAATACCGACTCCGCCAAGTATCAGTATTATGACGGAACGGTTTTGCGCGTTATTGGCAATTCAGGGAGTGGCGGCGGGGGAACAGTCGCCGCCGTAACAGGCACAACCAACCGTATAACTTCGACAGGGGGAACTACACCGCAGATCGACATATCTGCAACTTTTGAGGGATTATTGGGCAAAGTAGCGAATCCTCTTTCTCAATTCGCCTCAACCACATCTGCGCAATTAGCCTCAACGATCAGTGACGAAACCGGGTCTGGCAGCGCTGTGTTTGCAACATCCCCGACATTCGTAACGCCAGCTCTTGGTACACCATCCTCTGGTGTGGCAACTAACCTAACAGGGTTGCCGTTGACCACCGGAGTTACAGGCGTACTCCCCATAGCCAACGGAGGTACAGGTTCAGGTACGCAGCCTTTCGTTGACCTAACCACCACGCAGGCATCTATAGGTGGCGCTAAGACATTTACTACATCAGTCAATGCCAACATATCAGGCATTGGCTCAACACTGGTGGTAGGCTCAAATTTCGCCGGTAGCGATGTAGCTACAGTAGGTGCGCAAAAGAACTCACCCATTACGCTGAATACCGGCTCCGCTTGGCTGACTACACCCGTATCCGCGTCCACAATCGGTATGGGTTTCGGGTTAACACCAATACAAGGAACCACGACTCCGGGAGCGAATTACATCTTATACCAATCCATTGCGGGCGCCACGCCAACGGCTACCGGTTTTCAGGTAAGCAATCTTGGAGCGTTGCTATCAAGTACGGTTACATCAAACGGAACGATTTTAGGTGGTAACACTTCAAGTACAACGCTTGGATTTGGAACGGTAGCCACCTCTAACTTTGTTTCGTATTCATCAAATATAGGCGCAGGTTCATCTAATGCGTTGTATACTTTTGCCGGTGCGGGTACGGTAATGTATAGAAACGCCTTTGGTGGCAATCAATCGTCACAGGCATTAGGCGCCAGTAATTCATACGCTGGAAATATATTCGCCTCCTCTGCGGTAACCACAGCGAGTTCAGGAACAAGTGCTATGCTTTCTAACGTAGCTATAAAAGCACCTGCAATTACGGTTACCGGCGGATCAACCGTGACTAACGCGGCTTCTTTATATATCGATGCCGCGCCAACAGGGGCAACAGCTAATTACGCGTTATACTCATTGGCTGGTACTAATGGATTTGGTGGTAACGTTGTTCCGCTAACTACTAATGCTGTATCAAACGGAACATCTGCATTGACTTGGCAGAATACCTTTAGTAATATTTTGTCCTCATCCAGCTCGTCGGCGCTTACTATAAAGACCCCCGGCGCAACTGCTATAAGTCTGCAAACGAATGGGCAAACCAACGCCACCCTATTCAGCACCGGCAACCTATTGGTTCAATCAGGTGGTACGCAATCCGACTCAACTGCATACAAATTCTCCGTGATTGGGCGTGCCCGTATCAGCCAGTTTGTAGCCGCTTCGAGTAACGACAGTTTAATGGCTTTTAACCCGACTACACACGCGGTTAGGATGACTAAGCTGGTTGCTGGAACAGGTGTTGGGTTAACTTATGCGAGTGGGAATATCACTGTAGCGGCAAGTACATTGCTTAATCCGGGTATAACGATATCAGCCGCCGGAACACTGACGCTAGCCGCAAGTAATGATTATGAGTTTAATGGCACGACAACCACATGGACTTTACCCGCACCATCGGGTTCAGCTACGGGCAGGGCGTATCAAATCACGATCAAAAATGCAGGTAGCGGAAATATAACCCTTAATAGTGCAAGTGGCAATCAAATATACGACACATCGGCTGTGGCAAGTATAACAATAACCCCGGGAAGTGCAGTAACACTCATGCCGGACGGAACTCAATTTTTACGAGAATAAATTATGGAAGCAACTATACAGGAGCATAAAGCAACAATTGACAGCATGAAGAACATGCTGATCGTATTTCTGTGCGGTGTTATATTAACCTTTTTAGGGTTCAAGGCGCTTGATAAGCCGGATTATAGTCCCATAACCATTACAGATGTCAGTTCACGCGTATTGAACACGTCATATCAGGCAACTATACCAGCGAGATGGAATATCGTCAATTTCTCGACTACCATCAATGCTTCATTATCGCTTACCGGAGGTCAAACCGGAACTATCGTACTGCAAACATCACCGGATAACTCGGTTTGGAGTACGGTATGCACGGCGGTAAATGGGAACACCGGAACATTGACAATAGGCTTAAATACCTTAAATAGTCAAACCGTTCAGATGCTTGGCGCTGTTCCACCAAATTATTATTATAAATTAGTCTCCTCTGGTACAGCAACTATGAGTGTTGTAAGCGGCAGGGAAGTGGCGTTTTAAACAATTTAAACTTTATATATTATGGCAAAGAAAACTACAACAAATAAACCGAAAGAACCAATTGTTAAACCAGCGGGTGATCCGCCTGTATGTCCCAATGGCTATTACTGGAACGGGTCTATGTGCGTAAAAAACGTGGGTGGGTGAAGATAAGGGTTTATATTACCATTGGCGTGCTAATTACTTATGTAGCATTGTTCAACTTATATATGTACGAACTCGACTTTATACCTATCAAAAATTCAAAACTATTTTATAACTATATCACGTTTGGTATGTTATTATTCGCATTGCTGGATTTAAAGTGCGGGTTCGTTAGCTTTATGCACAAGCAGTTTAATTTAATATGTTTTATTTGCTTGTTAATTAATTATGTAATTATTATTTTAACGCACCATACTATTTTACGGGATTGTGATCCTATATTTTATTCATTCAATGGTGCGGTCATGGCCGTTACGATTATGATAGGTTCAAGTATTTATAGACATGGATACAAAGATTGAAATAATGACACCACCCGAAACAAATACTTGGGCGCCGTTTCTTAAATTCATAGAGGATATTACTCCGTGGGCGATGGTATTCGGGCTTTTATGGAAAGGAATCGATAAGGTATTCAAATACTTTTCAGATGCCAGGGATGCAGAATTGAGAAAAATCGTGCATGACGAAATGAACCCAACCATTACTACTCTTGGTGAGCGTATAGAGGATTTGAGTAAGGCGATTTGGGGATTGCAGAATAAGAAATGATTTCGTATATTCGTATTAACAAATCGGAATTGCGCTCCGTAGTTAAAGATATTTCAATCCTGTTTTGGGTGAGGCTGGCGCAATCGGCTGAACCCGGAACAGGATTTTTAAGTTTATGGGTGGTATAAAAAGAGTTTCACCTCTTGAAAGATTTACAAGATTTGTAAAATATAATAGTGAAAATGGTTGCTTGGAATGGACAGGGGCGTCTAATAAACAAGGTTACGGGCAAATATCATTTATTCGCAATGGGAAAACAGAAAATTGGTACGCGCATAGATTAAGCTATGTATTATTTATTGGCGAATTAAATAGTAAAATGGAACTGGTATGCCACACTTGCGACAATCCTAAATGCGTGTCCCCGTTGCACTTGTTCAAGGGAAGTCACAAGGATAATCATTCAGATGCTCAAAACAAGGGTCGAATAGGCCAGTATATCCATCCATCTCGCAATGCATATAGGCTTGGGTGCAGGTGTGAGTCTTGCCACGAATTGGAATTAGCTTATCAACGGGAGTGGTATTATAGAAATATAGATAAAATGCAAGCAAAATGGAAAAGGCAACGGGAAAAGAAAAAATCATTATCTTTATCGAATAGCAAGTGAATGGATTTAGAAAAGTACGGCATCCCCGGAGTTATCGCAGCAATCGGCATAGCAGCCATCGGTTGGTGCGTAAAGTTCATAAAGGATATGCTGAAAGAGCATAAAGAGGAAAGAGAAGAACTGGAGAGACTGCACAGAATTGAACGTGACGACTTCCGTAAAACCATCGAAAACCAATTTGAATCAAGCAATAAAGTAACCAACAACGCTACACAAGCCTTAACCGAATTAACAACGATACTAAAAAGCCGAAAATGACACCCGTGCATATTGAAATGCTTATATCGCAAATAATGTTTTGGGGAATATTCATCTTCTCATTATGCATCTGGTATGAGTTTTACAGGGCGACCGATAAGGGTAAACTAAGGTCGCTTATAATGGAACTATTTCTTACTAAGGCTTGGGTCTACGGTTTTGCAGGGGCATACTATCTGATTTGGGACTTAGGATACTTTCAAAACTCATCCGCCTTGTGGGTTCGTATCATCTGCAACGTGCCTATGGTGTTCGTTATGTGGAGGCTGTATAGGTTTATTAAGTGGGGGAAGTGAAATAAAGCCCACCTAACCGAAGTCGGGTGAGCTAAAAAACCGCAATGAGCTTGCGGAACACTACGGCTTATATCTCGCCAAAAAATATTTTCTTAAACGCCTTATTAGACCGAGCAAATTTAATCAATCTTTTCAAGGCTTTAAAGATGTTTCCTTGTTTTGTTTGAAAGATAGCTATCAATACAATTGCTTCTAAGTCGGCATCGGATTGATTTTTCAAATCATAGCTAAACATTATTTCGCCGTTGTTATTGATCAGAATTTCAAAATCACTGTCCTTGGGTGTCACTATAGAATAATCCATTTCAATATCATATTTTGCAGATATAATATCTATACGTTTTTGAAGTTGGTTATCGCTTATTTCAGAATAGATAACTTCGCTATCATCGTCAATTCCATACCCACTACCGCCGTAATAACGTCCGCGCTCTGAATAAACCGTTTCAGTTGGCAGTCCGATTTTTTGTAATAATTCAAACAGAGATTTATTTACCTGTATACTTTTGCTTCCACTGCGCCTATCACTTTCAGGATGTAAAAACAGATAGCCCTCAAATATGGATTTTACGTAATCCTCATCATATTTGGTATATCCGAAGTCAAGCGTAAATTCAACCCTATCATTCTGGTTTTGATTTTTAAAATCGGTTAGCACCAAATCGATAACATCTTTATTCGATTGGAGTAATGCTGTAGCTATATCACTTTTGGCATATCCCATAAACTGCCTTAATTCATTCAGGTTGGCTTCTTTAAAATCATAAATGAATTTAGATTTATAATAAGTATCTATGTGAATAAGAACACGATTTTTATAAATTTTTAGATGTTTTTCAGGATTATTATAAATGCCGAAGTTTCCATTCTCGAACAAGGGCTGATCGGCTAAGAAATAGGTATCCCATGTGTCAATTAATGTTTGTATTTCTTCCGTAATTTCAATAAAAAACGTGGTCGTTTCGGGTTCTCCAACCGCTATTTCGCTTTCTTCCCTTAGTTCACTACCCTCGTCTTTAGCATTGCACCACAATTCTCTTATAGCTTCCCATGCTTTCCATTGGTAGCCATAGCGAGTTGTGATACTCATCGATTTACCATTGCAGTAAATTTCCTTAAATGAATTGTCGGCGATAGTTTCATCTCTGCTTTCAAAGACTACTTCATTTTCACCAATAAATAATTTGAATTTGTTTTCATTTCGGACTAACCAGCTAATAGCGTATTTGAGTCCAGTTCCAAATTGACCGATTTTGTGAGGGTTGTCAATTTTTGTTGTCCCACCCATCAGGGCGACAAGGCGAATGTCTAATTCACCCTGATTTTGAATTTTCAGGTATTTCATTTTTGCAAGCTTTTACTGTTCAAACTATTATGAACACCCAAACATACGAACCATATATTACATTTCAAAATATTTTCTATCTTTACCTACGTGAAACAAATCGCCCTGACTCTATTCCTGCTTGCGCCGCTGATGGTGTTTGGGCAAGATTACTACTTCAATAACGCCGGAAGTGACAGTCACGCTGGATGCCCCATAATCAACCCATGCGCCACAATAACCAAAGCGAATACACTTTCTGGTTCCAAGCATTTCGCCGCAAACCAAGAGTTTGTCGGGGTATTAAACCCAAAAGCTAATGACCTTTACAATACCTATGGCGCAGGCAGTCCGGCAACCATAACAGGATTG
>Ga0247779_1000088_pt1 | contig 74707 bp, 72 predicted proteins | sample UWRJL221509R5_FD_179925 | JGI IMG/M metagenome (GOLD analysis project Ga0247779, IMG submission 179925) | Plant litter microbial communities from Arlington Agricultural Research Station in Wisconsin, United States - UWRJ-L221-509R-5 | ecosystem: Environmental > Terrestrial > Plant litter >... | reverse complement strand
GGCATCGAACGAGCAGCTCGCCTGGCTACCGGTGCCCACGACCGTAGTCGGGCTCGAGGTATCCGCGGGCTGCCCCGAGGCAGGCACACCTGCACTACATTTACCGTCTGGATTCCCGGCAGCGGTTTCGCCCGCCGCTCCCGCCGCGCCCACTGCTCCCGCCGTTCCCACGTCTCCTGCCGTGCCAGTAACCGCGGTCCCGGAGCCCGACTGACCGCCGCTCGATGCACCGCTCGCTTCAACCGCGCCCGAGCCGGACTGAGCGTTCGACGTGCCACTCGTCCCGGCGCCCGCGCCCGTCGCGCCATCACTCCCGCATGCCGATAGCAGCGACAGCACGCCCAACGTGACTGGGACCGCGCCGAAACCCAAAGCCCGTCGCCATTTCGAATCGCGCATGATCCAAAACCTTACCACGGCTAAGTGGCCTCCCGCGAACGCCCGCGCGGGCGGGCGGGAGGTGGACGAACGTATGTGACTTGGGCACAGGATGCGATCCGCGCGGGGCTTTCTATGTGACATGGTGGCATGTTTTTCCCGATCCCATGCAACGCGACCGGCTCGAGGCGTTTGGTTTTGGAGGTTAGCTGCCAGCCCGCAGGGTGACGGCCAGCAAGCTTTTCGCCAAAGCAAGCCGCAGACACAATTCGTATTAAAATAGATTCGAACCCCCATCGTCGCCAGACGCCGCGCTCTTTCTCGTCGGCAGGCCCAGGAAGGGAGCCGCGAACGGGGCGGGCAGCGCGCGGAGCGGGAGCAAAAAGAGCGGACGAGGCAGCCGGAACGTGGCAGGTTTTCGGTCGCCCCCGCGGGGCCAGTAATCGCTTCGGTTTCGATGGAGGCAGCTTGACAGAGTATCGTGAAGGCACGCGTGTGGCTCGAGCTTCGAAAGGCATTCAACGGCGTCTCTTCCTGCGTGCGGCGGCGCTGGGCATAGCCGCCCCGGCCGCATTCAACCTGAGCCGCTTGGCGGTCGCCGCTCCCGCTGCCGCACCCAAGCGCCTGCTCATCTTCCACATGCCGCACGGCGTCCCCAACATTCACTATAACCCGAAGGTGACGGGAGGGGATCTGACGCAGTTTGCGCTCGACCAGAGCTTCAAGAGTATCTTGGGACCGCTCGAGCCCTACAAGCAGTACGTCAACGTCTACCAAGGCTTCAAGTATCCCACTGCTGGAGGCCCGCACTTCGACGCGGTGAACTTCCTCACCGACTCGAATGACATCGAGGGCAACGCGCCGCGCCTGAGCATCGACCACGCCATCGGTCAAAAGCTCGGAGTCAAGCCGCTGAACCTCGGCGCCTCGGCGCGCCCGCTCGGTGCGGTCACGCTCTACCCGAAGGTATTTTGGGACGGCACCGGTTTCATCGAGGCGGAGAAGAACCCGGTCAAGGCCGCGGATGCCGTGTTCGGTGGCCTAAAAGCGCCGACCGGCGTGAATCCGGACGTGGAAGCGCGCGAAGCGCTGCTCAAGCTGACGGAGGGAGAAGTGCAGGGCTTGCAGCAGGAGCTGTCCGCGCTCACCTCGGAAGACAGCAAGCTGAAGGCACACCTCGACGCGCTGCTCGCTTTGCATACTGGAGTGAGTGGCGGCGGCGCGCTCAGCTGCACGACGGCACCGGCACTGCCAAACGTGGATAAAATCCGCGCGCTCAATATGCCGGACGTCACGCCCGAGGGTACGCCCAATTGGTACTTGGGTGACTATCAGGGAGACAATCCGAACTTCCCGCTGATCCTCGCGGCGCAAATGGAGATTGCGGCGCAAGCCATCGCCTGCAATGCGGCATCGATCGTGACCTTGCAAGCGATGTTCTCCACGTCGCAGATGAACTTCAAGTTCGCTGGCATCAACAAAGCGCATCACCTCGACATCTCGCACCAGGGCCCCGAGATGGACCCGACCATGCCATCCAATCCTCAAGTGACCGACTACGCGACCGCGCAGCGGTGGTTCACCGATCAAATCGTCGAGGGCCTGGTCAAACCGCTCTTGGCCGACGACCCCGCAGCGCCCGGCAGCAAGATCATCGACAACACGATCATCTATGTTTGCAGCGAAATCGCCGACGGTCAGTATCACAACCTCGTCACGCAGGAGATCCCGAGTTACCACCCGGCCCCGCAGCCCTACACGTCCATGTACATCCCGCTCATCACCATCGGCGGTGGCGGTGGTGCGCTGAAGACCGGACGCATCGTACGCAACGCGGTAGACCGCCCGGCGACCGATCTCTACCTGACCCTCGCTCGAGCCATGGGCGCCCCGCTGATGAGCTTCGGTAATTCGACGGGCGTGATCGACGAGGTGCTGGCGTGACGCGGCGCACTTCGCTCGGTCACTCGTGCACGCTGTTCGGCGGCATCGCGCTGCTCGCGAGCGCCGTCGCATGCTCGGCAGGCAATGGCTCCGGCAACGCCGGCAGGGGCGGTAGCGGCAACGGCAACGGCAGCAGCGGCAGCAGCGGCGCGAGCGGTAGCCCGGCCAATGCCGGCAGTGGCAACGTCAGCGGAGGCGCGGGCTCGGGCAGCATCGGCATTACCTCTCTGCTCGAGAGCTGCGGCAGCTCCACGCTCGGCCGCCCGCAATTGCGTCGGCTCACGCGCGGCGAGCTGCAGCGCACGCTCGACGACATCTTCCCGCAAGTGAAGGGCAAGTGGACGGTTTCGATTGCAGAGGCCGAATCTGCGCTGGGCTTCGACAACGACCCAGCCGTACTGACGGTCGGTGGGCAGGTGGCGGGCAAGCTGCTCGACACGGCGAGCGCCTTGGCGACCGCGCTGGTCGCCGACGACGTGCTGCCGCAGGTCCTGCCGTGCGCCGCCAGCACGCCCAACCACGCCTGCGCTCAAACCTTCCTCGACCAGTACGGGCGTCGCTTGTTCCGTAGGGCGCTGAGCCCAGCGGACCAAGACCGCTACCTTTCGTTCTTCGACGCGCGGCTTGCTGCCGCCGACTTCAAGAGCGCGCTGCGCTGGATGACGGTCGGGCTGATCCAGTCGCCCCACGCCATCTATCGGCGTGAGGTGGGCACCCTTGCCGGCAGTGAGTATCAGCTGTCACAGCAGGAAGTCGCCACTGAGCTTTCCTACATGTTCACCGGCACGACGCCGAGCGCAGAGTTGCTCGATCGAGCGGACATGGGGCAGCTCGACTCACCCGATCAGCTCGTGGCGGTCGCAGCGCAGCTGTTGGCCACTCCTCCTGGACAAGACACGTTGCAGCGCTTCTTCAAGGCCTGGCTCGGCTACGATCAAGTGCCCAACACTCTGCCCAACGTATCCGGGTTCGCTGCCGTTGCGCCAGACATGGTGCGAGAGACACAAACGTTCATTCAGCAGGTGGTGCTCGCCGGCCGCGGCGGCACCAAGGACCTGCTCACCGCGTCTTACACCACGCCCTCCAAGGCGCTGGCAGCGTTCTACGATTTTCCCGCGCCCGCCGCGGACTTCGACAAGGTCGAGCGCCCGTCAGGGCGAGGCGTCGGCGTGCTCGCTCAAGGCGCGTTGATCGCGGCGCACTCGCACGAAGCAGCGTCCTCGCCCACCCTGCGCGGCTTGTTGGTGTTCGAGCGCCTGTTATGCGGGCAACGCCCGCAAGTTCCAGCCAACGTGCCTACGCTGGTGATGGCATCGCCAGGGGTAAAGACCACGCGCCAACGTTACGAAGAGCAGCACATGTCTGCGGGTAGCGCCTGCCCCTTCTGTCACAAGCGCTTCGACCCACTCGGCTTCGGCTTCGAGCACTACGACGAGGCAGGTCGCTACCGTGACCAAGAGGTTGGGCTGCCGATCGACTCCTCCGGGAGTCTGATGGACGGCAACACGCAGCTTTTCACCTTTAGCGGGCTGGACGAGTTGGCCAAGAACCTGAGCGAGCAGCAAAAGGTCGGCCTGTGCAGCAGCGGCTACCTCAACGCCTACGCTTTCGCCAACAGCGTCACGTGTCTGGGTGAAACTCGGCGCGCCGAGTTCGTGGCAGGAACGCTGGGCTTCATCGACTACTACGCCTCGCTCGCCGCCGAGCCGAGCCTCAGCCGCCGCAAATAGTCCCGCGCAGCGAGTCGCGGCCTAGCGACGGGGGGAGAGCACCGGGGCGCTCAGGTGGACACCGAAAGCGCCCGGATGCGGCGTTATGTGCGTGACGTCTTACCGCGTGTGTGGCGCGTTGTACCGCCCTGCCGCTGGCGCGACCGGCGGTTTGTGGTTGCACGCTGGTGGCTCGATTCATGCACCGTGACTGGCGTGAACGCTCAGACTCCGGCATTCGTGCTCATCGCTGCCCTCTCCCTCGCCGCCTGTGGTGGCCGCGAGCCCCTCAGCGATGCCCAAAGCGACGGTACGGCGGAAGTGGGCACCGCCGCCACGCGCGCAAACAGTCGAGCGAACAGCCAGCAGCGAGCAGTGAACGAAGCCGACGCGAGCGGCTATTCGGGTCCGAGCGTCGGCGCAGCGAAGGGCTTCGCGGCCCTCGCCTACAGCGCCATCACGTCGCTAGCGAGCTCAGCGGTCACGGGTAATCTGGGAGTAAGTGGGGCGTCCGTGCAAAATATTGCGGGATTCGACGCGCTACCCGTCTCGAAGTTTGGAATCGACTCCAGTCCGCCGAACGGCTCGAGGGCGGTCCTCACGCAAGGAGAAGTCGACGCTTTGGTCGACGACATCGACGTGCGCGCGTGTGACGCCAGCTACACCGGCGGGGCCGCCGAGCTGACCCACGGCATGACGCTTCGGCCAGGCGTCACGTGCCTGAGTGGTTCGGGAGCCGAGTTTCGCTTGGGCGGGCCCATTACCCTCGACGCCGCCGGCGATGCGAATGCCTTTTTCATCATCCGCAGCAATGTCGCGCTGACCGTCGCAGACGAAACCGTTCTCCTACTCGCCAACGGCGCGCAAGCGTGTAGCGTTTTCTGGCGGGTCGACCAGCAAATCACCATCGGTGCCAAGGCGGCGTTGCTAGGCACCCTGATCGCTGGCACCGGAATCACCATGCAGTCCGGGGCGACGCTCGTCGGCCGCGCGCTTGCTCGGCAGGGAGCCGTGGTTCTCGACGGCAACGCGATCACGATCCCCGTTTACGGTACCGTCGGCGCCGAGCGCACGTGCGCTCACTTACAGTGATCGCACTCGTCGAGTCTCCGACAAGGCTGATCCGAGCCAGCTTCGGGCAGACGACCCGCTAGCTAGCGACTCGCTGCGTGGGCATAGCCTTGCTCGGCGAGGAAGCTTCCCATCTCCAGATAGGCTTCGGTGGGCACCGGCGCGACGGTCCCGAGACCGTCGACGTAACGGTTGAACATACAAAACGCGGCCGCGATCAACACGGTGTCATGGATCTCCACGTCTGTTGCCGAGGCGACGCGCGCAGCGGCGATGGTTTCGGCGGAGACCGCCTTGCCGCCTCGTTGTACCTGCGTGGCAATCGCCAGCAGCGCGACGAGCTTCGGCGAAAGGCTCGCTGGCAGGGTTTCGTTCGACAGCTGCTCGATGATACCGGCGCCCACTCCCAGCAGCGCGCCCGCTGCCGCCGCATGCGATTTGAAGCAGAAGGCGCACTGGTTGAGGCGAGACACATGCGCCGCGATGATCTCACGTTCGGCTGAAGTGAGCGGCGAGGGCCCACGAAGGAGCGCTTCCGAGAGCCCGCGGAGCGGCCCAGCGGTTTCCGCCCGAAACGCGAACAATCCCAAGATCCCAGGCGGTTCTGCGCCAATTCCGATGTGCGGCATGGTCAATTCTCCGATCGAGCAGGCGTCGAGCCCTAGTTCGAGACGCGCGGCGTATGTTACGCTGGTTACGACGCGTTCTGCCAGCTCATGACCCCTTTTCGTTCGCCCCCGATCGATCCGCCCCCGGTCGACTCGCCTCCGGCCGAAAGCCCGCAAACCCGGGAGCAGACCGTCGATGGCACGGTGTCTTTGGTGGGCTCCTTTCTGGCTGATCGGACGCTGGCCGAGGCTGACTCGCCGGCGCCGATCTCGGCCACGTCAGAGCGGATCTCTGCCGCCCCGATCTCGAGCACGGAAGCGCGACACCTGAACGATGTCATCGACCCCAAGCGCTATTCCATCGTGGGAAAAATCGGCGCCGGCGGCATGGCAACCGTGTACTTGGCGCGGGACCAATTCCTGCTGCGTAGCGTCGCGCTCAAGGTTCAGCATGCCGATCCGGATGGGGTGAACGGGCGCTTCCTCGAAGAGGCGCAGGTGCTCGGGCAATTGGAGCACCCGAACATCGTCCCGCTTTACACGCTGGAGTCCGCAGTAAACGGTTCGCCGTTCAGCACGATGCGCTACCTGCGCGGTAGCTCACTGCACGATGTCCTGCGTTGCCTGAGCACGGGCGATTCGGCGATCGTCGCCGAATATTCGCTGACGCGCCTGATGCAGATTTTCCTGCAGATTACGCAAGCGGTATCCTACGCCCACAATCAAGGCGTGATTCATCGCGATTTGAAGCCAGCCAACGTGATGCTGGGGGAACACGGCGAGGTCCAAGTCGTGGACTGGGGCATCGCCAAGGTGCGCAGCGCAGCAGGCGTGCACACGGACTCGCAACGCGACGGGCTGACCATGCCCGGACAAATCGTAGGTACGCCGTCGTACATGGCGCCCGAACAGTGGGCAGGCGCGGCCGTCGACGAGCGTGCCGACATCTACGCGTTGGGCGTCATCCTGTATGAAATGCTGACCCTGCAGCGACCGTTCAACGGCAGTAACCCGCTGCTCCTGTGCAGAGAAGTCCTGGCAGCGTCGCCACCGCCCCTGCGCACCGTGGCGCCCGATCGAAGCATCCCGCTCGAGCTCGAAGAAGCCTGCTTGAAGGCCTTGGCGAAGCTTCCCGAAGAGCGTCAGCCTCAGGTGCGTGACCTGTACCGCGCGGTCCAAGCCTGGCTCGAGACCGAAACCGACAAGCTTCGCCGCCACACCTTGGCGGAGGAAAAGGTCGCCGAGGCGCGCGAGCTGCTCCGCGTCTATCAGTTGCAACGCAAAGTGGTCGCCGATCTCGAGCGCAAGAGCCGGGAGCTCGAGGGCAGCTTCAAGAGTTGGCAGAGCGTGGACGAGAAACGCGAGCTGTACGACGCCGACCAAGAAGTTCGCGTCGGACGCCGTCAGCTGATCGATCTCAGCACGGACGTGGTGGGCGTGCTCACCGAGGCGCTTGGTTTCGAACGCGAAAATACCGCGGCCCGCCAGCTGCTCGCCGACTACTACTGGGATCGCCTGATCGAGGCCGAGAGCTCCGCTCAACCGGATCAAGTTGGTTTTTACTCGCGGCTCGTGCGGCGCTATCACGACGGCAGGTACAGCAAGCGCCTCTCGGGTGACGGCACGCTGACGCTAGTCACCGAACCGGCAGGAGCGCTCGTGCGTGTCTCCTTGCTCGAAGAGCGGAACTTACTGCTGCAGCCCGGCCCGGCGATGTTCAGCGGTGCCACGCCGATTCAAGGGCTAGCGCTCGGCCCCGGGAGCTACGTCGCTCGTGTCGAGCTCGATGGCTACGCTCCGCTCGTCTATCCCGTGTACATTTCGCGGAACCGAGTTTGGGAAGGCTCCATCAAGCTCCATCGCGAGAGCGAAATCGCGCCTGGCTTTTGCGAGGTGCCGGCAGGACCCTTCATCGAGGGCGGCGACAGCGAAGGTTGGAGCCTACCGCGCGGCGAGCCAGACGTTGCCAGCTTCGCGATCGCGCGCTACCCGGTAACAGTACGAGAATACCTCGAATTTCTGAACGATTTGGCGCGCACGGACCTCGAGCTCGCGCTTCAGCGCGCGCCACGTCGCGCACCGGACGGCGGAAGCTACGCCGTCCATCACGCTGAGCGTGGCTTCGAATTCGAACCGCATCTTCCAGAAAATGTCGCAGAGCTCGACGCACCCGTTTCGAGTGTCAGTTGGTACGATGCGGTCGCGTATGCAGAGTGGCGCTCGACGCAGGGCCAGTACCAGTATCGGCTGCCCACGGCACGTGAATGGGAAAAGGCCGCTCGCGGCGTGGATGGCCGCTGGTTTCCCTGGGGCAGTCGCTTCGACGCGAGCTTGTGCAACATTCGGGAATCGACGGAGGACGGCCCGCGCGTCTCGCCGGTCGAGTCGTTTCCCCATGACCGCTCGGTGTACGACGTGCGCGGCATGGCCGGCAACATGCGCGACTGGACCGAGACACCGTCGGCGCTCGGAGCGAGCGCCGCGTCCCCGCTGCGGGTCGTGCGTGGCGGAGCTTGGTACGGCGGTCGAGTAAGCGCCCGCTGCGCAGATCGCTTCTGGTTCGAGCCGAACCACGTGTATTTCTTCGTCGGCTTCCGGCTAGCACACTCGCTCAGGGATTGAGGAGCATCGCGCCGTAATGTCTTGGCTCACGGTACCGGATGACGCGGCCACAGCCGAGCTCGAGCGCCTGACCGAGCCCTGGCGCAAGCGCGCCGAGCGTGTGCCGCCCGTGATCGCGGTATTGAAGCGAAGCCCACGTGCGTTCGAAGCCGTGCTCGGCCTGAACTATGCCTTGGCCTTCGGGGCTTCGAGTCTCGGTCGCCGCCGGGAGGAGCTGATCGCGACCTGCGTCTCCGCCCTGAACGATTGCTTCTTTTGCCTGGCGACGCACGCTCGCTATCTGGAAAATTTCTGGATTGGCAACGAAGCCGACTACCTGGCGCTGCTCAGCGAGCTGGCCTCCCTGGCTCCACGTTTGCGAGCCGGCGATCAGCGAGCCCTGGGCGAGCTTTCGCTTTTGCCCGGTCTCGAGCACGGTGAAGCGGAGTTGCTTCGGTTCGTCAGCGAGCTCAGCCTCAGCCCCGAAGGCACTGGCCACGCCGACTACGCGAGGCTCCGTACGGCTGGCTACGGCGAGAGCGAAGTCTTGGATGCCGTGCTCATCAGCTCTTGCTTTGCCTTCATGAATCGGCTCGCCTGTGGCACGGGCGTAACGCTCGAAGAGGGCAAGCACCCGGCGGCCGTTCGCTTGTTCGGACAGGCGGCGCTCGATCGGCACATCGCCTGGGCCGCGCACGTAGCGCAAGACGAACGCTAACAAGAGGCACGGGGCGCCCAATATTTCCCAGGAAGCCCGGGATTGTGAACCCCTCGGCCCGTTGAGTGAACGGCATTCGTGTGCGCACTTGCTTTTCGGCCAACGGCAGACCGCCTTCTGCGCAAAAAAACAAAGTGTGCGTACGCGCTTTGTTTTTTCGGCCAACGGCAGACCGCCTACAGCGCGAAAAACAAAGTGTGCGTCCAGAATTCGAACGCTCTTTTCAGCGGGAAACCCCGACTACCGTGGACGAAGCCGTCAGACGCGCGAAAGCATGGCCTCGAGCCGAGCGAGCCCCGCGTTCGGATCTTGGTTTTGACTGCGGATGGTGGTTTTCAGCTGCGCCACCGCGGCGCCGCCGTGGACGACCTTGCGCGCGGCTTCCAGGCCCTGACGCACATCGCTCACTTTGTCCATGAACAGTAGGCCAAAAGCGGCGTTCAAGCAGACCAAGTCTTCCAAGGCTTGGCTGCCTTTGCCAGCAAGCACGCGCAACAGGCGCAGCACGTTTTCCTCTGGCGAGGCAGCCGCGGCGATGTCGGCGTAGCTCGCGCGCGTCAGACCGGCGTCCTCCGGGTTGACTTCGTACTCGCGAATTTGGCCGTCGCGCAGCTCCGCGACGCGCGTCGTGCCGAGCGTGCTGAACTCATCCATGAAGCGGTCTGGAAATTCTCGAGACGAGCCGCAGGGCACGAGCCCGCGCTCGTAACCCATCTGTCGCATCACCTCGGCTACGAGCGGGATTTGTCCGGGATGCGGCACGCCGATCATCTTGCGACGCTCGTCGCTGCTGTGGAAGCCGAGCGGGCCGGCGATGTGCACGGTCGTACCGCAGCGCATCTGACTCAGCACGCGGAACATGCCGGTGCCGCGTGCGGCGTGGCCGACACCCGAGGTAAAGCCGAGCCGGTGCTCGCGCACCGAGCGCAGCGTGCTCGCGACGCTCGCATCGGGATCGACACCGAGCACGGCAAAAGCGTCGTGGCTGCCGGTCACGCCAGTCATGCCGGGAGCACCGACCTTGTGTACGTACACGCCAGCGGCGGCCAGTACGATCGCTGCCCCGCTCGTGACGTTGATCGACTTCAGGCTATCCATGCCCACGCCCAGCAGGCCCAAATGTGGCTCGGGCGCGCCAACCTCGCCGCCGCACTTTGCCAGCCACTCCAGGTTGTGACTCTCGGTGACGCCCAACACCTCAGGCAAGGTCTCGCCCTTGGCGCGCAGGGCTGCGATGAACGCCCCTTGCTGCAGCTCGGGCTGCTGGTTCCGCCAAATCTGAAGATAGGCGTCGCGCGCTTCCTCTCGCGTGAGATCCTTGCGTTCCTGCAAGCGAACGATCAACCCGCCGAACTGCCTCAGTGTCTGTTCATCGATCATCGGGGCTGTCACTTTCGAAAAATTGAAGAGCTCGAGGCGCGGAGTAGAACACACGCCCTTTCGGCGTGGAAGCTCCAACGCGAGCTCAAGCGCTCGGCGCTCCGGTCGTGCTCGCCGCCTGCTCGAGCCTCGCGAAGCCCTTGATCACGGCGCGCCGCACCAGCTCCAAACTGACCTCGCGGATCTGGACTGCGCTCCGTGCCCCGTTTCCCAACAGCGTGACGGCTCGCTCGAGCAGCTCCGAGACGACAATCGGCGCTTGCATCAGCTCGACGACCGGCTGAAGCTCTAACGGAATACGACTGGGCAGCGCGGCGATGCGGTGGGAAAGCTCCGGATCGTGAGTAGTGAGATCGTGATAAACGTCGAGCAGCCCCCCTCCCTGCGGGCTCGGTTCGCTACGCAACGCGAGGCTGAAAGGGCCGTTCGGGACGAGCGTGAGCGTTGTGTCCACCTGCTCGCGGTCGAGCCCCATTTGCTCGTGGATTTTGCTGAAATCGGCTCCGGCTGCCAGCTTTCCAACCAGCGGCGCGACGACTTCCAAACCGATGGCTCGGGGGATCGGAAAGAAGCCGGCCGTCGCCAGGGTGAATGCTTGCCTCGGGGCCAGCTCGAGCCTGCCCCGAGCATGCAAGAGTCGCTGCGCTTCCCACCACCAAGACTCCGCGGAGCGATTGTTGGCATAAAAGAAGCGCGCCAATTGCAGGAACGAGAAGGCCTCCCCGCGCAAATAATCGGCGTAGGCTTGCCACAATTGCCGACTGTCGAGCTCCGGACGACGGCGCACGCTGAGCCAAGTGTAGGCTGCGCGATGTCCGCTCTGCAGCGCCAACGTGACACCGGACGACAATATCGGATCGACGAACACAGCGGCGTCACCGGCCGCCGCCCAACCCGGCCCCGCTGCTGATTCGGCCCAAGAAGACCAATCCTGAGTCACCCCGACACGCTGTCCTTGCGGCAGAATGTCGTCGCGCAGCGTCGCGCGCTGCAGCAGGTCCTTGATCTCCGGGCAGCTGTGTAGAGCGTCGCGATAGAGCTGCTCCGGGTCACGACCGGCGAGTGCTTGCCGAAAATGCCGCCGATGGGTCACGAAACCCACACTCATCAGGTCCGCGCCGATCGGGAAATACCAGATCCAGCCGAGCGGGACACTGGCGATGAAAACCGTGGTCGCCTCGCGTGTACCGGACAAGGTGCTCTTCCATTCGGCGCCGGAAAAGTAGCCATGCACGGCAAAATTGTTCATGTCCGGGTCGCGGATGCGTTGACCGCGCGTGAGTAGGGCCGATAGCCCACTGGCATCCAGCACGAAGGGCGTGGCGATGGTGCCTTCCAGGCCCTGGTCGTCCCGATAACGAACTCCGCACACCACGCCGTTCTCACGCAGAATCTCAGTGACGCCGACGCCTTCTCGGCACTCGGCGCCCAGTACACGAGCTCGTTCGAGGAGCATCTGATCGAAGCGCGAACGCTCCACGTTGAAGCCCACGAACGGCATCCGGCTGGGTGCGAAGCGCTCGCTGAACGTGCTCAGATCTTGGCCCAGGACGTCGATCGTTCGCTCCGGCCCCAGCTGCTCGCTAGCGCCTCCGATCTGCAGATAGTCGGCGTTCCAGGGCATGCGGTCAGCACCCCAAACGAAGCTGATACCGACTTTCTTGACCGCGCCACCATTGTACAATTCGTCGTACACACCGAGCTCACGAAGCACGGTATTCGCGACTGGAATAGTCGATTCCCCCAGGCGAAAGCGCGGAAAGCGCGCCTTCTCCAAGAGCAGAATCGAAGCCTCCGGCGCATAGCGGGAGGCGATGCCAGCGAAGGCGCTGCCAGCCGGGCCTCCGCCGATCACGACGCAATCTTTGTACTCACGATGTTCGACCATCGGCGCTCGGCTTTTCCTCGCTCTTCCCTGGTTCGTCGGGCTATGCTCTACTAGCGCATCGATAGCTCTTCGTCCGGAAAGATCGAATTCGAAGTGCGACTCAACTCATGCTCGAGTGGCTCGAAATCTCGCCTGGCCTGACGCTGGTTGCGACCGCGACTCGCGCCTTCCTGCACGAGTCCGGAACGTTCGGCGCTGACCCGTTTCAGGAGGCCATGCGCGGCGCCGGCGCACCGGAAACGACGCATTGGTTGCTCGAGGGGGCGATCATCGCAGCCAGCCGCGCGTTCGCTCCGCGGCAGAGCGCAGCTTCGTGTGACTCGCGGTCGAGCCAGCCCGCCCACGTGAAGGCAACGCACTGGGCTTACCGTCTCAGCGGCTACTTCCACACCACGGACGCGACGAGGCGGCTGTTGCCGCTCGTCGCGCAACGCTTCACTCAATCGGGTCGCCAGCTGCTCGCCGGTTGGGCCGAGCAGAAAGTTAGCGAAGAAGCCGGCCACGACCAGCTCGCGCTGCGCGATCTGAGCGAGCTCGGCTATCGGGCGCAAGGGCTGGTCCGCACGTTCGTACCGCCACGCGCACGGGCCTGGGTGGCGCTCTTCGAGCAGCTCGCTCGGGCCGCTGATCCAGTCGGTTGCGTGGGCTATGCCCACGCTCTGGAGCGGCTCGCCTTGTTGCGCGGCCCCGCTGAAGTAGACGCTATCGAGCGGAATTTACCTCAGGGCGTGAACGCGACGCGCTGCTTGCGCGTGCACAGCGCGCTCGGCAGCGATGCGCGTCACGTGCACGCGAACGTGGCCGCGACGTGTGCGCTGAGCGCCGCCGAGCGCCGAGCAGTCGTCGAAGCCTGTTATCTGACTGCGCGCATCTACTTCGACCCGGCGCTCGACGACGATTTTCATTCAGCACGACTGGCGGTGCAGGTGCTGGCCTTTCGCGACGCCATTCGCCCGAGCGAGACTCTCTCACCACAACCCGACCCCAACTAGGTGACGCAAATGAAAGAGAAAGAAACGTGGCTCAAAATCATCACGAAGGCGTGGGATGAAGAAGCCTTCAAAGAGCGGCTGCTGAAAGAGCCCAACGAGGTGCTCAAGGAGTACCACATTGAAATCCCGCCGGGCGTCACCTACGAGGTGCTGGAGGACGGAGTCAAAGGCAAGCACTACCTCGTGCTGCCACCGAAGCCCCCCAAAGGTGAGCTCGTGATCGACAATTTCGGGCGCGACTCCCAGAGCGGCGATCCAGGGTTCTGAGCGCTCAGGGGGCTGAGGTTGGTGCTGGGTTCGGGGCCGGCTTTGCCTGGAAGTTCGCTGGATAACCGAGCAAAGCATCGGTCAGATTCCTGACGTGGGGAACACCGAGACCGGTGATCGGATCCCATTGTGACTTTGCCTGATATCCTGCCAGCGTGTGCTGATCCGAGCGGCCTTGCCCGGAGACCACGCGAAACTCGATGTCCGAGTGGCCATTGGTGATATCCCGCAGCACTGCGTTCTCTCCGGTGTCGGGCGAAGTGCGGCCCAGGTAATAGATCAGCGGGTTGGCAAAGCCGAGCGGCGCCAGCCCCTTTTCTTGCCGACGCGCGTTTGCGACGGCAATGACCGTTGCCCAAATCGGCGCGGCCATACTCGTACCGCCCGCGTAGCCGATCCACTTGCCATTGATCACCAAGCGGTAGCCCATCGCCGCAATCGCGTCGCCGTTGCCCAGGGACAGCGCCGGGCCCGAAGCCATCAATGCCACGTCCGGGAACCCGCGCCCGTAAGGGAGCACCGCTGGCAAGTTGGTCCCGCGCGAGTAACTTCTTTGTGAGGCGATCCCCACCACGACGGCACGCTGCCACTCGGGCACCGGCACACGCTCGCTGAAGCCGCCACTGGTCGCCAATGACATGAAGGGCAGTTCCTTCGCGAGCGCAGGATCCGGGGGCAAGGGACCGCTCCAGCCGATCTCGGTGGGCGGATTCAACGACGCGACGAGCGTTCCTCCCACCGAAAGCACCAGGTCCTCACTCGATGGAAACGTTGCGTGTGGCCAAGCGGCGCGGGCCACTTTCCCGATCGGATCTTCCTTCAGGACCGCTCCCGGTCGTCCATCGTAAACGCCCCAATCCCCCGCGCCGACGATCACGGTAATGCCAAAGGCCGCTGCCTTTGCCAGCGCCAAGGCAATCGAGCCGCGACCAAACTGGCGATAATACGTGTCCTCCGGCAGCGTCCAGGTCATGCACAGAATGTTCGGAGCGCGCGGGTCGCTGACGGCCATTTCGACCGCGGCCAACCAGGGGTCGGGCAGATCAGAAGCCAACTCGTAGACCACGATTTTGGCGGCCGGAACCAATGCGCCGATCCACGCCGGCCCCATGCTTGCCTCGAGCCGGTTGAGCGGGCTCGACTCGGGATCGCCGGACTGCGGCCCCACGGGCGCGAATTTGAGATCCGGCTCATTCACCCCGGCGGCCTGCCAAAACGTTCGCAAGTCCGCCCACAACTCATCGCGAAACCCGCCCGAACCAATCGTCATGATGGCGATGGTCTGATCCTTGCCGTCGCAGCCCTGTGGGAAATCGTAGTACTCGCGAATCATTTGTGGTGTCACGCCGTCTTCGAGTCGAGCCTCTTTCCCGGTAACTTCGAAGCGACCGTCGCTGCCCCGCCGACTGCTAGCCGGATCGGAAATGAACCCACCACGTACGGGCGGGATGGGGGCACGGAAAGATCGCGGCGTGCGCGCGTCTTCCTCCGGCGGGTTGCCACAACGCGCCAGGTGAATGCTGCGAATTTCGGGCTCGAGCGCTGCCAGCGGTCCATCCCATTCCCAGGGATTGATCTGCGAGCCACCAGAAACATCGCCCAAGAATCGCTTCAGCGTCGTGCCTTCGAAAAACTGGTCGAAATAGGCCTCCGTGCCGTCGACGTACAAGAGCGGTGAGTAAGGCGAGCCCTGCGCCGAGTCGCGCACGGGAACGACCCGCGTTGCGGCCTGAAAAATCGCCGCGACTTTGTCATACCGTTGTTTGAGATCCGCCTGCGGACCGCTGCGGTCCGCAGGCTTCAGGTACTTGCCGTACTCTGGTCCTTGGGGATCCGACGCGCTCTGCGCGCACTCGTAGAATTGACCGATGTTCGTTTCGCGCAATACGATTCGAAGGCGGAGCATTTGTTCCAATTCATTCTCCCTGGGAAAATGCCATCCGTGATCGACTTCACCCCTGAGGCACGTCGACACGAGGCGCTCACGCTATCTTAGGACAATCCGATTTGCTACGCTCGGCCTCGTGTTTCAGCGGCCGCACGAACGCAGTCCCCGTGCACTTCACAAGGGATACCAATTTGCCTGGTGGCCACTCCGCGTCGAGCTCGCGCCGCTGCTCGACGAAATCCGAGAGCAGCAGCCCGAATGGCTGGAAAGCCAATGGAAGTGGCACGTCGAATCGCGCTTCTCGCTGTTACGCGCAGGGCGCCGCTCCGGCTACCCGGGCAGTGAGCTCACGAACGGTCATTCCATCGATCAGCCGAACCTGGAACGCTTACCTCGCCTGCTCCAGTTCCTGGATACCGCATTCCCGATCGCGCCGACGCTGGCTTGGCTCGGCCGCATCCCGGAAGGCGGACGAATTTTTACTCATGTCGACAACACGCAGCATTGGGACGAACATCACCGCCTGCACGTGCCGCTGATCACCAACCCGCAAGCCAGGCTGTGCGTCGCTGGCCGATTTCTGTTTCTGCAGCCCAACCGCATTTGGTTGCTCAACAACAGCCTGCCGCACGGCGCGCTGAACCGAGGTCCCGAGCGCCTGCATCTGGTGCTCGACCTGCCCCATTTCGCAGACTTCGACGCTTGGCTCGCACGGGGCACGCTCGAGTCCGGTGAGACGGACGCGCCGGCGCTGGCGGAGCTCGAGCAGAATCCGCTCGACTCACCTGCGGTTTCGGCGGCGCTTGGCGGCGCTCGCCTGGCCCGATTTTTGGCTCAGTAGCTCGCCATGGCCGCGCTCGACAGCGATTGCCTGGTCCTCGGCGGCGGGCCCGCGGGCAGCACCTTTGCCGCCACGTTGCTCCGTCACGCACCGGACGTGCGAGTCACGATCATCGAGCAAGCTCGCTTTCCGCGCTGGCAAGTGGGCGAATCGGTGGTCCCGTTGATCAATGCGCAGCTGCATGAGCTCGGACTCTTCGAGCGCGTTTCGCAGGCTGATTTCGTGAAGAAGATCGGCAACGTGATGGTCTGGGGGCCGACACGCACGCCGTGGAGCCCGGATTTCCTGACCCTCGGTGAAACGCGCGCGGCAGACCCGCGGGTGCTCGACATTCCGGGCTTCGACTATAGACCCCTGGCTGGCTCTGGGCTGCCGCTCGACGAACCGGTAACGAGCTTCAACGTGCGCCGCGCTGAATTCGACGCGCTGCTGCTCACACGAGCCCGAGAGCTCGGCGCACAGGTGCTGGAAGGCACCCGCGCCACCCGCATCGCGCGCAGCGAAAGCGGCAAGGTAGAGTCGGTTTCCTGCGTCGACGACAGCGGCGTGGCCTTCGAGTTGCGGCCTTCGTTCGTAGTGGATGCCTGCGGTCTCGGCTCGCCCTTGACCCACGGCCAACGCTTCCGCGACCCGGCGCTCAAGCATTGCGCGATCGTCGGCTACTTGCGCGGGGCGCGTTGGAAGGCCAGTTATCGCGGGCAGCGCGCAGCGGTGTTCGTGCTGAGCGTCGCCCGCGGTTGGCTTTGGTACATCCCGCTCGCGGCGGACTTGATCAGCGTGGGCTTGGTCACGGATGCGGCCGAGCTCGCGAGGCGTCCCAAGCAGGCCGCCCTCGAAGAGCTGCTGATGGCGGAGCTCGAGGCCGCGCCGGAGCTGCGCGAGGTGGTGCGGGGCGCGCGGCTATGCGACGACGTATTGCCCAATCGCGCCCGGGTGCGCACTTGCCAACAGTGGTCCTCGTTCGTCGACGCTCCGGTCGGTCCAAACTGGGTAGCGGTCGGCGACGCAGCGATGTTCGTCGATCCGATCATTCCTTCGGGCGTGGGCTTTGCCATGCAAAGCGGCCACCGCGCCGCGTACACCTGGCTGACCCAGCAGAGTCGCCCGGATATTTCGAGCGAGCAGCTGTGGGAGGCTTACGCCTGGTACGTACGCGGCGAATATGGGGCGATGTCGCAGCTCGCGCATTTCATGTACGCCAACAACCGGGCACTCGACACTCGTTTCTGGCGGCGGCGCTTGCTCGACCCCTGGCAGCTGCAGCTACCGAGCGAGTGCACCCTCAGCTCCTGCGACTTCTTTCCGTTACCGAAGGCGTTCGGTTGGCGAGTGGTCGCGCCGCTATTGTCCGGCATTGCAGGCAGCCAGGGCGCGCTCGAGAGCGTATACGAAAATGACGGCGTCTCGCCGGATCTGCACGGAATGGCGCTCGAAGTCCGGGCCCCGCTCGCGCTGGCGTTGCGCAGCGACTACCCCACCGACGGCGTGCGCAACGGAAAGCTACGCCTGTATCGAGACGTCGTGACGCCGCAACGCGACCTGTATCATCGACTCGCAGTCCTGCCTGCGGACATTCCGCAACGCTTGGCACCACTGGTGGACGCTCTGCATCGCTATCGCGACGTCGACTCGTTGTTGGCTGCCGCGCCGCAGCTGCTTTCGGCGGCAACCAGTGAGCGAGCGGCGGTAGAGCGCGCGGTGCACGAGCTGCTGGGTGTCACGGCCCGCCGCGGCTTCATCCGCTTGAGTGGAAACGCCGCGCGTGAACCCAAGGCAGCGCGCGGACACCTGCCGGCAGGGTGAGACACGTACGAGTCGGGATATGACGCCGAAATCGTCGCTTTTTTGGGCCGGCGGGTAGGCGAGGGTAGGCGACGTCACGCCGGTAGCACCACATGTCGGTGCGCCCCGAAGCAGCACCCAAACATCGAGTCTGACGTGCTCGAAACAGTACCTCTCGTGTTCTCGCGCGAGCCAAAACGCATCACTACCGAGGGCAATAGTCGTCGCGTTCTTGTGTACGAAATCGCACTAGCGCGCCAAGCTAGCGAGATCGCATTATCGAGACAGTTGCGCAGCCGCCCGAGTCGCGGCATGAATTACCGAGGCGGTTGGGATCGGCGAACACTCACGCGCTTCTAAGCTCGTGAGCTCAGCAGATACTCACCGAATTTTGCGCGACGGCAAATCGTGGGGAGCTCGACCAAACACATGCCTTCTCCGACACGCGCTTCCGAGTCCATGCTCTTGGCAGATGATCCACTCGTAGGGCTTCCCTATCGCGCAATCCGGTTGCTCGGCGCGGGCGGCATGGGAGAAGTGTTCCTCGCGGAGCACCGCCTGCTCGCAACACCATGCGTGGTCAAGCTCCAGCACGCGCGCCTCGCTCGTGATCCGGACATTGCCGACCGGATTCGCTTGGAAGCCGAATCGCTGGCGCGGCTGCACCATCCGAACATCGTCTCGATCATCGGCTCCGGCGAAACCTTGGACGAGCGGCCATTCATCGTCATGGAGTACCTGCGCGGCCAAACCATGGCCGACGAGCTCGCGGCCCGCGGACAACTGCCGTTGCTGGAAGCGCTCGACTACACCTGTCAGCTGCTACGCGGCCTTTCAGCAGCCCACGCGGCGGGCATCGTTCACCGCGACATCAAGCCGGATAACCTATTTCTATGCGACGGCCCCAGAGACAATCGGGTCTTGAAGCTGCTCGACTTTGGCGTGGCGTGCACCATGCCGGATGCGCTACCCCTCACCCCCAATCCGTTGGCCGTACCCACCGCGACCGGCACCGTCGTCGGTGCGCTCAGGTACGTGAGCCCAGAAGGCGCGCTCGCGCGGCGCGTCGATCACCGAGCGGATCTGTACTCGGCCGCCCTCGTGCTGTACTTCGCCCTCGCCGGGCGTGGCCCGTTCGATCACATTCAGAGCGCCCTGCTGCTGCTCTCCGCGCATGTCGCCGAGGAGCCGGAGCCGCCCTCTCGCTACTCCCGAGCGGTCGTCCCGGCGGAGCTCGACCACGCCGTCTTGCGGGCGCTGCGCAAGGCACCCGAAGAACGCTTTCAAAGCGCAGACGAGCTGCGCCAGCAGCTCGAGCAGATCATGGCCCAGCTACGACGTTCGCCCGATGCCTCGGAGGTCCACCCCTTGCCCGAAGCCGACCAGTGTGACCCTGATTCGAGCGGCGCCAGGATTCGCGCATCCAGGCCGGTGGCCCCCGCCAACGCAGCCCTGGAACAGGCCGGGCCACTGCGGCTCGGCCAGCGCTTCCTCGACAAATACGAGATCCGCCAGCAGATCGGGCGCGGCGGGCAAGCCTGGGTGTATCACGGGCAGCACATCTTTACGGCGCGCGAGGTCGCGATCAAGATCATCCACTCGCCGCGCGGCATCACGCGCGAGACGCTCGAACGTGGCAGGTCGGAGGCGCGAGCCCTGGGCAAGCTCGATCACCCGAACATCGTCGTCATGCACGACGCGGGTGTCACCGACGATGGCTCCTTCTACATCGTGATGGAGCTACTGCGAGGGCGATCACTGCGCGCAGCACTGAAAGCTCACGGGCGCTTGGCTGTCGAAGAAGTGCTCCGGCTGTGCACGCAGGTGGCGGAGGCCGTGCAGGTGGCCCATGAATTCGACGTCGTCCACCGCGACCTGACACCCGACAACATCTTCCTGACCAAAGACAATCGCGTAAAGGTGCTCGACTTCGGCATCGCCAAGGTGCTGAACGAGATCGGCTTCACGACCCACAAGGACATCGTCATGGGCTCCGTGCTGTACATGAGTCCGGAGCAAGTGCAGGGACTTCCGCTCAGCCCGCGCAGCGACATCTGCGCGCTGGGCCTGATGATGTTCGAGATGCTGCTCGGCAAGCACCCCAGCCTGCTGCTCTTCGAACAGGAATTGCGCGCACGAAACGAACCGCTGCGGCGCCCTACGCTAGCCGAGATCCCGCCCATTCAGATGAATCGTATCCCGCCCCTGCTATCGGAGCTGGATCCCGACATCCCGCTCGATCTGGCGCAGGTCGTGCATCGCGCAATTGCGAAGAACGCCGAGGATCGCTTCGCCACCATGCGCGATTTCGTGTCCAAAATCCGCGATTGTCGCGAGCAGCCGCTCACGTTCGTGAAAGCCTGCGTGCGCGATCTGTCACGCCACGACGTCGGGGAGTCGGAGGATCCCCCGGACTCGCAACGTGCAACACCGAGGCGCGGGTTGGTCTGGGATGGTGCGGGTGCCGTGACGCCAATCCCGCCGCCGCTCGAGTTGCTCGAGGAAACGACGGCCAGCAGCGGCTCCTTCGTAGCGGGTGGCCTCGATCGCTCTCGGCCGAGGCGCCGGCAGGCGACCAAGAGCAAGCGTTCGCTGGCGTCACCCAGAAATGCGATCATCGTTGCCTGCCTGTTCGGTGCCGCGCTCGGCAGCCTGAGCGCGCTTCGGCACTTCGATGCCGCCACGCGGGCCTCCGGCAAAGCACCGGCCGAGGTCGGCACGACCGCCGCCGCGACCCTGTCCACGAATTCGCTGGTTGCGTCCCTCTCACCCGCATTGCCGGTCGCAACGCCACGAAGCGCACCGGAAGTGGAACCCGAACCCGAGCCGTCGAGCGCCGTCGCCGATACCCCAGCCGTGAATCCAGCGCCTGCACGACAGCCACGCGGCGTGCGCAGTTCCGCAGCGCCCGCGCACCCCACGCGCACGGCGGCGAAAGCCGCAGCTATCGATTCCGCCAAGTCCGTCGACCAGATGACCGACGTCTCACGTCCGCTCGAATTCGAGCTCGGCAACAAGCAACGCAAGGAGTCGCCGGGCAGCACGGAAGCGCCGCGCAAGAAGCTCAACGGTGGCAAGGCGATCTACGGTGACTGAGGCGCACCTTCAGCGAAGAACGGCCTTGGGCAAAGACAGTGCCTCGGCGACGGCCATCAGCGTGCCGGAAAGCGAGCTCGGATCGGCGTCGTCCGTTTCGCGCCTGACGATCGAGAACAGCTTGCCGAACGGTGTTGCGAGCTGCTCCGGCCGCGGATCGATACTGCTCCAAGCGAGCGGCGGCCGCGGCAAGGCATCGCCGGGCAGGGCGTCGTAGGCGATGCGTAGCCGCTCGAAGCTAGCCAGGACTTTCGTGTCGAGGGCCTGGCCCTCACGGGCCAATAGCCAGGGCTGAAACAAGCGGTACGCGGCCAGGCAGCCCTCGCGGTTGGCGCGCAAGTCGCGCAGCGTTGTCTGCGCGTAGCGCGACTCTTCGCGACCCGTGGCGGCGCGATCGACCTTTTCCAGCTGTTCGCGGGTGAGATCGATCAGGCCACGAAAGACGAACGCCACGTCGAGCTCGAGCGGGTCGAGCTGCGCCTTCAGCGCCGCGACGTCCACACTCAATTGATGCGCGAGCTGCTCCTTGAACGCGCGCGCTTCCGCCTCGGTACGGGGAGCCCGGGCGGGCCGATAGCCTGGCAGCGCTTGCTCGAAGGCGAGCACCTCGGCCGGGATCTGCTCCGCCCACAGGATCCGTTCGATGGCATGCATGCCGATGACGCCCCGGTCGTCGAACGAGTCGGGGTCGCCGTCGTTGCCGAGCTTGCCCAGCACCTCGTCGTAGCGCGCATCCGTGGCCAAGTCAGATTGTGGGAAAAGCGGGGCAAGAGCGCCTTCGATCAGCTCGTAAGCAACACGGCCGCGAGTCCAGGCGCCCATCATGGCGCTGATGGCCGGCGCATCCTCGGCTGTGCTCCAACCGCGACCGGTCGGGGTCGGCGCCGCGCGCTCTAGTTCTTCCGCGGCGGCCTGCAGCACTCCGACCTGAGTCGTGAGCTGTTGCTTCATGCCGAGCTCGGCGCGAGCCCGCTGCGCGTCATCGCCAGCCTTGCCGCAAGCCGGCAACGCGAGCGCGAAGGCCAGCCAGTGCAGCCGCCTGTGATCGCGCGCTTGGCGCGAATTTCCGATGTATTTCATAGTGTTTCAACGAAGCCCACGAGACGCGCGCGCTCGGCCAGTGACAGCCTTCGGTAGCTCGCGACCGATTCCCGCCCTTCCGAGCCCGGCACACCGTGGGCTTCAATGGCCTCGCTGACGTCGCGCGCGCGACCGTCGTGCAACAGCGAGGATAAGAAACGCAAACCGATCAGCGGCGCGGTTCGAAACTCACGAGGTTGGGCGTCCGCCTCGTATTGTCCGTCGGAGAGCGCTTCGCCCATGTCGTGAAGCAGTAGATCGCTGTACACCGGGGCGTCGATCCCGGACAGCGCCGCAACGCGAAAGTGCGGGTCGGTCCGCAACGAAGGCACATGACAGCTGGCGCAACCCACTTGCTCGAACAAGGCGAACGCCGAGCGGTCGACGGTCTTTCTGAAAGGGATCTCGAGCAGCCGCACGTAGTCGCTGAGGCTCGCCACGCGCGAAGCATCGAAATCGATGCCCGGTTTGGCGTCGTCCAACAGGCCCTCTGGTCCGGCCGGTTCGCTGGGCCGGAGCGGAGTCGTAATGCCCATATCGCCGTTCAAGGCATCGGCGGTGAAATGCTCGAGTGTGGCCAGGCGGGCCTTCACTCCGAAACGGCCAATCTTGCCGTCGCCCAAACGGTTTGGTCGTCCGCGCACGCTGCCCGAGCGCGCGCTCGCGGCCGCAGCCAGACGTTCCAGCTCCTGCTCTTGGATCGCCTCGAGATAGCCACGACCGAACACCGCCGGCGGCAAGCGGCGCACACTGCGCAGCTCGCCTGATTCAACGGCGCGCAGCGCCTGCTTCGCGCCGGCCGTCACGAACGGTCGCTCGGTGGGGCCAAACGGCAGCCGCGCAGCGAGCTCGGCCTTGCTCGACACGCCGGACGGCGCGAGCTTGTTGACGAAACCCGGGCCCCGGCCGTCGCTTTGGTGACACGCAGCGCACGAATCTCGAACGTATAGCGGTCCGAGCCCGTCACTTTCGCGCACCGTTGCCTCGAACAGCGCGTCGCCTTCGCGAAAACTTCGCAGCTCGGCCTCACTGGCTCGGTTCAGCGGCAATCCCGGCCGGTCCACGCGCGACCCGGGTTGACTGGACACGTCCGCACTGCCACTGGCACAGCCGACGACGGCCAAAGCGCCCAGCCAGCACGCGGCACGCGCTCGAAGGGGATCGAAGGCGAACACGGCGCCATGCTTTGCTGCGCGCGCGCTCCCGGTCAAACGAAGTCGTGTCTTCGCGCTCACAATTCACACGCACGTCACGATCACGCGCGAGGCTCGCTGACTCGCAGTCGTGACCGTTCTGCAAACTCTGCGTGACTGGTGCGCGAGGCGTTCGAACGCAAGCTAAGGTGCGCGCCGCAATGGATAGGCGCCCCATCTGGTTCGTCGCGCTAGCTGGGCTAGCTGCGCATGCCTCGGCCCTGTGGGGCGATTTCATCTGGCTCGACCACGCCCACATCGAACAAGGCCTGGCCTTGGCGCCGGCCGGCGAGTGGCTGTCGCTGTTCGCACATGGTTTCGCCGGAACCGGCTTCTACCGCCCGCTGATGTCCGCCTCGCTCTCGCTCGACGCGGCGCTGGGTGGCGCTCCTTGGCTGTATCACGCGACGAGCCTGGCGTTTCACGCTGCCGCTGCGGTGTTGACGCTGCTGGCCGGGCAAACGCTGGGGCTCACGCGCCGCGCGGCGACCTTTGCGGCGCTGCTATTCGCGGTGCATCCGCTCACTTCTCTGGTCGCCAATGCGATCGCGTTTCGCTCCGAATCGATGATCACGGTCGCCCTGCTGTCCTTGGTCATCCTGCACCGCCGCGGTCACGTGCTGGGTGCGGCGCTGGCCCTACTGCTAGGCGCGCTGAGCAAGGAAACGGCACTGGTCCTCGGGCCGCTGTTCGTGGTCGCGCTCGAGCTCTTCCCCGGATCGAATGAAAGCCAACGAAAACCGCGCAACCTCCGGCTGCTCACGGCGGAGGCCGGGGCGCTGCTCGTGGCGCTCGGGCTGCGCTTTCAGTTCGCGCCGCCCTTTCGCGCGAGCTTCGTTTCGCTGTCACTCAGTGATGCTTTGGGCACGCGACTCGCGGCTCTGGCCAAGAGCAACGCACGGTTGGTCCTGCCCTTCGATTTGACCGTGTGTGATGCCTTTCCACTGACCTCGCTATCGCAGCCGCAAGCGCTGCTGGGCGGCGCGCTGCTGATCGGCCTCGTGTACTACGCGTACCGCCGGCGCGGGCCAGCGCTGTTGCTGCTGCTGGCCATGCTGCCCGCGCTCGAGCTCGTACCCATCATGCGCTGGTGGTCGCCGCACTATCTTTATCTCGCGCTGGCACTGGCGGCGATGTTGGCCGCCGAAACCGTCGAACGTTGGGGCACCTGGGCAGTGCGTTCGGCAGCCTGCGCGACACTCGTTCTGGCTGGCGTGTCGCTGTTCGACGGGCTGAGCTACCAGAACGACCGCGGCTTTTGGTCACGGGAGGCGAGCCAGGCGCCGGCCTGTCGCGAGGCGCACTTCTATTTGGGCGAGGTCGCCCGGGCAGGCAAAAATTGGCCGGAGGCCGTGCGCGAATACGAGCACGCGCTCGCGGCCAAGGACCGTGTCCTGAGCTACGTCGATCGCTTCGCTGCGTTCCAGAACTTGGGGGCCGTACAACTCGGGCAACACAATCTCGCGCAGGCCCGCGTGGCATTTCGTGCAGCGCTCGAGCTCGCGAGCAATGAGCTCGACACCCGACACTTGCTGTACAATCTCGCCACCACCGAGCTTTTCGCAGGCAATGCGGAGGAAGCGGCACGACTGCTGGATCAGGAGGTGCGGCGCGCCGACGCCCTGCCGGCCGCGATTTTGCTGCGTGCTCGCGCGGAAGCGAAGCTCGGCCGGACCGCCGAGGCCACGGCGCTCGTGCGACGACTACGACACGACAACAACGCAACGCAGCCATGAGAAGAGCCGCCTCTCTGCCGCGCGCGCCGGTTGGCAGCACCGCTTCGCGACCCTGGCTGGTCGAAGGCGGCTACATCGCCGGGCGCGCATACGACTGGTTCTTCTTCATCTTGTCGCCGCTGCTGGCTGCGCTTTTGGGCTGGCTGGTGCAGAGCCTCGGGCTCGATCGCTACCGTTTTTCGAGGCCGGACGGCCAGGGCGTGGTGCGCGAGATCGCGGTCGTGGCGCTTTTGAGCGCCGCCTTCACGCACGCGCACCTGATCATCGTCGTGGTCCGAACCCATCTCAATCGCGAGGTCTTTCGCAGGCACCCGCACCGCTTCACCACCATACCGATCGCGCTATTTTTGGCCTCCCTCGCCTCGCGTTGGGTGTTCGTCTTCGCCAGTGTGCTCAGCGTGTGGTGGGACGTTTACCACTCGAGCCTGCAAACCTTCGGCTTGGGGCGCATCTACGACCGGCGCGCGGGCAACGATCCCGAGGCGTTACGACGCCTCGACTACTTGTGTAACCTCGCCCTCTATGCCGGACCGGTCTTGGCTGGCGTCAATTTGTCGGCGCATTTGCTCAGTTTCAAGAAGTTCGAAGTACTCGACGCGCCTTCGCTCTCGCAGATTGCCGATGCGGTGTTGGCGCAGAGCGACGAGCTGCGCGCGCTGGTGCTGGCCGTCGGGCTCGTGTTGCTGGGCTCGTTCCTTTTCAGCTACGTCACGCTGACTCGCAACGGCTACGTCGTTCCGGTGCAAAAGCTGGCCCTCTACGTCACGACCGGCACGGTCTCCATCGCCTGCTGGGGCTTCGGCTCGTTCGGCGAGGCGTTCTTGATCATGAACTTCTTTCACGCCTTGCAGTACTTCGCCATCGTTTGGTGGAGCGAGCGAGGCAGCCTCACGCGCGCCTTCCGCTGGGCACCGCTCGGGCTCAGCGTGCTCTTGTCGTTCGGCCTCGGCTACGGCGTTTGGCTCGCGCACCGGCCGGCAGATCTGATCCCCGTGATCGCGCTCAGCAACGTGGTTTCGCTGATGCACTTCTGGTACGACGGATTCGTCTGGTCCGTGCGCAAGGGGCACGTTTGAGCGATTGCCCGTGCCTTAGCGACGGGCCAATGAAAAGGCGTGAACGTGGTCGTTTTTGGCCGCCGCGCCGTGACAGCCATTGCAACCGCCCAACGGATCCCCGCCATAGCTCTCGCCGTCGGGCGCATTGACGCCACGCCAAACGATAGCCACCGAGCCGTCCGCGCGCGCGCGCAGTCCGAACCATTCCCAGCCTGCCGCGCCCGAGCCGTTGAAGCCCTTGCCGCGTTTCACCATGGCGAAGATGTCCGACTTCTTCTTGCTCTCGACGGTCTTGACGAAGATGGTACCGACAGGGAACGCCTTGGCCCCTGCTTGCGGCGCAGCGTTGAGATACTCGTACGTCTCGCCCGCCAGATGTGTGTTGCCTTGTTCGGGACGATCAGCGAGCTCGACGCGAGCCCAATCCTTGAAACCTTGGAAATTACGCTCGAGCGCGATGAACGGTTCACGCACGTCGGACAGGGATTGCTCCGTGTGACGACTGCACGCGCAGGCCGCGAGCAAGGTGAACGGCAGCAGGCGGTGGAGCAACACACTCAGTAGACGCGAGCGGAGCGGGTGACGCATGGCGGGTGCCTCGCACGTCTATTCGACGGCCGAAAGCCGTGCGACGACGCGGGCGCGCAGAGTTTTCCTCAGCGTCACGCAATTGCTTTCGACGCGTTGCACTTCGCGCTCCTCGGACGAGCACATCAACACGTCTCTGAAATGTTGGACTAGGATAACAACGCCGTCATCTCGACCTGAGATGTTCCGCCCGTCTTGCGAAGCTCGATTCTTCCAACCAACAGCACGCGATCTCGTCGCGAACTGTTACAGTTTGCAACCGGCAGCGCGCTCTCACTGCTCTTGCCGGCGTGTCAGCGCACACCCAAACAGCAGCGCGACCGAGTATTTTCGGCGTTGGTCGAACGCTTGATCGTGCCCGACACCCACGCGCTGTTGGTGAACAGCCGAAAGCTCGAAACATCGTTGACCGAGCTCGTGCGTGCGCCGAACGACGGCAGGCTGCGCGCGTCACGCAGCGCGTTTCGCGCCGCGTTGCTGGCATGGGAGGCGGCGGCTTGTTTCAAGGGCGGGCCCCTGCTGTCCACGGGCTCGTTGCTGCGCGTGCTGTTCTGGCCGACCAAGACCGTCGCGCTCGATGCTTTGCTGCGAAGCCGCGCAGCCCTCGACCAGCTGAGCGCGCTAGCGGTCGACCAAAAGGGGCTGTTTGCCATCGAGCATCTGTTGTTCCCCCTCGGGGAGGACGCGGCAGCCGCGGAAAACCGGCTCGTTTCGAGCGAAGGCGAACGCGCTCGCTGGCTACTGTGCGGGCTCTCGCGCCTGGTGACCGAATCGGCACAGCTGACGCAGCAGGCGCTGGGCGACGGGACGGCATTGCAGGACAGCCTGGTCAAAGGCGAGCACGAGAGCGTCAAGCTTTTGCTGAGCAACATCGGCTCCAGCGTGAGCAGCGTGATCACCGATCCCGGTGCGGTGCTGCGCAGCGAGCTGGACAGCTCACCGCGCGAGCAGCGCGGCGGAGCGAGCCTGCTTGCCTTCGCGATTACCGAGAGTCGCATCGCTGCTGCCCAACGCCTGTACTCGGGCGTGTCGGAGCGCTCGCTTTCGGCCCTGATCAAAGACAGCGCGCCCGACGTACACGCACAGGTCGCGAGCGACTTCGCGCGTGCCTTGGCCGACCTGCGTGCACTGCCCGAAAACGTGGCGCCCAACCTCGCGCCTGCGACCGCACGGCAAGCCGCTGCCGCGGCGGTCCATGCCTTGGAGGCGGTCGTCAAAAGCGATCTCGCGACCGCCTTGGGCGTGCCGCTGCTGTTCGGCCTGCCGCACGACGACTGATCCGCGCGCGCTGCGGACTCGGTGCTTGCCTGTCGACCCTTCGCTTCAGCAACCGCGATGTTCTCGAAACACAGCTAATCAAATAGGAAATCACCCATGAAACTAGCAATTGGAAGGGCCGTCGTAGCGGCCATCGTGTTGGCGGGCGCCGCCACTTACGGCTGTTCGAGCGATCCCGCTGATTCGTCCAGCGGAGAACACTCCGAATCGAGTGGCAGCATCGGGCTGGCTCTCGAGGTGAGCGACGAGGTCACGCTGAACAGCGTCAGCTACACCATCGCCGGCCCGGCCGCCTACAGCAAGAGCGGCAGCATCAACCTGAAGGACAGCGCAACCTTGTCGCTGTTCATCGACGGCATCCCGGCGGGCGCGGGCTACAACATTGCGCTGAACGCGAGCGGCAGCGATGGCCAATCGAGCTGCACGGGCAGTGCCGATTTCGTCGTGACCGCCGGTGGCCTGAGCAACGTGAGCGTCAAGCTTTCGTGCAAGCTCGCGCCGCGCAAGGGTTCGATCATGGTCAATGGGACCTTGAACGTGTGCCCGGTCGTGGAGTCGCTCGAAGCCAACCCCGCCGAGGTCGCCGTGGGTGGCAGCATCGAGCTCAGCGCGCTCGGCAGTGATGCCGATTCTGGACCCTCGTCGCTGAGCTACGCTTGGACCGCAACGTCCGGCAAGTTGCTCAACGAGGGCACGCCGAAGGCCACATTCACCTGCCGCGCGGTCGGCCCGGCCGTGATCTCGCTCAGCCTTTCGGACGGCGACACCTGCCCGGACGTACGCAAAGTCACCGTCAATTGCTCGGAGGTCAGCACCGACAAGAACCTGAAAGTGGCCATGGTCGGCGACACCGATCACTACGCGAACTACCAGCACGTGCTGGAGCTCGTGAAAGCCGATGGCGCGCAAGCCCTGCTGGTCAACGGCGACATGACCTACTCCAGCAACCCGACCGCGTTCTGGGACATGACCGACTCCGTGCTGGGCGCAGATTTTCCGGTGTTCATTGCCCGCGGTAACCACGATGACGATAGCTGGCCCAATTTCCAGCCGCGCGCCCTGACCCACCTCGGCGGAGCCGAGCGCATCGCTGGCGCCCACGACTCGAACTACAAGACAGTCTTCCACGGCCTCTCGGTCGTCGCCATTCGCAAGGGTGACACCGCCGACAAGATCAGCTCGCTGCTGAAGGACGACCCGCACGCTTGGAAGATCTGCCAATGGCATCAGAACCAAAAGAGCATGCAGGTCGGCGGCAAGAGCGACGAGATGGGCTGGGGCGTATACGAGGCTTGTCGCCAAGCGGGTGCGATCATCCAAACCGGTCACGAGCACAGCTATGAGCGCACGCGCACGCTGATCGACACCAGCACGCAGACCGTGGATCCCAGCTGCAATTCTGCCACTGATCTGTGCGTAGGTCCGGGCCGGACGTTCGTGACGGTCACTGGTCTCGGCGGCAGCAGCGTTCGCCCGCAATTGCTGTGCCTACCGTCCACCTTCCCCTATGGCTGCAAAGGCGAGTGGGGCGTCATCTACACCTCGAACCAGGGCGCCACCTACGGCGTGCAGTTCATGACCTTCAACGTCAACGGCTCGCCCAAGAAGGCAAAAGGTTACTTCAAGGACTTGAATGGCGTCACCGCCGATCAGTTCACTGTGACCTACGACGCAGCGCACTGAAGTCACACGCCTGGATCCGACCGGACCGCCGCGGACGCTGCTCCAGCAGCCTCGCGGCGGTCGTGTCGTTTTTGCTCCTCGCCTGACCATGCGACGGAATACCGCGCCGCGCGCGGAAGAGCGCCAGAAGCAAGAATTTCGACGGTTTCCGACAGCCGAGGGAGGCACGAACTAGCGATCACTGATAGACTGCTGCTGCATCTTGCGAGGTCGATCATGAACGACGACGCTCCCGTGCTGATCATCGACGACGACAAGCTCGTGCGCCGCCTTTTCCGGCGCATCCTCGAGCAAATGGGCTCGCTGGTACTGGAAGCCGAGAGCGGCGAGGCCGGGCTCGCTTTATGCCGCGAACACAAGCCTGGCGTCGTCTTGCTCGATCTGCGCATGCCGGAGATGGATGGCCTCGACGTGCTGAGCACGCTCGTCGCCGAGCATCCGGACACACCAGTGGTCGTGGTATCCGGACAGGGCACGATGACCGACGCGGTCGAAGCCCTACGCCGCGGCGCGTGGGATTTCGTTGCCAAGCCGCTTCCCGACAGCGAAATGCTACGCCAGGCAGTCCGCCGCGGCCTGGAGCGCTCGGCGCTCCTGTGCCAGAACCGCGCCTACGGTGAAAGCCTGCGCAGCACGAACGAGCGCCTATCCGCGGCGCTGAACGAGCTGCGCAATGACGAACGGGGCGCGCGCCAGCTCCAGTTCCAGCTGCTCCCGCAAGATGGCCTGCGCCTGGGCTCGCTGCGCTGTGCGCGTCGCCTGTTTCCTTCACAGCTGCTGAGTGGAGATTTTCTCGACTACTTCGCGCTGAACGAGCGATTCGCGGGGCTATACTTGGCGGACGTCGCTGGGCACGGCGCCGCTTCGGCGTTCGTCACCGCCATCCTGACCACGTTGGTCGGGAAGTATCGCGAGGCACTGCACATGCGCGGGGACGAAACGATCCTGCATCCGCAGCAGCTGCTCGCGGGGCTGGACGCCGATCTCAAGGCCCTCTCGATCCCGAAGCACGTGACCTTTTTCTACGCCGTCACGGATTTGGAGTCGGGGCAAATCGTGTACGGAAACGCCGGAGCCTTTCCGTATCCCTATCTGTCGAACGGCCACGAAACCAGCGAGCTGGAGTGCGCAGGGCGCCCACTCAATCTGCCCGGAAGCGCAGCGTTCGGTGGCGGCGAGGCGCGCTTGAGCCCCGGGGGCCGGCTGCTGCTCGTCTCCGACGGAGTATTCGAGCTGCCACCCAAGCGCCCCCTTCGCGCGCGGCGCGAAGCGCTCGGACAGCAACTGGCCCAGGCCGAGTCCATGGACCAGCTAGTGCATGCGCTGGGGCTGAGTGAACGTACCCCGCTCAGCGACGACGTCGCGCTCTTATTGGTCCAACGAGAGGAAAGTCCATGTCATTAGGCCACGTGACCCATGCCGCCCAACAGGGCGTCCACGTTCTGCGCTACTTTGGCACCGTCAACTACACCTTGGCGCCCGGGCTACAGCAATTTTTGCAGCACTTGTTCGTCGACGATCAGGTCTCTGGCCTGGTCTTCGACCTGACGGCGGCCGAGTCGCTCGATAGCACGAACCTCGGTTTGATGGCCCGAGCCAACGAACGAGTCCGAGAAACGGGCGCGCCCAACAGCGTCATCATCTCCGGCAACCAGGACATCGATGTCGTGCTGCGCAGCATGGGCTTCGATCAGACCTTCGATCTGCTGCCCGCCGAGGAGCGCGCTGCCGATCCGCGGCCGCTCGAAGCGAGCGCAGCTCCAGTCGTCACCCCTTCGCCCTCCGCTGCCGAGCTGCAGCGCACCATGATCGACGCACACCGCGCATTGGTTCGCATGAGTGAAGCGGGACGCCTCGCGTTCGAACCGGTCGTCGCCTGCCTCGAACGGGACGTCAGCCTCAGCGACGCTTGAGCGCCACCCGGGCGGGCACGGCTCAGCTCGGAAATGCGTCGCGGGCGCGGCGCGCGCGCCGCCACAAAGCCCGTGCCAAGCAGTCCGTCGCCGCGTTTCCGGGCCCACGACGAATTGATTTACTACTGAACATAAATCCAGTACCCGAACCGGGTGAGCACGAAACAACTTCCCCGAGACACTGTCCGTGATCTGCTCGGCATTGCCCGAGCGCTGTACGTCGTGCGCGACAACCAAGGCGCACAACCGAGCGAGCTCGATCGCATCCGCGAGGTGAGCGCGTGGCTGATCGACGCGCTCGAGCTCTCGAGAACCGCGCCGGATACCCTCGGGCATCGCGCTGCTTGGACGAAAGCCGAGCGCGCCACCTCGGTGCTCAGCGAGCTGCTTTTGGCGCATGACGAATCGACCAAACGACTAGTGGGCGCTTGGGCCGAGCGGCTGTCAGCGCGGGCGCGGTAACCAGCGTGCCGAGGTGCGCTCCCAAGGCGGAAACTCGTACCTGGGCCACGTCTTCGACGACGGCCCGGCGCCGACCGGCTTACGCTACTGCATCAACTCGGCAGCCCTGCGCTTCATCCCCGCAAACGAGCTGAAGACCGCGGGTTACGCGGAATACCTGCCGCTGTTCAGCGGCGGCTGAACGCTTGGGCTTCCCGCTCGAGCGGGGCTGTGATTAGGGTCGGGCCGGAAATGAGCTCCTTCAGCATTCAAGAAGCACAAGACCTCGCCGCCTTCGCAGGCCAAAGCGTAGAGCGGCTGGCCGCGGCCCGCGCGCTCTTCGACTCCACGCACGACGAAGCGAGCGAAGAGCGCCGCTGGCTGGAAACCGCCACGCAGCGCGTGACGGGTGCGCTCGAAGGCCTCCGGCGCGCCCTGCTGGAAGCAGCGCCGCTGCCGGAGTTTGCAGGCGCACGGAAGGTGAAGAGCGAAGCCTTGTCCAACGCGTGGGCGGACGCCATCGAGAGCGTGTTCGACGCGATCGTGGCCAACGTCTCGGCCAACGGCCCCCTAGTCGAAGCCTTGTTCCCGCACCAACGCTTCGCGGCGTTGCGTCGGCCAGGCAGCTCGGCGCAGAATTTTTGGCTCGAGTTCGAGCGCCGTGCCGAGTCGACCTACGTGCGTCGGCTGTGCAGCGATCCCGAGTATGCGTTCCTGCCGCCACTACTCGAGGCAGCCAAGATCTCCGAGCGCAGCTTACGCGAGGCCCTGGCGCCGCGGCCCTTGCCCGAGGCGCAAGCGCTCGAGCTGCGCGAGGCAGTGAGCTTGGCGGCAGAGGGCCTCGAGCTCGCACTGCGCCAAGCCCGCTCGCTGAGCGAGGCTGCGTTTGCCGCCACGCCGGCGCGCGTCAGCGAGCTCGGCCTGGACGCGAAGGCCAAGCGGCGCGCGGCGCGCCCCGAGGCCGCCAAGCTCGCGCCCAGCTGAGGCTCAGCGCAGCGTGAGCAGCGCGATCTCCGGCGGCACGCCGAAGCGGACCGGAACGATGCTGGTGCCCACACCGGTGGTGACGAACAAGTGTCGCCCGCCCTCGACGATATGTCCCGCGGCATAGCGCGAGCCGAAACGTGAAGGCACGATACGCCGGCCAAGCACCGGCAAATCGACCTGCCCACCGTGAGTGTGCCCCGCCAAAGTCAGCGTCGCACGCTCGTCCAAAGCGGGAAACAGGTCTGGCTCGTGCACGAGCACGAGCAAGGGCATGCCGGGCAGCGCCAAGTCGAGCTCCTGCTGCGCCGAGCGCAAGCGCTCGGTTTCGTCGCGCACGCCCAACAAACAGAAGCTCTTGCCTCGATAGTGCAGGCGTCGCACTTCGTCGTCGAGCACCGTCAGACCGTGCGCTTCGAACGCGGCCCGCACCTTCGGGCCGTTGTTCCACCAATCGTGGTTGCCGAGCACCGCGAACACCCCGAGCGGCGCCCGTAGCTGGCCGAGCTCCGTCGCGATCGGATCTGCCTCGACGTGCTCACCGAACCAGATGTTGTTGATCAGGTAATCGCCCGCCAGCAAAATGAGATCGGGCTTTTCCGCGTTGGTCCGCGTCACCAACTCGTGCAGGCGGGAAAGCCCCCAATGCGGTGAGCCCACGTGCAAATCCGAAAGCAGTGCGACACGCACGCCCGACAGCTCCGCCGGCCAATTGGGCAGCTGGAGCTCCTGACGATTGACCACCAAGCGCGCGGGCTCGATGAAAAATGCGTCTGCTCCCAGGGCAATGCACAAGAACCCCAACAACAGCCACGCACGCCTGAACCATCGATTCACGGGACTAGCTCTAGAACGCGCCACCCAGCGCGGCAATTCCCGCCACTATTTGCGGAGCAATCGTGGTCCTGGCTCCTGCCAATGCCGAAGCCGCCGCGCGCCTCGCCCTCGCTTCTCGCACGGCGCCGCCGACGCCGGGTCGGCGTAAGCTAGCGAGCCATGACACCCGAGCTCAGCTTTCGACCGCTCACTCTGGCTGATCTGCCGCTCCTACACGAGTGGCTCAATCGAGCGCACGTCGCCGAGTGGTGGGACGAGCAGCGCGATCTCGAATACGTGCTGCAGACATTCGGCGCCGATCTCGAATCGCCGCTGATGCGCATGTTCTTCGTGTGCTTGGGCGGAGAACCAATCGGCTATATTCAGGAGTATCGAGTGCTGGGCGCCGATCCCGAGTGGTGGACGGACGAGACCGACCCGGGCGCGCGGGGCATCGATCAATTTTTGGCCAATGCCGAGCAGCTCGGGTTGGGGCTGGGCTCACGGATGGTGCGCCAGTTCGTGACCGGCTTGTTCGCCGATCCGGAGGTGACTCAGGTGCAGACCGACCCGTCACCAAGCAACGCTCGCGCGATTCGCGCGTACGAGAAGGCTGGTTTTCGGCGCGTCGGGGAAGTCGTTACCCCGGACGGCCCGGCGCTCTTGATGCGCATCACGCGCACAGAGCTAGGCTGATCGAGCGCGGCAGCCGCGGTATTTCCGTGAGCTGCCGCGCCTTCGCCGATCCGCGTTTACTTGTTGGTCAGCGCGGCCACGCCCGGGAGCACTTTGCCTTCGAGGTACTCGAGCGAAGCGCCACCACCGGTGGAGACGTGCGACACCTTGGAGGCAACGCCGGCTTTCTTCACCGCCGATGCCGAGTCCCCACCACCGATGATGGTCGTCGCGCCAGAAGCGGTCGCTTCCGCGAGCGCCTCGGCCACCGCGATCGTGCCCTTGGCGGAAGCGTCGATCTCGAACACGCCGACCGGGCCGTTCCAGATCACGGTCTTTGCTCCGATGATGATTTTGCGGAACGCCTCGATCGTGTCGGGCCCTGCATCGACGCCCTCCCAATCACTCGGAATGTCTTTGATCGAGACGACCTTGGTCGCGCCCACGGTGCGCGCTTTGAAGTCCAGCTTGTCGGTGACGACCACGTCGGTGCCGAGCACGATCTTGTCGCCGGCTTCGGCGAGCAAGCTCTTGGCCAAATCCAGCTTGTCGTTCTCGACGATCGATTTGCCGATCTCGAGGCCCTGGGCCTTCAAGAACGTGTAGGTCATGCCGCCACCGATCAGCAGCTTGTCCACGTTCGGCAGCAGGTTCTTGATCACGTCGATCTTACCGGACACCTTGGAGCCACCGATGATGGCCACGAACGGTCGCTTCGGTTCGGCCAGCGCGCCGCCCAGGTAGTCGAGCTCCTTCTTCATCAAGTAGCCGGAGGCAGCTTGCGGCACGAACTTGGTGATGCCCTCGGTCGAAGCGTGCGCACGATGCGCGCTACCGAAGGCGTCGTTGACATACACGTCCGCGAGGGCCGCGAGCTGCTTGGCGAAGCCCGGGTCGTTCGCCTCTTCTTGCGCGTGAAAGCGCAGGTTCTCGAGCAGCAGCACGTCGCCGCCCTTGAGCGCAGCGACGGCCGACTCGGCAGGCGCGCCCACGCAGTCGTCCGCGAACGAAACCGGTGAGCCGAGCAGCGCGGCGAGCGCGTCGGCGACCGGACGCAGGCTGAAGTCCGGGTTGCGCTTGCCATCCGGACGTCCCAAGTGGGACATCAAGATGACTTTGGCGCCCTTTTCCTTCAGGTATTTGATCGTCGGCAGCGACTCTTTCAGACGCTTGTCGCTCTCCACCTTGCCGTCTTTGAGCGGCACGTTGAAATCGACGCGAACGATCACGCGCTTTCCGGCAGTCTGGATGTCTTCGACGAACAGTTTTCGCTGGGTGCTCATGGGCCCGGGCTTAACAAGGGGCCGCGCCGGTGTCGAGAGCGGCGGGTCCGAACCCAGCAGATCCGCCATCCTGGGCTTTTGGACGACGTGGCGGCATCGCCGCCCGGGCCACTCGAGCGGACCGCCGGGCCCGCGGCAGCGCAGCGGGCTGACTCCACGCCTCACCGCCGCGCCCCTCGCCCGCCAGCGTCTCCGGCTTTACAGCAGAGAAGTATCGCTCGGCGGCGCGCCGTAGTCGTCGTGTCGGCCGTTGAAATACGAAACCGGCAGGGCGGCCAGGCGCGCCGCGGGGATGTCGTCGAGTACCGAAAGGGACACGGCAAAGAATGGAACGCCTCGAGCGTCCGTGCCTTGACCGAACACTTTCACGCCACAGCAGCGGCAGAACCGATGCCTGATCTTGCGCGTTGCAAACTGGTACTCGGCGAGGTCGGCTTCGTCGCTGTGCAAGGTGAGCGCATCGGCACCAACCGGTGCCAGCCAGGCTCGCGTCTTTTTGCAGATCGAGCAGTTGCATTTGAAACTGCTCTGCTCGGCCGAAAAGCGGACACGAAAGCGCACCCGTCCGCAGTGACAGCTGCCCGAGTAGGCCTCGATCACCGCCCGCCCCGTGCAGCGGATGCCAGGTAGTGCACGAGGTTGTCGAACGTGCTCTGCCAACCGCCTTCGTGACCCTTGGCGGACTCCTGAGTGCTGAAGCCCTCGTGGGTGAGTGAAACGAGCGTACCGCCGTCCTGATCTGCGAATTCTACCGTGACCAGCGTGTCGACGGCGTCCTGCTCTTCCCAGCGGTGGCTGAAGACGAGCCGCTGACCGGGAACCAGCTCGCGGTAGATGCCATTTACCGTGTACGTCTCGGTACCGTTGCTCATCGCCGCGCGAAATCGGCCGCCGACACGGACGTCTGCCTCGGCCGAAACGAGCGTGAGCTCTCGCGGGCAAAACCATTGCCGCATGATCTCGGGCTCGGTCCAGGCGGCAAATACCTTGCTGCGCTCCGCTCGGATGAATTTGCTCAGCTGAAGCTTGCGATCGCTGTTCATTTTCACATGCCTCCTCATTTTTTTTCGAGTAGCTGCGCCAGATTTTCGAGTCGCTCTTCCCAAATCGCGCGATAGTGATCGAGCCATTGCCCCGCGCTGTGCATGGCTTTACCGTTCAAGCTCAGGTACGAAAAGCTGCCGCGCCGGGTGCGCTCGACCAAGCGCGCGCGCTCGAGCACCTTCACGTGCTTCGACACCGCGGCGAGCGACATCTCGAACGGTTTGGCCACTGCGCTGATCGGCCGCTCGTGGCGAGTCAGCGTCTTCAAGATCGCGCGCCGAGTCGGATCGCTCAACGCGTGGAAGATCAGGTCGAGGTCATACGCGCTGGATTCAACCATTTGGTTGAATCTGGATCGCGCTCTGGCAAGAGTCAACCATTTGGTTGAATCAATCCGATCCCCACCCTGAACGTGCCACCCGCGCCGCGATACCGCGTGGTGCGGAGTGCCCGTCAAAACCCGTACAATCGACGGGATCCGACAGCAAAAAACGCCACGAGCCTGCTGTTTTCCCCAAAATTTGCGAAATAGAATACTCGCCGACACACAGCCGTAACGGAAAGCCGGCAGGATTTAAATTCAACCCGAGTCCCCAATGGCCCACCCAAGAACTCACTGGCTCATCGAACCGACCTTTCCCGCGCCGCCGCCGTTACCTCGCCTGGATCTCGAGACGTGCGCAGGCGCAGCTCTAATTGGCCCCCGCGCTCAATATCCGAGCGGAACCTGGCGCCTGGGTACGAACGCCGAAGCCGACGCCTTGCTCGAGGAGGAAGACACCGACAGCCAACGTTTCGCCAAGTCTGATTCGGAGGCGCCCACCGTGCGCCCCGGCGCACTGCGCGCGCTGAAGAAGCGCTGAGCGCCCTGCTACGCGCGCTGCCCCGGATGGCAGCTCAGCTGCCGATTGCCAACCAAGACACTTCTACCGACCAAATCTTGGTGTTGAGCCAGGTTTCCACGCTCAACGTGAAGCCATGTTCCGTGATGTTCTCGGCGCGTACGCTGAGCCGTAAGTTGTCGTCCTTGCTCGCGTCGATGCCGACGACTCCGACGTGAACCAGCGGTGGGACCGCGAACCGTCGTTCGAACAAGATCGGCTGCCGACAGCGGCGTCGCAGCCCCCCAGCAGGTTCGAGCAGAGACCAATTGTCGATGGTCGAATCCAAGACGACCACAGCCGACAGCAGACTGAGCGGAGCAACGTTCGACATGACGCCATGTTACACGGGTGCGCCATGAAACGCATTGCCGTCGAGTCGAGCAGTGTGAGCGCGGTTGGTTACGATCCCGCAACATTCGAGCTCGAGGTCGAATTTCGCAATGGCCGCAGCTACCGCTACCAGCGGGTCCCGGTCGCGGTCTATCGCTTGCTTTTGCAAGCGCCATCGATCGGCAAGTTCGTGAACGAGCAGATCAAGCCGCGCTTCGAGGCCACTGCGCTGTGAAGGGGCTCAGCCAGCCGCCGCCGGGCGCTTGTCGCGCTTGCCGAAGGCGGCGTACACCGCGAACACTACCGCGAGCCAATATGGATACGTGCCGAGCAGCTCGTATGCCGTTCGGCCGCGTAGCCACGCCACCTCGTGCACGAGGGTTTCCTCTTTGAATGGGCGGCTGGCAGCCAAGACCCGACCGACGGGATCGATGAACGCGCTCACGCCGCTGTTGGTGGAGCGCACGAAGAAGCGGCGGTGTTCGATGGCGCGGAACTTCGACAAGGCGAGGTGGATCCAGGGTTCGGTGGTGTCGCCGAACCAGGCATCGTTGGTCAGGTTTGCGAGCAGATCGGTATTCGGATCCCGTGTCACGCGATTGGCCAGCGCGGGCACCGCGTCATCGTTGCAGATCAGCGTCGCGATACGATGCTCACCGAGCGGCAGCGCTGCCACCGCATCACCTGCTTCGAATGCTCCGGAATTGGGTGAAATCTCGTACAGGGCTGGGATTTCCCGACCGAACGGCATGTGCTCGCTGAACGGGACGAGCTCTTGCTTGTCGTAGCGACCTTGCACTCGCCCCTGAGCGTCGGTGATCAGCGCGGAATTGAAGTAGGCATAGCCGCGCGCGTCCGTGACCTTCTTGACCAACACCGCGCCGAACAAGAGCGGCACGTGCACGCGCGCCGCAAACGAGCGTGGGATGGTGGCGCTGGCTTCGTCCTCGAGCATGGCGCCCATGACCGAAGTCTCACTCCAGATCACCAGGTCCAAGGGTTGCGCCGCGGTGAGCGCGCGCGTGGCCGACAGATGTCGGCGCATGCCTTCGTTCGGATGACTGCGTTTGCCCATCAGGCTCATGTTGGCTTGCACCAGGCCGATGCGAGCTTTGGGCGCCGCCGCCACACGCGCGTCGAGCTGATGAATGCGCACGAGCCCGTACGCGACCGCGACCACTGGGACGAGCAGGTACGGTAGCGCCGCCTCGACGTTTACCCGTCGCTTCTCGCGAACGGCCAGCACCAGCTCGGCAAGCCCGAAATTGGCGGCCGCCATGACCAACGCGATTGCGTAGACCCCGCCGACGTCGGCCAGCTGCGTGAGTAGCAGTTGACCATGCACGACCGCGCCGAATGACCAGAAGAAGAGCACCGGAAAGACCAGCTCACTCGTGACCAGCGCACACAGCCAGACGATGCCTGCGGGAAAGCGACGTTCGCCACGCACGAACAGCCAGGCGAACAGCCCCATGCGACCAGCTTGGAAGGCGTTCACGATCAGCAGCATCAAGACGCAGATCGGCGTCGAAAAGCCGCTGAACTGCCGCATCATGTCGACCATCCAATAGAAGCCGAGCGAGATCATCGTGAGCCCGCTGAGCCAACCCAGCCAGAACGCGCGCTTCGGTGTTTGGCCGAGCAGTGCCAGGCGCAGCGGGATCAAGGCCACGAAGCCGAGCGGCCAAATATCGATCCCTGGGAAGGCCAAGAAGTAGCAAACGCCACACAGCACCGCGGCCAGGGCAGCCCAAAGTTTCGATAGCGCAGGCTCGACGGTCGGGCTTTTTGCCAAGGCTTTGGTTTCGCTCTGCGAATCCGTCGCTCCACTCATCGCTCACCTAGCTATTGGAAGCCAACGGCGCAGGCAAGCTGATTTGAGTGCGACCGCGCCGCGACCGGGCTTCCCGTGCTGGTCAGCGCGCATTTTCGCGTTCGCGCGCGCGCTCGAGGTCGACGATCGCCTGTGCGGATCGCACACTGGCCACGCCACGCACTTCCGATATGCGGGAACGAGTCACCACTCTCTCTCGAGCGAGATATCGAATCTCGAGCATACTTTGCGTTGGCGATCGTGCCTCGCGAGCGAGCGAGCGCATGTCGCCGCAGCGCCGAGGTCGGCGCTGCGCGGCGTACGCTGTAGGTTTCGTGCGCGCGCCATTTTTCTTGGATTCTCGCAAGTCTCGCAATGAGAGGAAGCGATCCGAAAATTTAATTTTCGTTCCCTTCGCAGCGCGCCACGTCGTTGATTTTCTAGGGCTCTCGGCGCGCTGCGCGGGCGGCGACATCGTTCGGCTGCTGGCAGAAAGCGAAAGTCTGTCGCAAGCTGGCCGTTCAGAAGTTCGCGTGCTCCCACTTGCCAATATCGACCCAGGCCAACCGACCGAGCAACGGGCCGAGCCTCGTGCCTCACAGCCGAGCTTCAATCCCCCAACTCGCCCCAGCCTGCTGCCCAACAACGCCCCTGGCAGCATCATGCCGGGCTCGAGCCTGTATCTCCATTCGGCCTTACTGAGCGGAGTCGCCGGCTACGTCGACGCAGCGGGCTTTGCCTCTCTGGTCGGCTTGTTCCCTGCGCACCTGACGGGCGAAATCGTAGGCGATGCGCTGGCTTTGTCCCACGGGCACCTCGGCGGTCACGTCACGCATTTGTGGATGTTGCCCGTGTTCGTGGGCTCCGTGTCCACCGCGACCATCACGGCGCGCCTGCTCCGTCGCAGCGGCCGCCGTGCGTTCACCGGCCTCTTGGCACTGGTGACGGGGGCGCTGATTGCCTTCAGCGCCAGCGACTTTTTGGCCGGGTGCCTGCACGAAGGCTGGCACGTGCACATGCTGATCGGCGGAGCCTGCGCGGTCGCCGCGATGGGCTTTCAGAATGCGCTGATGCGCGAGTCGTTGTCCGGATCTTGCCCGACAACGGTCATGACCGGCAATTTGACGCACGTCGTGATCGACGTCGTCGATCACTTGTTCGACAAGGTCACGCGACCGAGCAAGCGCGACCGCCGGCCGCACTCGCGCCTGCTGCCAGTCGGCAGCGCATTGTTCGCGTTCATCGCCTGCGCTGTCCTCGGTGGCTTCATGACCCGCTTTTTCGGCTCACTCAGCGTGCTCTTGCCCACCACGTTGACCGCTGTTTTGACCGTGCGTGCGTGGCGCGAGGATCGCCGGCAGCTGGCGCTCAGCGTGCCGGCCAAGAGCTTGGCCGCCGCGCCGCTCCCGACCTTCGACGTGTGGCCGCAGTCGCTTTCGCCCCGCGCTGGCACGCACTACCCCCCGAGTGGTCCGGTGAGAATCGCGTCGGCACGCTTGCCTACGCCCAGCAACCCCGAGCTCGAACGTCAACCGATGAAGCGCACCGCGTCGGGCACGCAACTGAAGACGAACTTCTTCGACAAAGAGTGACGGGGAGCAGCGCTCCGCTCGGGCTGCCTCGAAGCAACCCTACAGCCGAATTGCGATACCGGTCAGCGCCGTGAAGCCGATCAAGTTTCGGTCGTAGAATGTCCAGGGCACTTCACCCGCAAGGCTGAAGCGCACCCGTTTCGAGATCGGAAAGCTTGCCCCGAGCACTGCTTGCAGTGACAGGTTCAGATGCTCTTTGCCGTCGGTCCGCGGCGCAAAGCCGAAGACCAGCGCGGTGAAGAAAGGATCGCAGAAATTCCAGCCGATTTGCGGCAACACCGCGAAGCGCTGAATGCGAGAGCCAGGTGCGGGGTCAGGCCACAGGCGTTCGGTGAGTTGTAGGTTCGCGCCCAGCCGCACGCGATCGACGATGTAGCCGTGCAGGCCCACGAACTCCGAAAGGTTCACCACGTCCTTTACCGTGCGCGTGGTGCCATGATCCAGATCACGCGTGACCAGACTCATGCCGAGCGAGTCGGTCTGAATGAACTCACCGCGCTTGCCCGTGGCGTGCGCCGAGGTCGCAAACAGCGCAAGCGCGGCGGTGATCGCTCCGGCCGCGAGCGGCCGAACACGCTCAGAAGTCGGCAGCGAGTTGAACACTGCCGGGTCCAATCATCGCTCGGCCACGTTGCAGCCCGGCAAAACCGCGCGCCGGCGGGTGAGTGGCGTGGGCCTCGCTCGGGCCATTGCCGACCGTGAAGTAGAGGACGGTGCCGAGCACGAGCCCGGCGCCGCCCACCGCGAAAGCGATGGTCGAGATATTTCCGTTGCGCTTGGCCGTGTCGACCGCGTCGCTACTGCTGGATGGACAGCTGTTACCCTGGCAATCGAGATCCTTCTTGCCCTGCATCGCCATCAAACCGAAGGCGGTTCCGACCCCGACGCCCGCCAAACCAACACCCCACGAAGCGTAAGCGGCGGCGTGGTTGGGGGCCTTGTGGGGAGCCTCTGGCAGTGGCGCCGGCTGGGTTACGGGCTGCTTCCGCGTAACGTGCGCTGCGGCCACGGCACTCGCTTGCGGGCCCGCGGCCATCGACGTCGGCGCGGACGCGTTCGGATCGGCTTCGAGCCTGAGCGTGATGGTCTTTTTGTCTGCCGTGCCCAACGTCACACGCGCGCTGGCCTTCAGGTAGCCGGGCGCGCTCGCCTCCACGACGTGGTCACCCGGATCGGCGGGCAGCTCGCTGTCGACCAGAGTGTTTGGGACGACCGAGCCGTCGACCAGCAAGCGCAATTCCGCGCCGGGTGGCGCCGCGACAGAAATGGTGAGGCCCGCGATCTTCGGCTTGGCCGCGTCGAGCACCGTTTGCGCGCGCTCGTAGGCCTTGCTCATTGCCGGGCTCGGATTGGCCGGCAGCGGCTCGCGCAACACCTTGCGCAGCATCTCGGTGCCCTCGACTAGGTTGCCCTCGGTCACTTGGCATTCACCGAGACGACTCAGCACGATTGTCGAGTGATGCAGTTTCTCGGCACGCTCCAGCTTCGGGATGGCTTCGTCACACTTACCCGCCTGCGCGAGCTTGAGACCGTCCACGGCTAGCGTTCGCGCGGCTGCAATTTCCGTTGCCGAATCTTCTTCGGCGTTTGAAACACCCACGAGACCGAGCTGCAGCGCCCCCGAACCGAGCGCCACGATGGCGAGCCGAGACCACGAGGGATGTTGTCGACGCGATGTCATTTCAATCCTTTCTGAGCCGAAATTTCCCTGCGCGCTGTCGGTCCGCCGAGGGTGCCTTTGGCGACCAATGTGGGGAAATGTCTCAGATTCAACCAGGGGCACGTCCTACTTGCAGCACCAACGGCTTATGCGGCCCGACGCTTAAGCCGTTGCAGGAGCACGTTGGACTTCGGCGCAGAGACAGGAATCAAGGGCATGGCTTCTACTCGGGTCTTCAATCAGGCTGGCGGTACGCTCGGGCTGGCGTTTTTTTTGCTCGTGGGTTGCAACTCAATCGTTGGCCTCGACAAGATTCATGTCACAGACGAGCCGGCGGTATCCGCCGGAGCCGCGAACGGCGGTCAGTCCAACGGGGAGGGCGGCAACGCCGGTAAAGCCGGCGGTAGCATCGGCGACGAAGCCGGCAGCGGCGCGATGCCCGACGTCCCAAGCGGCGAAGGCGGCGAAGGCGGCGAAGCACCCCAAGGGGACTGCACGACCAACCAAGAATGCACCGATCGCCTGACCCAGGAAGCACTGGGCGAGTCCGGTGCGCCCGGCACGGTCGCGGCCGCGTGCGTGAAGACCCCGGTCGCTCATTGCGTGAAGCTACTCAGTGAGGACTGCGATGGCATCACCGGCGATTACACCGACGATCGAGCCATTTTTCTGGGTTCGCTCTTCTCCACCAAGGGCCCGACCGCGGCCACCAATCTCCCGCGTCAGCAATCCGCGGCGCTCGCGATCGAGCAAATCAACGCCGTGGGCGGCGTCCCCGACGGCAGTACTTCCGCTCATCCGCGGCCGTTGGTGATGATCTCGTGTGACGAGTCCACGAACTTGGTTCGCGCCGCCACGCACCTGGTAAATGATTTGCACGTGCCAGCGATCGTCGGCCCGAACACCAGCCAAGACACGCTCGACGTGTCGACCAAGGTGACGGTTCCGGGTGGCACGGTGGTGATGAGCCCAACCGGTGTCGCCTCCAGCATCGCGTCGTTGTCCGACAAAGATCTCACCTGGTTGATGGTGCCGTCGGACGTGCAGCGCGCACCGCTGATGATCAGTCAGATCGGTGATCTCGAGAAGCAAATCAAGGACGCACTACCCGGGCCGGACCCGCGGGACATCATCAATTTGGGCGTCGTGTTCCGAAACGACGCGCTGGGCATCGGTACGCGCACCGCGCTCAACGACTTGACGATCAACGGCGTGTCTTTGGCCAATCCCCTCAACTTGAACAACCACGTCCAGATCGATCCCTACAACGGCGCGGACGCCGATCAACAGCTGATCATCACCAAGTACCTGAATTTCCGGCCTGACATCATCGTTCTGGCTGGCACGGCCGAAGCCATCACCAAGGTGATGGTGCCCTTGGAGGCGCAGTGGCCGGCAGACGTCACTCGCCCGCAGTACGTCTTGATCGACTCGACCAAGGTGCCGGAGCTGCTGACGGCCGTCACGGGCAACGACGACCTGCGTCATCGCATCCGAGGTACCGGCATCACGCCGGGCGCCGCGGGCAAAGACACGCCGGCAGACACCTTCACCGGTTTCCAGATCGACTACAACGTGCGTTACGGCACCAACGCCACCATCTCGGGCATGGGTCCCGCGCACGACGCAGCTTACGCGATTGCGTTGGCGCTGGCGGCGACCGGCAGCGAGGAAGTCTCGGGTGCGAGTATTGCGCACGGTCTGCGCAAACTCGCCGGAGGTGAGACCAAGCTCACCGCCACCGGCACCAACGTGCTGCCTGCATTCCAAAAGCTGGCTGCTGGCGAGAAGATCACGGCTGTCGGCACCTTCGGCATGCTCGATTGGGACAAGAATGGCGCCGTACAGGGTGGCACGCTGGAGATGTGGTGCATTGGCGGACCCTCGACCAAACCTGCCTACGGTAGCTCCGGTCTCTATTATGAAATCAGGTCACAAGCCTATAGCGGCACGTATCTTCAGTGTGGCCCTTGAGTTAAACTAACCCTAAGAGTGAGCGTAGTTTTGGCAATCAAGGCTGATCGTGACCCCAGCTAAACGCGTGACGCATTTGTCCTCCCCCTCGAGCGGGCTCCAAGCCCTCGGGGAACAACCCATCGAGATGCCCTTTGCTCCCGGCGATTTGATCGCCGGGAAGTACGAGGTAATCGAGCTGATCGGCTCTGGCGGCATGGGCTACGTCGTGTCCGCCATGCACGTCGAGCTGGGTGAGGTGGTAGCGCTCAAGTTCCTGCGCTCCGAAGCACTGGTGATCGAAGAGCTGGTCGAGCGCTTCTCGCGCGAAGCCCGCGCCGCGGCCAAGATTCGCAGCGAGCACGTGGCCCGTGTGTTCGACGTGGGCGTGCTGCCGGACGGCATCCCGTTCATCGTCATGGAGCATCTCGCCGGGCAAGACCTTGCCGACGTGGTTCGGGAGCGCGGTCCACTGCCGATCAAGGTGGCGGTCGAGTACGTGATGCAAGCCTGCGAGGCGCTCGCGGCAGCGCACGCCGCCGGCGTCGTTCACCGCGACATCAAGCCCGAAAATCTGTTCCTGACCAAACACTCTCAGGGTCTGGATTTCATCAAGATCCTGGATTTCGGCATCTCCAAAGTGGCCCTGGCTCCGGGCAAGCGCGGCTTCGTGCGCACGATGATGCCGCTCGGCTCACCGGTGTATATGTCACCGGAGCAAATCCGGTCCGCCGATCGAGTCGACGCCCGCACCGATATCTGGTCACTCGGCTGCGTCTTGTTCGAACTGCTCACCGGCACGGTTGCGTTCAATGAACCTTCCCTGATGCAGCTCAGCGCGGCGATCCTGGAACACGACCCGGTACCGCTGCGCGAGTACGTACCGGACGCGCCCGAAGAGCTGGAAGATGTCGTGCTGCGCTGTCTGGAGAAGGACGCCGACAAGCGCTACCGTAACATTGCCGAGCTTGCCATCGCGCTCTACCCGTTCGCACCGCGCCGCTCGCGGATCTCGGCCGAGCGTTGCTACCACTCGCTCAAGAACGCAGGCCTCGAGTGCCCCGAGTTCGAGGTCGAGATCCAGAGCGTTTTTCCGCCCAGCGGCGAAGGGCCACCGTCGAGCGGCGTCCCCAGCCGTCGGCTGACGCGCGGCGGGATGACGGGTCGCACCCTGAAAGCGCACGACGTTCGCACCAGCGCGCCGGCGACGCTCAGCAACGACGATATCCCGACGCTGCGCCCCACCGGGAAATACAAGGTCGGAGGCGTGCTGGTACTGATCGCCGCGGCGGCGGTCGGCGGCTTCCTGTTCCTGCAAAACCGAGCGGCAAGCTTACTCGGCGCGCCCGAGAAGGGCAGCGCCGCGCAGCCCGCGCGCGGCGCGCAGGCAGCCGTCGCAGCCAGCGCCAAATCGTCCGCGGTGATCGATCTCGACGCGCTTTCGCCCGCCGCGGCCAGCGCCAGCGCTGCGGCAACCAGCTCGGCACGCTCGCAACGGGCGACCGGCAGTGTACGTCGAGCGCCGCCACCAGCGGCCGCTATCAAGCCCAGCCCGGCGCAGCGCAAGCACGACGACGAGCTCGATGTCGGCTACTGATCAAAACATCTGTCCCGCGGAGAAGTAGCCGCTGACCGGGCTGGCGTCCGGCGAGGCTGCAACGTCCAGGCGAAGCACGAACGAAGAGCCGGACTGCAGGCGTAAGCCACCACCCGCCCCATATTTGAGCCCCAGCCCCTGACCGTCGAGCTCCGGCTGGGGCTTGCTGTCCGCCCACACCCTGCCGGCGTCGAAGAACGGGACCACGCCGAGCCGCAGCGATTTGCCCAAGGCGCGAAACGTCGCCAGCTCCAGGCGCAGCTCGATGTTGCCGAATGCCTTCAGCTTGCCGTAGTAGCGTTGCGCGGGCACGCCGCGCACGCCCAGGCCGCCACCGATGGCATAGGTGTCGTCGAAGCGCGCAAGCTCGTAAAACGGCACGTTGCCGAACATCCAATCGCCCACCGCACGAAGCGCGAGCGTGAGCCGCTCCGTACCGAGCGGCAGGAACGCGCGCAGGTTCAGCGTCGCTTCACCGTAACGATAGGGAAACGCTTCCGTGCCGCCCGGGCTCAGCTTCACGTCGACGCTGTCGAACGTGCCCGTGTGCGACGAAGTCTCGTTGTCACGGGTATCGAACTGTAAACCGTACTTGAAGAGCACTACCGAATGCGACTCCGTGTCGCCAATCAGCTGCTTGACCTCGGCGCTGCCGTTCCGTCGATCTTCGGCCAGCTGCGAGTCTTCGGGCACGCGAAGCGCGTTGTAGATGTAGCGAAAGCCGACCCGACCCGCCAAGTGATCGACGATGCGCGTGCGTACGTCGACGTCGAACTGCGGATGCCCGCGTTGATACTTGGAATAGTCCGGATTCGGGTTGTCGTCGGCCGCTGTTCGCGACGAGGCATTGCCCATCCCGAAGTAGTCGATGCTCTCCCAAGTGTAAGAAGGCCTGACTTCGAGGCGCAGCGGCGAACCGAACAGCCGAGGAATGGTCAGGCGCACGTACAAATCTTGGTACGGGCTGCTGAAGCCTGCGTGCGCACTGTATTTGAACGTGATCAGCGCGGACGAATCGATGTTCCAAAGGAACGGCACGACCCCCTGCTTGACGCGCGCCAAGCCGGCGAAATACCCACCGCCGAAACCGAGATCGGTGCTGCCACCGAGCACGGGTACGATGTTGAGCTCGTTGTGCGCGGGTTCGTCGTCCGGGTGACTCGCGTCGGGGGGCTCGGTGATCGGTGGCGGGGCGTCCTCACCACGGTTGTTCGAGTTGAGCGGATCGACCGCAAATGCAGCCCTGCTCCAACACAGCGCGAGGGCGACCAGCCGACACGAGTGGATCGCCAGGCGCGCAAAGTAGGTCGTCACTCTGCGCGCGTTGCATGCACCGTGCCGCGCGTTTTGGCTGGGAAATCAGGTTCGGTCGGGGCGAGGAGCGTGACAGCTTGCTGCGCTCGGTCCTGAACCGGGACCCATTTGCTGCGGCTTGCCCGGCGCTTTTCGGCCTGCGAATCGCCACCATTCGTGTAAAGTGCGCCGCCATGACGATCCAGGCGGCTGTTGCCGATACTTCGAACAAAACCGTCACCTTTGGTGGCAAGACCTACAGCATTCAGGCCCTCTCGGAGGATAGCTACACGGTGCTGCTGGCCGGCATTCCCGTAGGCCGCGTGGTCTATTCGTTCGGCGCAGCCAACGGCGTGCCGGAAGGCGATGCCATCAGCGAAGACGACTTGTACGCGATCGCAGAAGCCTGGTTCGCCGCCATCGACGGTTGAGTGAACGATGAGCGCGCGCGAAGAGATCTTGGCGCTCGAGGAGCAGCTCCGCCTGGCGGAGCTCGGTCCTGACCCCACGTTCTTCGCGCGCCGGCTCGGTCTGGCCGCAAGCATGAGCGCCTCGGCCCGGCGTGGCGCAAAGCAATGACGGCTGTACGCGCCGACCGCGGTCCTGACGGTCGCTTGAAGGCCTGGGTTTGTGAGGCGTGGGATCGCATCCGCCTGCGCAAGTGCGCCGATATCGTGCAAGACCATTTTGGCGGGGAAGCTCGAGATCGCGTGGGCGGCGCGGATCTGGTTTTTTGGGATTTCATGGTCCAAAACGTGTTGATCACCGTGCACCTCGAGCAAGGCGTGGGCATCGCCGTCCTGGCCAATGACTCGTCTCCAGCGAGTGAAGCGCTGGTGTTGACGATCGCGACGCACTTGGTCGAGCACGCTCAGCTCGCGCTCGTCTCCCCCTGAGCCGAAGCGTCGGGCTCGAGCTCGAGCAGGCACAGCGATTCTTGGCGCTTGAACTCGGCGAGGACGATGCCCGAGGCCACGGCAACATTGAGGCTTTCCGTCACGCCCGCCTGCGGGATCGTGATCTGCGCCTGGCACTCGGCTAGAACCGTGGCGTCGAGCCCGCGGCCCTCCGAGCCAATGACCAACAGGTCGGAGCGCCGAAATAGGAATCGATGCAACGAAGTCGCCTGCTGACGCGGCACCGTCGCCACGCGGCGCCCCGCGTAGCCGCGCAAGAACGGCACTGGGTCCGACTCGATGCGCAGCCAGGCAATCTTGGAGAACGCGCCCGCCGAGACCGTGCGTAGCTTCTGGGAGTAGGATTTGCCGTAGCGATCGCGCACGATGCGATGCGGATCGAACACATGGCAACGCTCGAAGCCGAACACCTCGAGTGTACGGGCGAGCACACACAGGTTCTCGAATTGCTCGGGCGCATGCACGAACACCTCCATCTGTCAGTGCCTACCCGCGTCTGGAGCAAGCTCGTTCAATCGCGCCCGAGCAGCAGCGACGTAAATCGAGCGCGCATAATTGGCGATCAGCTCCTCGAGCACCGTGCGTTCGTCATCGAAACGCGCGAGCTTGCGCAGCGCTTGGGCCTGACCAAAATAGGCTTCTGCTTTCATCTCCGGGGACCCGACGCGGCGGAACGTAGCAAACTCCTGCAAGGCGAGCTCCGCCTGATCTCGCGCGAGGTAGAGCATGCCGAGCGTGACGTGGCTTTCGATGCCCTCGGGCGAGCTCGGGAAAAATTCCTCGATTTGCTTCGAGATCCGCAGCGCTTCGTCTGCGTCCCCACGAGCGCGCGCAAGCTTCGCGGCCGCGAACATCTCACTCGCCGAAAGGTTGCGGTGAGCCCTCACGCTGGCTACGCCGAAAGCACTGGCGGCCGGCGCAGCGCTCGCTTCCGGCTCCGGCTCGGCGGCCACCAGGCGCTGGTCGTCCGCCAGGCTGCGCACGCGGGGTCCTTCCGCGGCGTGCCGCGCGGCCAACGGGCGTGGCCAGATTTTCCAGCCGAAGATTTTGACCGCGCCGGTCGTGATGCCAGCCATCATGAACGCCAAAGCCAAGGACTGAATTCCTTGGCGAAGGCGCGGCGAAAGCGGCATTGGTCCCATTATCACGCATCTTTGCGGCCGGCGAACAAGGCCCGATAGGCGCGTGGGCTCATGCCGAGCGTGCGCTGAAAAGCGCGCGCCATGCGCGCCGAATTTTCGAAGCCGGAACGCGCGGCGATGACCTTGGCCTCGAGCTCGGTGGTGGTGATCAGCAGACGTGCATGCTCGGTGCGCAGACGCTCAATCAGCTTGGCCGGAGTCGAGCCTAATTCTTCGTTGCAACGCCGATGCAGCGTCCGCACCGATAGCCCCGCGGCCTGCGCCAACTCGATCACGCCGAGCCTGCCCTTGGGGACCTTTCGGATCAGCTCCAAAGCGCGAGTCAACGCGTCGTCGGCCTTGCTCTGGGCAACCAGTGTCTCGCTGAATTGGGACTGGAACCCCGGACGGCGCGCATAGACCACGAGCCGCGCTGCAGCCGAATCGGCCACGCGACGCCCGCAGTCTTCTTCGACCAAGGCCAGGGCCATGTCGATGCCCGTGGTCACGCCGGCCGAGGTCCAAATGTTACCGTCCTGCACGAAGATGGCGTCCGCATCGACCGAGACCTGAGGTCGGAAGCGGGCGAGCTCAGCGCAAGCAAGCCAGTGCGTCGCAGCACGACGTCCATCGAGCAACCCGGCGTGAGCCAGCAGAAACGCGCCCGAGCACACCGAACCGATGCGACGCACCGAGCCAGCAGCACGCTTCAGCCAACGCCGAAGTGGCTCCGAGGCGAGCGCCGCGCGAATGGCTCGATCTTCACCACCGACCACCAGCACGGTGTCCTGCTTGTGCGGCACGATACGTTCGAGCGGCTGCGCCGTGAGCTCGACGCCGGAGGTCGAGCGTACTCGTCCGCCGCCCAGCGCGGCCAGCACGACACGGTATTTGCTGCTGCCCAGGCTGCGATTGGCAGCAGCAAACACTTCCGCCGGACCGAGCACGTCGAGCCCCTGCGCTCCATCGAAGCCGACCAGCACGACCCGCATTGGCATAATTTGAACTATTTATGGCATTTCTGCCAAGCCGATTGCGGATAATGTGGGGGAAATCACCGACGGAGCTGCCCACATGCCGATTCGAATCGCAATGTTGCTCTTCCCCGACCTGACTCAGCTGGATCTCACTGCGCCCTATGAGGTGCTCACTCGACTTCCCGAGGCAGAGGTATCGCTGGTCTGGAAATCACTCGAGACCGTGACCTCTGGCACAGGCCTTCGCCTCGCACCCAGCGTGACTCTGGCCGAAGCCGCACCGGCGGACGTGCTGTTCGTGCCCGGCGGTAGTGGGCTCGTGCCGCTGCTGCAAGACGAGGAAGTGCTCGAGTTCCTGCGCCGTCAAGCGGCGAGCGCTCGCTACGTGACGGCCGTGTGCACGGGCTCCTTGCTCCTGGGAGCCGCAGGCCTGCTGCAAGGCTACCGCGCCACCACGCATTGGGCCTATCACGAGCTCCTCGAACGCTGTGGCGCGATCCCGGTTCGGCAACGCGTGGTGGTCGATCGCAATCGAGTCACCGCCGGCGGGGTCACCGCCGGCATCGACTTCGCTCTGCGCTTGACGGCCGAGCTGTGCGGCGAACCACTCGCTCGAGCCATTCAGCTCGGCTTGGAGTACGACCCAGAGCCTCCCTTCGACAGTGGCACGCCCGAGCGAGCAACGGCGGAGCTGCGGCAAATCGTGCTGGATCGCCTGGCAAAGTCTCGCAGCGGCTACGCCGAACGGTTACCCGAGCGATAGCAAGGTCGTGGTATTTTTGGGCGCGGGCTCGATGCGACGCGTCATGTACACGGGCTGCGGTTGCTCACTGGCGAAGCCGCAGCTGCTATAGAAGTCGACTGCGATTCGATTGTCGGCACAGACCCAAACCACGGAGACGTCGTTGCTTTGCATCCAACGCGCCATGTGATCGAGCAGCGCGCGACCGACGCCCTGACGGCGATGGGCCTTTCGCACACCGATCTCGTACAGCAAGAGCTCCTGCCCGGGAGCGCTGCGCAGCAGCAGGTGTGCGCAATACAAAAACCCGTTCACAACTCCGTCTTGCATGGCGACCCAGTGCAAGACGCCGGGGTTGGCCAGATAGCGCTGCGCCATGAGCGGCTTGAGCGGCGGTAGCGCTCGACTTCGGCCCTCGAGGTCGAAATCCGCATCCTCCCTGGCTAGGAGCTCGAGGATGGCTTCGTCGCCCGGTCCCAAACGCTTGATCGATACGTTCATGCTCTGTCTCGCTCCCTCCCCGCCATGATACTCAACGCCTCAGTTCTCGAAGACATCGTGCTCGCCATCGTTAGCGAAGGGCTCTTCGATGACGAGCTCGCCTTCAGCGCCAAAATGGTAAGGAAACGTCACCACGAGCGAATAGTTGTCGCGATGATTCAGGTGCACGAAAACGGCGTCTCGAGCCGCGCCGCTGCCCGGCAGCGTGCTTTGCCCGGAGTACGAAAGCGCGGTGGCCTTGAGCTCGCCCCGCGCTGCACCATCGCGGAACGCCTCGCGAAACTGGGCGATCAACGCTACGTCGTCGACGCTCGAGGGCGCGCCCAAGCCACCTACTTGCACGATCTGATCGGACGCCGAAAGCGTGCAACCGAAAGGACGCAGCGCGCGATGCTCGCCCAACATTTGCTCGGCTACGGGTAAGAGCACGCTCATCAATGCCTCGCACTCGTCTTTGCAGTTCGCCATCAGGGTTGACCCGTTTTTCTAGCACGATTGCTGCCAATCCCACACGGTAGGATTGGCAGCTCACATCGCCCATGACACGTTTGTGAGAATGCGTTCAAAAGCGATCGGGCATGGTGCGGGCGTATTTTGGCTGCTGTTTCTAGCAAGTGCGTGCGGTAGCGGAAGCGACACACTGGCCAGCACGGCAGGCGCAGGCGGTGCCCCGGCCACGGGCGCGGCAGGGACGGGCGCTGCGATGGCGGGGACGGGCGCTGCGATGGCAGGTGCTGGGAACCAGAGCGGCGCCTCGTCATCGGGCGGCGCACCTGCCGGAAATGGACAAGCCGGTGAGGCGAGCGTGAGCGGTCAAACGCCGGTCGTCGACAGCTGCGCGATCTTGCCCAGAAATCACATTTTCAACACACCAATCGACGCTTTGCCCGCGCACGGCAGCAGCAGTGACTTCATGAAGGCCGTGGGCACACGCAACGTCCATCTCGATCTCGGAACCTCGACTGATCCAAAGTCCGATGAATACTACGGCATTCCGTACAACGTCGTGCACGGCAAGGCGATCCCCTGGCAGACGGGCCTTTTCACCACGACTGACCAGGATCTCGATTGGGATCCGACACGAGAGTCGGACTGCGCGGTCGGCAGCGCTCACACCCTGACGTCGCCCTGTACCGCAGCCGCCGCCCCCAAGCCTCAATTTCCGATCCCCGCCTCGCCACTGGTCGAGGGCGGCATCGTCACCGACCCGGCGCAAGCCTACGGCGATCATCACCTGCTGCTGGTGGACGTGGACAGCTGCAGCTTGTGGGAGCTGTATCACGTGTACCCCGATGCCAAGAGCGGCTGGGACATCTTCGGGGCCGCCTACTTCGACTTGAATTCGAACGCGCTGCGCCCCGCCGGTTGGACCTCCGCGGACGCGGCCGGTTTTCCGATCATGCCGCTGCTGCTGCGCCCCGACGAAGCCAGCGCGGGCAGCATCCACCATGCACTTCGCTTCACCATCGATAGCAGCAAGATCCGCACGGAGTACACCTGGCCCGCGCGCCATTTGACCGGCAACGGCACAGGAGCGTCGACCCTACCGCCGATGGGTCAAGCCTTCCGTATCAAGGCCAGCTACGCCATCCCGACCCAGTTCAATACCCAATCGCGCGCCATCCTCCAGGCATTGAAGAGCTATGGCATGTACTTGGCCGACGGCGGCAGCTCCATGTACATCCAAGGCGAACCGAGCGCGCTCTGGGAAGAAGACACCTTCAGTCAGGTGCAGTCGGTCTCGAGCAGTGAGTTCGAAGCCGTCGATTTGAGTCCGATCGCTGCGCGGGCGGGCTTCGATCCCGACTCCGCCGCGGTCCCCTGATCAGTCGTGCAAGCGGTCGATTCATGATATCGACACGCGGTGCAGCCCAACTATCGACGCTTGCGCCGCGAGGAAGTGCCGATCGCGGCGGACGTTTTTTTGGTCAGCGTGGCTGAATTGGCGAAGGCACACGGCTTGCCAGCGCCCGCGAGCTACACGCGTGCGTCGGTCGTGCCCGCCTACGAGCACCTGCTCGCGACCGGGATCTTCGAAGTCGCTGAGCTCGACGGCGAGATCGTGGGCATCGCCGCGGCGGTCGTTCGCGACAGCATTTGGTTCTTGGCCATGTTCTGGGTCTTGCCGGAGCACAAGTCGAAAGGCATTGGCCGGCCACTGCTCGAGCGCGTGCAGCGGCTCGGCGAGGAGCAGGGCGCAACCGTTCGCTGCGTGTGGTCATCGATCGATTTCGCAGCCGTCGCCTGTTACTTGCAGGCGGGCATGCTGCCCGGCGGTCCCATTTTCACCTTTGCCGGACCGCTGCAAAAGCCACCCGCAGTGCCGCCCAACGCGCGCCTGAGCGAGCTGGATTCAGGGCACGCGAACACGATTGATCGGGTCGTGCGCGGCGCCACGCGCGAGCGCGATCATGCGTTCTTTCGCGCTCGGGCAATGCCCGGTTATCAGCTCGAAATCGCGCAGGGCGTCGCGGGCTATTTCTACGCGAAAGACGGCGTAATTGGCCCTGCGGCATGGCTCGAGCCCGCACACGGCGAGGCACTCTTGAGCCATGCCTTGCAGCAAGCGCGCGCCCAAGCGCCGGAAGTGAAGCTGGTCGCGCTGGGCTCGAACCAAACCGCGATCCGCCTTGCCAGCGAAGCGGGTCTGCGGCTGGTGTCAGCCTCACATTTTTTGACGAGCACGGCGTTCGGAAAGCTCGACTGCTATTTGCCGTCCGGACCGGCACTGTTCTGACAGCGCCGGGCGTGACGGCTTGGCGAGTGCAACGGGGTCTGGTACTGGTCCAGTCGTCACGAATGCAACGCCGGGCACTCGCCCGCCCAACCGAGAAGCTAGGATTCAAATCAGCATGAAACGAACTCTCCAGTCAGCGTTCGCCGCTGTGGCTTTGCTCGCCAGCTCGAGCGCTTGGGCACAGACCTTCGGTGAGAAGGGTCAGATTGCGATCAGCGCCGAGCGCCTGTTCGGTTTCACGTACGACAGCGCCAAAGTCAACCAGAATGGCCAAGACTCGACCGCCAGCGTCACGCACTTCAGCGTGCTGTCCTCGCCCGTCAGCGTCGGTGGCAGCGGCGATACCGGTTATGTTTGGGGCGGTTATGCTTCACCGCGCGTCGCCGGCGACTACTTCGTGATCAACCGGCTGTCGGTGGGCGCGGCGCTCGGCTACTCGCATTGGTCGCTCAGCGCGGATCCGGCCGGTCCCGGCCCTGAGACGACCGTCAGTGGCGACTCGTTCACGATTGCTCCGCGCGTCGGCTACTGGCTCAGGTTCGCCGACTTCGTTGGTTTCTGGCCACGAGGCGGCTTCACCTACCGAACCTTCAGCGCCGACAATTCCAGTGGGCACGAGTTCGCGCTCACGCTCGAAGCGCCGTTCCTGTTCACGGTCATTCCGCACGTGGGATTTTGGGCCGGCCCCACGCTCGATCTCGGGCTGGGCGGTTCGCAGAGCGTCGAGCAAGCCAACGGGACCACGACCTCCTTCGACTTCAATGCCACCTCGATTGGCCTTCAGACCGGCATGGTCGTCTACTTCGGGACTTGAGCGAAAATTCCGAACCCGCTCGGGGCGCCGAGAATCGCGCGAGAATCCGGCACGAATCGCGCGAGATCGCAAAATTCCGAGAAGAAACGGCTGATTTCTCGGCAATTGCTGGCACAAACCCGGGCCAGCCGCGCTAAGCTCGCTCGCCCTTCGCCGAATCCCCATCATGAAATCGATCATTCCCGATGCCGCTCAGCTGGACGAACTCGCGGCCGGCCTCGACGCCGGCTGGGACGAAGAGCCTGCGGAAACGCTGCCCTCGCAACCGCCGCGTTCCTCCCCGTTGCCTGACGCGCTCGACGCGCTCGACGCTGACTGGGACGTCGCCGCCAAGCCGGCCATGCCCGCGGCGGCTGCCCCGCGCTCGGGTCAGCCTCGACCCAGCGCGGCCCGCCCCAGTCCCGCGCGGCCGAGTCCGACGCGCGCCGTCACTCCGCCCGCGGTCGGCTCCAAACCGCCAGTACGCGCTAGCAAGCAGGAGCGTCGCGACGCCGAGCGTAAGCGCCGCGCTCACGAAGCTCAGCAAAAGGCCGCCAACAAGAAGCAGCGCAAAGTCGAACGTCAGGAGGAGGCTCGAAGGGCCAGTGAGCAGCTGCGAGCCGCCGAGCAACAAGCGCTCGCTGAACGACGAGCGCGCCAGCCGGTCGCCCGAAAGCTCGCTCAACCCAAGGCGCCGAGCACCGAAGCGCCCAAACGAACCGCCAAGCGCGTCCGTCGCGAACCGGCGGAGCGCAGCGTGCCCGCGTCCCAAGCATCGCCTGCCAAGCGCGAGGCTCGCCCAATCGAGACCCGCGCCTTGGTCGAGGAACGAGGCGCCAAGAAGCTGGTCGTGCCGATTCTGATCGCATTGCTGTTCGCGATCACGCTCGGCTTCGCGCTCAGCCGCGCTCGCTGAGCGCGCTCGCGCGCTTCAACCCAACTTTTGCACGGCGTCGACAGCTAGGCGGGCTGCCCGCAGGGCGCCCGGGAACGAGGACACATCACCACGGCTGTCGCTGTGCGCGAACACGATGTGTCCGTCGGAGCGAGACGCGACTTGCGCCCGCTGCAACTGCCCGGGTGTGGGGATGGCCAAGGCGTGGCCGCGCCGGAACACGCGCACCTCGGCGACTTGCTGTTCGATGCCCGGAAAGTGCCGTTCCAGGTGGGCGACGACGTCCTCGGCCATGTCGACTAGGCGAACGTCGGCAAGCAGCTCGCTGCGTCGCGTTTCGGGCAGCGGGTGATAGACCGTGAGCACGCTCGGCTGGTCCTTGGGGCGTTTACCCGCGTGGGTCACCCAGTCGGCCGTCACGAAATCCGCAAACGGAGCGTCCAAGAACCAGTTGTCGTAGGCCGGCTGCGGCCCCGCTTGCCTCAAACACACGTTGAACACCGGATAGGGGGCGTAGCGGTAGGTACGCATGGCGTCGCGCTGCGCGGACGCCAACTGCGGAACGATGCGTGACGCAAAAAACTTGGGCACGGCAACGATCACCGCGCGTGCGCGAATCGTGTGCGGTGCGCCATCGCGCAACGTGTGGACGAGCACGCGCTTGTCTTTCCCGGCTTCACTCTCGATGTGGTGGACGAACGCCGAACCACGGATTTGACCGGGATTGCGCTGGGTCACGTGGCGCGCGAGCGCTTCGGCCGCCACGCCCAAGCCCCCCGGATAGGAGAGACGCTTTTCGTCGCCGCTGAGCCAGCTGTACGCTTGCACACCGAGCCGGGCCGAAGTGTGCTCGGCCGCGCCGCCCCAGTTGGATTCGCCAAAGCGATCCCAAAACTTTTTCAGCTCCGGTGCGAATGGCCTGAGGAACTCGTGAAACGGGCGTTGGTCGAGCTCGCTCGAGGAAAGCTTCTTCCGCAGCTCGGCGGCTTGCTCGGCAGAGGCGGCAAAGTCACGGCGCACCTCGGCGCTGAAGGGCAGACTGTCGACCCCGGCAGCGAAGAAGTCGAAGTACGGCTTGCCGTCGACGATCAAGGCATCGCCGCCCTGGATCGGCAATCCGGGTGCGCCCACCGACTTCATCAGCTCGACGAGCTCGCTGTCGCCCTCGGTAAAGAAGGCCGCGCCCGTCGCGAACGGAAGTCCCTGCCACTCGCCCGTAGAGCAGTTGCCCCCGAGCAAGGCCTCCTTTTCCAGCAGGATGACTTCCCGTCCCTCGAGCAGTTGCGCCGCGCATAGCCCGCTCGGACCGCCACCCACAATCACGACGTCGCACGATTCCGTGACCTCGGCGCGCGCAAATACTTCACCGTCGCGCTGCTTGTGCCCCTGGCTGAAGGTCTCGCCCTGAACCAGCGCCTCGCCCCGACCAGACGCGCGGCGCGGGCTTTTCTTGGGCTGCGGCGCTCGTTCGGCGTGCTTGCAGCCCAACGCAGACGCCTCGACCGCGCCCGCGATGACGGTCTTCATCAGCAAGCGGCGAGAGAAATAGGTGCGCGGCTCTTCCAATGGCGCACGCTTCTCCCCGATCGGCGCGGAAGGCAAGCCTTGTGCGCATGCGCCATGCAAGGCGCACAACCGAGTGCCGGAGCTCAGCCGGTGAGCGCGAGCTGCAACGAGCCCTGCTCGAGGCCCGGCCTGCTCGTGTCATGCGCCTGGGGCTGGTCGACCATGACCAGACGGCGCTTTTCGCAGGCTACGATTTCGTCGACCACCTCGTAACAGCCGCCGCAACCGGTGGCTGCTCCGCAATGATCTCCGACCTCAGCCACGCTGCAGGCGCCGGTGTTCCGGACGGCACGACGGATGTCTCGATCGGTGAGGGCGTGACAATGACAGACGAGCATCGAGGAAGTGTTTGAAAGATAGCTACCTGATAGTGAAAATCAAGTTCAACTTGAGCGAGCTCGCGCGAATCCACAAATGCCAATAAAAATCAGCACATATGGCACGTGGTGCCTGGGCGGCCTTCGCGAATGGGTGGCAGATTGCAACCTTGGCCGAATGGCCAAACGGGTTCGAATCAATCCCGAGCTGGGCGTTTGGGTTTCGCCGGCGCGGCCAGCGATGGTATCGAAATGAGATGCGTGCCGAGCCCGAAGTCCTCGATTTCCTGAACGAACTTTTGACCTCCGAGCTGACGGCGATCAATCAGTACTTCATCCACTACAAGATGTGTCAAAACCAGGGCTACGGGGCTTTGGCGCACAAGAAGCGCGGCGAGTCGATCGAGGAGATGAAGCACGCGGAGGCAGTGATCGAGCGCATCCTGTTCCTCGATGGCATCCCGAACATGCAGCGTCTGAGCCCGGTGCGGGTGGGTGAGGAACCGATCGAGATGAACCAACTCGACCTCACGCTGGAGCTCGAGGCCGTCGAGCGTTTGCACCGCGGCATCAACCTGACGCTGAGCAAGAGCGACCACGGGACGCGCGAGCTGCTCGAGAAGATCTTGCTCGAAGAGGAAGATTCCGTCGATTGGCTGGAGACTCAGGCCAGCGTCGTCAAAGACATCGGGCGCGAGCATTACCTCGCCCAGCACCTGAAATCGTCGTCGTAAAACGGCGATAGCCGACCCTTTCGCTGAATCGAGGCTAGATGACGCAGCTCCAGGACATCCCGCTCCGCCGCATCGACGGCAGCCCGGCAACGCTGAAGGAATTCGCGGGCAACGTGCTGTTGCTCGTGAACGTCGCGTCCAAGTGCGGCCTCACCCCGCAATACGAGGGGCTCGAAGCTCTGTACAAGAAGTACCGGGCCCAGGGCCTGGTCGTGCTCGGCTTCCCTGCCAATGACTTTGGCGCGCAAGAACCGGGCAGCAATCAAGAGATCGTCGAGTTTTGCCAGACACGCTTCTCGGTCGATTTTCCGTTGTTCGAGAAGATCGCGGTGAAAGGTGATGCGCAGCATCCCTTGTATCGCGAATTGATCGCGCAGCAGCCTCAGGCGCGCCCGAAGAGCGGCGGCTCCCTGGGCGCCAAGTTGGCCGAGCACGGCCTTTCTCCCAAGCAGCCGAGTGACGTGATGTGGAACTTCGAAAAGTTCCTGATCGACCGTCACGGCCAAGTCGTCGATCGCTTCGCGCCGGACATCACGCCCGAAGAACCCGACCTCCTGCACGCCATCGAGGCCGAGCTCGGAAAGAGCTGAGCCTTACTTCAAGCGTCCGTCGAGCGCGACCGCCGCGCATGCGGTCATGGTCGATTCGCGCAACAAGCGCAAAGCCGCCGCTCGATCTTCGGATGGCGGAGTGTGCTTCAAGATCGCCTGGGCAAAGACCCGTGCCGCGTCGTGCAGGGCGCCGTAGTGAACGAGCTTTTCGGGCGTCGGCGAGTGGTGTTCGAAGACGTACGCGGGATCGAAATCGTATTCGCTCATGATGAGCGCGAGTCTACCCCGAGCTCTGCCCCGAGCTCTGGCGCGGCGCCTTGGGCGGCTACCGGGTCGAGGAGAATTTCCCAGTAGCTACCAGTAGATAGAGCAGGCGGAGCGTGCCTTGATAGTACGGGGCATCGTCCAACGGAGCCGCGAGCCAGCCGGAAACGTAGCCGTCGAATTTGCCTTGGTCGTAGCCGGCGGCCAACGCGAACGCGCCGACGAACGCGCTGTTTTGCTGCTGCGCCGCCTTGGGCAACCCGCCGTGCTCGTCGACCCAGCGCGAGATGTTCGTCATGAAGGTCTTGGCGCGCGTATCGCCGCTCCAGGCATAGTCGACCGCAACCCTCCAGGGTGTGCGGCAGGCCTCGTACCAGTATTGACTGCCGTTGTAGTCGCCCCCGTCCGGAGCGCTCCAGTCCGGCACCAAGTTATTCATGCGCGCTTGGTAGATCGCGTACAGCTGATACGACGAGTCGCTCAACGCCGTCCAAGCGGCAGCTTGGGTGCTGAAGTAGTGCGCGAAGACCTTGTAGTAGCCGGGTGAGAAGTAGGAGGGATTGATGCGCCGGTCGTACTGATCGCTGCAGCCGCCGAACGCGTCACCTGGGCGGAGGATGCGGCGACCATCGCACATGTCCGATTCGAACTGGATGATCTTGGCGGCCAGCGCTTCGGCCTTGGCGAGATAGCTCGGCGTCGCAGCCGGCCAGCGAGAAGAGGCCTGGATCAAAGCCATGGTGACGTCGAGATCGGCGTCGGTCGCGGCGTTGGCGTTGTTGTTGCCAGGCGCCGCACACTGATCCGTCTTCCAATTCATCAAGCCGTTCTTGTCGAGGTGGTCTTGGTAGAACTTCCACAGCCCGTCGAACAATGGTTGATCGGCCATCGCGACGGACAGCAACATGCCGTAGCCGATGCCTTCCGAAACCGCCGCGCCGTCTTCCTTGACCACGACCTTCGAGCCGTTCGTGCACGTTGCGACGTGCGTTGACTTCCAGCTCGCGTACTCGGTTTCGAGCTGAGCTGGGCTGACGGCAACGGATTTGGCGCTGTTCCAAGTCGCGGGTGGCGTGTTGCCGAGGCTGCTCGTGCCTCCGCTGTTCGCGACGCCCCCGTAGCCAGCGCCGTCGCTTGCGCCAGCGCCGGGCAAGAACGCAGCGCCCGAGCCGCCCACGGGCGAATTTCCGCTCGCACTGCCCGCGGTCGAGTGGTTCGAAACCGTGCCACCGCCGGCATCTGGGCCGGAGGAGGCATAGCCAGCGTCCGCGGATTCTCCGCAGGCCGGCAAAAGCGCCAAAAATAGCGCGAATAGCGGCAAAACAGCGCGCATTGTCATCGCAAGAAAGATCGAACGTTAAGTGTCTAAGGATACTGTGGCGCCAGAAGCGCAATCTGGCCACAGCAATCGCATCCGGCCAACTCTGCGGTGTCGGTGAAGCGCAGCACCGCGTCATACCTACTTGGGTGTTGCTGGGCGTGCAGCACGGGCAACCCAGCGGCGACGCGCACGCCTATCTCGACCCGGCGCTATTCGGCCGAGCGCGCCAATTCCATGACCGGTGGCGGGAGCTGAGAGGCGACGCTGCTGGGCAACTTCTGGACGATGCCCCAGGTACGCAGCTGCGCGTCGATCGGCGACGCCCCGTCGGCCGGCGCGCGGCGTCGATAGCTGCCATCCGGTTGCATCTCGTACACGCGGTGATTGTCGGTCGCGAGGGGCAAAAGACATTCATTTCGGATGCGTGTCCGAATGGCCTCGTTGGTCACGGGAAAGAGCACTTCCACTCGACGGTCGAGGTTGCGCGGCATCCAATCGGCCGACGACAAGAAGAACTCCTCTTCGCCTTCAGGGCCGAACAGAAACACGCGCTCATGCTCCAAAAACCGTCCCAGCAGCGAATACACTCGAATATTTTCGGAAATCCCGGGCAGGCCCGGGCGCAGGCAGCACACGCCGCGCACGACGAGCTCGATCTCGACCCCCGCGCGCGAGGCGCGATACAGCTCGCGAATGATCCCGGGGTCGACCAACGCGTTCAGCTTGGCAAAGATGCGGGCAGGCTTGCCGGCGAGTGCGCGGTCCACTTGTCCGCGCACGAGTGACAGCACCGTCTCGCGCAGCGTGATGGGCGCGACCGCCAGCTTGCGATAGTGGAAACTGGTGGAGAACCCCGACAGCGCGTTGAACAGCTCGGAAGCATCTTCGCCAATCTCGGCGTCGATCGTGAATAGTCCCGTGTCGGTATAGAAGCGCGCCGTTCCGGCGTTGTAGTTGCCGGTAGAGAGGTGAACGTAGCGGCGCAGCTCGTTGCCTTCGCGACGAACGATCAGCAGCACCTTGGCGTGCGTCTTCAGACCGGCTGCGCCATAGAAGACGTGGACGCCTGCGCGTTCCAGCGCGCGAGCCCAACCAATGTTGTTCTCTTCGTCGAAGCGCGCCTTGAGCTCGATTGAAACCGCCACTTGTTTGCCATTCTCCGCGGCGTACATCAGCGCGCGCACGGCTTCCGAGTTGGAACCAGCGCGATAAAGCGTCATTTTGATGGCCAGCACGTTGGGATCTTCCGCGGCGCGGCGCAGAACCGTGAGTACGGGCGTGAAGGCTTCGTACGGGTGATGCAAAAGAATGTCGCCCTGACGGATGGCAGCGAACGGATCACCAGCCTCGCTCAATTCGTGCGGGACGCGCGGCGCGAGCGGCGCGTCATGCAGCTCGGCGCGAGGGATTTGAGCCAAGGCGAGCAGCCCCGAGAGACCCAATAGGCCGGCAGTCTCGTACACGTCCTCCTCGTCGAGCTCGAGATTTTTCATGAACAACTTGCGGATCCGATCCGGCACACCGGGTGACAGCTCGAGGCGCACGGCCGCTCCGAAGCGGCGTTTGCGTAGCTCGCGATCGATGGTCGCCAGCAGATCTGCAGCTTCGTCTTCCAAGATCTCGAGGTCCATGTCGCGCGTCACGCGAAACGGGTAGCAGCCGACCACGTTCACGCCGGGGAAGAGCTCTGCTAAATTGCCAGCGATCAGCTGCTCGAGCGCCACGTAGTCGGAGGCCTCGCTGGAACGCGCGGAGTCCTCTGGGTGCGGGGCAATCAAGACGAAGCGTGGCAAGCTCTCCGGCACTTTGATGCGAGCAAAGCGCCGTTCCGAAGTGAGAGGATGCTCTGCCTCGACGGCCAGCGACAGAGACAGGTTGGACAAGAACGGAAATGGGTGCACGGGATCGACGGCCAGCGGCGTGAGCACCGGAAAGACGGCGCGTCGAAAATACGCGCGCGCCCACTCACGCTGCGTGGCGGAGAGCTCGGAGTAGCTGCGCACACGGATTTCGTTCTTCGAAAGCTCGGGCAACAGCTCGTTCAGCCAAAGCGACACTGCCGCTTGCGTCAAGCGCAAGACGAGCGCGCGAATCCGGGCCAGTTGCTCGGTGGCCGACAAGCCATCTGGGGCCGAGCCCGGGGCTTGCGACTGCAGTTGCTCGTGCAGACCCGAAACGCGAATCATGAAAAACTCGTCCAGGTTCGAACCGAAGATGGCGAGAAACTTGATACGCTCGAGCACCGGCCACGAGCGGTCGCGCGCTTGGTCGAGCACGCGCTCATTGAACGCAAGCCAGCCGAGCTCGCGATTGAGGTAAAGTTCGGGGTTGGACAGTTCCTGTTCGTCGTGACTTGCTTCGGTTGACATGGCTGGCTTTGGGCGCGTGAAACGTACGTCAAAACGACCCGCGGGTGCGCACGGGAGCGCATTCGTCACACGTTCGTCACGGAATGCTACGCTTGCGCGACGCTTGGCACGAAAGTTCTCGACCCTGTCCATACTCGCCTGCTTGGCCATCTTCGGGTTATGCCCACGGAGCGTCCAGGCCAACGGCGCGTTTCCCGCCGTGAGCCAATTGGTGGCTGACCCCTCCGATGCGGCGCACCTCGTGCTGCGCTCGAACTTCGGTCTGCTGATCAGCCACGATCACGGCCAAAACTGGGATTTGGTGTGCGAGGCCGGCCTGGGTTACCAGAATCTCGAGCCCGCGATCGCGGTCCTGGCCGACGGGACGACCATCGCGGCGCTCCCGAATGGCATCGCGCACGGCGGCAGCACCGAATGCGCCTTCCATCTGGCGAGCGGCCTCACCGCATACGTCGCGGACGTGGCACGGGTGCCGGGCGCGCCAAGACAAGCCGTTGCCGTGAGCGTCGACATCGACGCGAACGTCTCGCAGGTTTGGCGCTCGCTGGACGGCGGGCAATCTTGGCAGGCCTGGGGCAGCGCTTTGAACGAGCTGAACGCAGCAACGCTCGACATCGCGGGCGATGACGCTGGCACGTTGTACGTCAGCGGTGTCTCACAGAGCGGAACGGTCGAGGGCGTGCTCGCGCGTAGCGTGGATGGCGGTCAAACCTGGACTCGGTCGCGCGTCCCCGGCGCGAACAAGCTGAGCGCGCCATACATCGCAGGCATTGCTGCAGACGACGAGCAGACGCTGTACGTGCGCTTGAGCGGTTCGCCCGGGCAGCTGCTCGCGACGCACGATGGCGGCGCACACTGGTCCACGGCGCTCGATTTCGCTGGCCCACTCGACGGCTTTGCGCTCTCGCCCGACGGTCGCTACGCGCTCGCCAGCGGGCGTGTCGACGGCGTGTGGCGCGCGAGCACGGCGGATCTTGCGTTCGAGCGTCTGTCCTGCAGCAAGCTGCGTTGCTTGAGCTGGACGAGCGCGGGCCTGTTCGCGTGCGCGGATGAATTTCAAGCAGGCTTCTTGGTCGGCGAGTCTCTGGACTCGGGTCTGAGCTTCGAGCCCCGGTTGCACTTGTCATGCGTGCGTGGACCGCTCTCGTGCGCTAGCGATAGCTCGGTGGCAGAAGCTTGCGACGCGGGTTGGCCTGCCCTGTCCGAAGTGCTCGGCAGCGACTGCGCGCACGCCGGCTTCACGCCGCGCGGCGATTGTTCGGACGGCGGTAGTTCGAGCGCGGGCGGGAGCGCGAGCGTCGGTGCTTCCGCGAGCTCGGGCGAGCCCGCGACGCAGCCTGACCGGCGAGCGGGCGGGGGTTGTTCGCTGAGCGCACGCGGGCCTTTCGCTGCGCGTGCGGCCTGGCTGACTCTGCTGCTGACGCTGGTGTGTGGAATTGGACGCCGCCGGGCGTCCGCCAGCAAAAGCTGCGACTGAGCTCGAGCGCGACGCTCCGGGTTATTTCGCCCCGCGTAGACTTGTGCCCCGACCTTTTTTCTCCGGCCCTGAAAGCTTGCCGCGAAGATGGCGACAATCCGCGGCCCGCGGCCTCGACCAACGGTGGCACGCGGCGTGCGTAGCGCGAAGCTCACATGCTCGAGCGCTTACTGGACTACTCCCTCTCCCATCGCATCGCCACGTTCGTTCTGACTGTCGTACTCCTCGCCGTCGGCCTGTTCGCATTCAAGAACTTGACCATCGAGGCGTTTCCCGACCCGACCGACACGCAGGTTCAAATCATCACGCTGTTCTCCGGACAGCCGACTGAAGAAGTCGAGCGGCGCGTGTCGCTGCCCCTGGAGCGAGCGCTGAATGGCACGCCCGGCCTGACCCGCCTGCGCAGCATCTCGCTGTTCGGGTTGTCGTTCTTGACCATGACCTTCGACGACGCGACCGATCCCATGCGCGCCCGCCAGCAAGTGACCGAGCGCATGGCAGACGCCGCGCTACCGGAAGAGGCGCACCCGACGCTCGGCCCGTACGCCACGCCCATCGGCGAAATCTACCGCTACACGTTGGAGAGCACGAAATCCGATCCGATGACGCTGCGCACCCTGCAAGACTGGGTGATCTCACCGCGTCTGCTGCAGGTGCCCGGCGTGGCCGACGTCGTTTCCTATGGCGGTCTGGTGCGCGAGGTCCACGTCGAACCCGACGTGAGCAAGATGGTCGACCTGGGCGTGAACCTGAACGACGTGTTCGCCGCGCTCAAGAAGGCCAGCGCCAACGCCACGGGCGGCTACGTGGAACGCGGCTCGGAGATGTTCGTCATCCGCAGTCTCGGCATCTTCAGCAGCATCGACGATTTGCAGCACGTCCGAGTCGGCTACAACAAGACGCGACCGGTCGAGCTGCGCGACGTGGCCAAGGTGAACGAAGGCTATGCGCCGCGCCAAGGCGTGGTGACTCGTGATTCGAACCAGGACGCAGTGGAGGGCATCGTGCTGATGCGCCGCGGCGAGAACCCGACCGTGGTGCTCGATGCGCTGCGCGAGCGCGTCGCCAAGCTGGGCAAGACGCTGCCGTCAGACGTCAAAATCAAGCCATTTTACGACCGCACCGAGCTGGTCAATACCACGCTCAAAACCGTGTTCGAGAATTTGGCCGAGGGCGCCACGCTGGTCGTGCTGGTGCTGTTCGCGTTCATGCTCTCGCTGCGCGCGTCGTTGATCGCGGCCGCGGTAATCCCGCTATCGCTCGCCGCCTCGTTCGCCTTTCTGTACTCGCGCGGCATGTCGGCAAACCTGCTCTCGATGGGCGCGGTCGACTTCGGCATCATCGTGGACGGCGGCGTGATCTTGATCGAACATTTGTTCCACAAGCTGTCGCCGAGCGCGCATGGACCTGCCTTGAGCGATCCCTCGCGGCCTCTGCTCGAGCGCGTCGGCGAGGCGGCAAAAGAGGTCGCGCGTCCCACGCTATTTTCGCTCTTGATCATCATCGCCGCCTACATCCCGATCTTCTCGCTGCAGCGCGTCGAGGGACGCATTTTCTCGCCGCTCGCCTACACCGTGGTCAGCGCGCTGGTGGGCGCGCTCTTGGTCAGCTTCACGCTCGTACCGGTGTTGTGCGCAATGGCCTTGAAGAAGCCCAAAATCATGCGCGATTCGCCGCTGCTCACGCTGGCGCAGCGCGCCTTCGACCCGACCATTCGCTTTGCCATGAAGAACGTCGTGATCGTGCTGATCTTGGCGGGTGGCGTGCTGGGCGGCGCGGTCGCCCTGATGCCCCGCTTGGGCAGCGAGTTCTTGCCCGCGTTGAACGAGGGCGCGCTGTACGTCACGGTGCTTTTGCCCGGCAACATCTCGCTCAGTGATGGCCGGGCGCTGACCCCGAGGCTGGCAGGCATCCTGCGCCGCACGCCGGAGGTGGTCTCGGTGCTGTCGCAGCTGGGGCGGCCCGAGGACGGCACCGACACCAAGCTGCCGAACAATTTGGAGCTGTTCATCAAGCTCAAGCCGATGGCCGAGTGGCGCCACGACAAGCACACGATGAGCGATCTGATCGAAGAGATGAGCTTTGCTCTGCAACAGGTGCCAGGCATCGATTACAACTTCTCGCAGCCCATCCGCGACAACGTCGAGGAGAACGTGTCCGGCCAAAAAGGGCAGGTCGCGCTCAAGATCTACGGCGAAGATCTGGACAAGCTGACCACCGCCGCCGAAAAGGCGCGCGACGTGGTGGCCAAAATCCCGGGCGCAGTGGACGTCGGCATCACCAAATCAGGCAGCACACCGCAGATCGCGGTGCACCTCGACCGTCAGGCCTTGGCGCGCTTCGATCTCGATCTGGGCGACGTGCAGGATTACATCGAAACGGCCATGGGCGGGCACACCGCCAGCGAGTTCTGGGACGGCGAAAAGCGCTTCGACGTCACGGTACGCCTGCCCACTTCGACGCGCGAGGACATCGGTGCCATCCGCAAGATCATGCTGCCGCTGAAGGACGGCACCTTGCTGCCGCTGTCGGCGATTGCGGACGTCTCGATGGCCACCGGGCGAGCCGCCATCACCCGCGAAAACGGCCAGCGCTACATCGGGGTGCGCATGAACGTGCGCGGTCGCGATCTGGGCTCTTTCGTCGCCGAGGCGCAGCAAAAAGTCACGGGCGAAGTCCCGGTCCCTCCGGGCTACGAGGTCACCTGGGGCGGTGAGTTCGAAAACCAGCAGCGTGCCATGGCGCGTCTCCGGATCGTGATCCCCTTGGCGTTGACGATCACGTTCTTGCTCTTGTTCTCGGCCTTCAACTCGATCTTCGATGCCACGTTGATCTTATTCAACGTGCCCTTTGCGTTGGTGGGCGGGATCTTCGCGTTGGGCGCCGCGGACATGCCGCTCAGCGTGTCCGCAGCGGTCGGGTTCATCGCCCTGCTCGGGCAAGCGGTGCTCAACGGCGTGTTGGTCGTGGCCGCGATTCGCAGCCGGCTCGCCAATGGTGAGCCGTTGCAGGAGGCCGTCGTTCGGGGCACCCGTGATCGACTGCGCGCGGTGCTGATGACGGCGCTCTTGGCCTCACTCGGCCTACTACCTGCCGCCATGTCGCATGCCATCGGCAGCGAAACACAACGGCCGATCGCCGTCGTGGTCGTCGGAGGCACGATCACCGCCGCCGCGCTGGCGCTGATCGTGCTCCCCGTCACGTTCTACCTGGCCACCCTGGCGCAGGAGCGATTTCGACGGCGGGCACTGACCGAGCTCCCCGCCGAGTGAGCGCGCCCCGGTATTTCCCGAGTTTTTTCTGGTAACTGCGGCGTCCGGGGCTAGCCCGGTCTAACCTGACACCGGCAGCGCGGACCATCACGCTGCCCGCTCGGTATGGATCCAAACACCATCGCCCTCTGGTTCGCGGGGTTTCACGCCCTGCGCTTGTTCTCACGCAGCGCACGCTCGACACGGCACGGCCTGGGCTGGACGGTGGTCAGCGCCTTGGTGCTGCTCACCGGGGCCGTCGGTTGGCTGCGCTTCCGAGAGCTGGTGGGCTATGTGACGTTCGCGCTGACCGCGCTGCTGATCATGCTGCCCTGGTGGGCGCACGGTGTTGCGGCGCGCGCGGTCAAACGCTCGCAGTATCGGCGCGCGTACCGCTTCTCGAGCATCGCCGCAGTGCTCCATCCCTTCGATGGTTGGCGCAGGATGCCGCGGCTGTTTCAGGCATTCGAGCTGGCCCAAACGGGCCAGACTGCGCGCGCGGAGGCGATGCTCTCGGAGCTCGCCCGCGGCGACGACAGCGTGGCGGCGACTGCGCGCGCGCACCGGCTCAGGATCTTGGAGCGTTGGGACGAGATCAAGGCCCTCGCCGAGCGCGGGGGACTGCATGCACTGGGTCGCGATCCGAGCCTACTGATCGTCTACCTGCGCGCCTTGGGTGAGCTCGACGAGAGTCAGCATTTGGCGGAATTCATGCTCGCGCAGGAATCGAGCTTGCTCGACGGTGAGGCCCTGGAGCCCGCCTTCCTGTACTTGTTCGTGTATACCGGACACGTGGAGTTGGCCCGCCAAGTGCTGGCATCTGCCAGCCTTGGCTACGATGAAGACACGCGCGAAGCTTGGCTCTCACTGGCCAGCTTTCGCGCGGGTAATTTCGAGCAGGCTCGGCATGGTTTCTTTCGTCTGCTGCGCAGCAACAGCGCGTCGATCCGCGAGCGCGCCCAGCACTACCTCGGTATCCTGGCTCAGGCGAGCCCGTACCAGCCACCGAGCACCCGCACCGCGCACATCGTCACGCACTTTGCGCGGATCTTCGCGGATCGCCAAAACCTGATCACGAATCGCCCCGGCAAGCACAGCGAGCGCAGGGTGACCTCGGCGCTCGTGCTGATCAATGCGCTGATCTATGCATGGGGTAGCTACCCCCTGCTGCTGGCCGCTACCAGCGATGAGTTCGGCGAACGCTGGGCGTTCTTCGCGCCCGACATTCTATCGGGCGAGTGGTGGCGCATGTTCAGCTACATGTTCGTGCACGCCAATTGGCTGCACTTGGTGATGAATCTGCTGGCGCTCTGGGCGCTTGGGCCATTCGTGGAGCGGGCCTTCGGGCGCTGGCGATTCAGTCTGATCTATCTCCTTTCGGGTCTCGCCGGCAGCGTGGTTTATCTGTGCCTCGCTTGGTACCAGCTCGGCGAGCCACACGCCTTGGTCGGAGCTTCGGGCTGCGTCATGGGGCTCTTGGGTGCAACGGGTGCGGTCATGCTGCGGGCATGGCTCAAGCAGCGAGCGCCCATGGCCAAACAGATCTTGCTCCGGCTGTTGGTGGTGGTCGCCTTGCAGGTGACGTTCGACTACAACACCCCGCAAGTGGCCGGCCTGGCGCATGCCCTGGGTTTGCTCGGGGGCTTCCTGGCTGGCTTGCTGTTGCACGAAAGTGTCAGCGGGCGGCGCTCGGTGCAGGCGTTGGCCTGAAGATTGCGGCCATTGAAAAATGGCGGGCTTTTTTTCTCGAGTCGGGAGTCAGCTGAAAGTCGACCTGGCCCGGGGTACATTAGTAGGAATGCCCGAAGCCAAAGACAAGCGGCTCGTCCCACGCGAGCCCGTACACTTAGTGGCGGAGATCGAGCTCGAAGGTCGGCAGATTGGCTGCGCAGTCTCCCGTGACGCGAGCGGCTCTGGGCTGCTCTTGTTGACGCAGCTGAACCTCGCTCCCGGTAGCGAGGTCGCGCTGAAATTGTATGTGCCAAGCGAGGCTGACGCTCGTCCATTGCGAGCTTCCGTGGTCCGCTGCGAGCGCATGCCCGCCGGCGAGAGCGTCGTTTGGGACTACCGGGTCGCCGTCGCTTTCTACGATCCGCCCGCTGATCTTCAGCAGCTCGTGCACAGCCTGAATAAGTCGACCGTGCCGCCTGCCAGTTAATCGCTCGCGCCCGATCGAATGGGGCGCGGCGGAGCTTCTCGAAGCATGCCCTACGGCGCGGGTAGCTCTCGCCAACCATCCTTGCTCCAGGTCAGGAGCGAGGGTGAAACGGGGCGCGGCGAGTGCGGGTAGGTGTTTTGCACGAGCACCGAAAGCTTGCGCAGAATTTCCGGGGTCGGGTTGCAGGCCACGAACAGCGTGTCGTTGCTGGGGACCGCCACGACTACCGTACCGGCCGCGGCCAGATCGGCCCATTGCTTGTCGAGCAGCAGGCGACTCGATTCGTAGTAGCCGTGGTGTGCGGGCTCGCCGATCGCGTGGCTCGCGCAGCTGACCGGATCGCGCAGCTGACTCGCGAGGTTCCATTCCACGACGGCGCGCAGCGCCTCACGCGTCACGCCGGCCTCGGCCAAATCCGCAGCCTGCGCGCCGCGCGCCGCACCTCGGTCGTCGACCATGTACAGCACCAGCATGCGACCCGAAAACGGCTCCGTAATCGTGGTCGTGCGCACCGATTCCGGCAAATGCTCGAGGAACGACTGATCGCGAATCACCGCCCGGAGCCGTGCGCGGGCTGCGTCTCGCTCCGCTTCCGAGCTTCCCGGTGCTTCAGGTTGCCGCAAAGGCTCTGCTGACGAGGGCTGCTGCCCAGCGCAGGCGCCCAGCGCGAGCGTCAAACACAACCCCGAAACGATCTTGGCCCATGACATGACAGCGTCTCCTGATCTTGGTTCCGGCACTATTTAGAGCTGTTGGAACGAGTCGTCGACGTTCACTGGCTTGTCCAGGAATTTCAGATCCAACAGCTGGTCCGACAGGGTCTGCCAGCGAGCTTTCTGCATACTGCCGAGTCCGTGTTGCTTGCTGTCATCGTTCTCGATCAGTGGCCGCTGCGCCTCGGACGCTGCGCTCAGCGTGGCTGCATCGAGCGCAGAGCTCAGCTGGGCGAGCAAGGCATTGGTGGCTTCCGGGTGGTCGAGGTAGTCGCGCCACCCCTCACGCGTAGCCAGCACGAATTCCTTGACCAGCTCCGGCTTTTTTTGCAGCAGCTCGCGGCGCGTGACGACCACGGTCGCGTACGGATTGAAGCCCGAGTCAGCGATCAGAAACACGGTCGGCTCCACGCCTTTTTTCCGCGCCGCGATCGGTTCGGAGGTCACGTAGCATTGCTGACCGAAGCTCGGGTCCGCCAGGAAATGCGCCACACCGCCGTCGTAAGGCACGATTTTGACGCCGTCCCAGGCGAACTTCTTCTTCAGGTACGCGGCGTAGGCCTTGCCGGTCTCGAGCGCCAGGGTGCCGGAGTGAAAAGCGTCCTCGAGCTTTTGCAACTTGCGCGAGGCGTGCACCATGATGCCTTGCGGCGAGGTCTGAAAAACCGCAAACACCGCCACTAGATCTGCACCGCGGGCGCGAGCCGTCAGTAACTCATCGGCGCCCACCGTACCGAAATCAGCTCGGCCGGTGGCCACCATCTGCAGCACCGGAACGCCTGCGCCGCCGCCCTGGATCTCGATACCGATACCGTGTCGCTTGTAAGCGCCGCTCTCGCGAGCCGCGTAAAATCCGCCGAACTCCGGCTCGGGCACCCAATCGAGCGCCAACTTGAGCGCGACCTGTGCGGGCGCGCCCGCGTCGCTCGCGCCCGGCACGGACTGAGATTTTTTCCCGCAGCTCGTGGCCAAGCAGACGGTGAGCCCGAGCAAGAGCGTCGATAGGCAGCGGACGGGAGCCACGCGCCCCTTTTACCACCAGAACCCCAGAAGCCTTAACCGGGGGCGCGCAAGCGTCGCAAAAGTAGCGTGCTCAGGCCGCTTACCAGGGCAAACAGCAATAGCCCGAGCAGCGACGCCAACAGCACTGCGGCGAACAACAGGTCGGTTCTGAGCTGCCGATAGGCCGACAGCACGGTGATACCCAGCCCCGCATTGCCCTCGGAGAACCCGGCCACGAACTCACCGACGATGGCGCCAATCACCGACAGACCCGAGGCGACCTTGAGACCCGTCATCATGCTGGGGATGGCCGTTGGCAGCCGCAACTTGAGCAGCGTGTCAGCCAAGCTCGCGCCATACAGTCGGAACAAATCCGAAAGACGTGGGTCGACGCTGCGCAGCCCGGCCAGCGTGTTGGCGATGATTGGGAAGACCGAGACGATGAACGCGGATACCGCCACCGCGCGCAGCCCAGGGCCGAACCACAAGACGAGCAACGGCGCGACCGCGACGATCGGCACCGTTTGCAGAAATAGTGCGTACGGGTAGAGGCCGCGCTCGAGCCAGCGCGACAATGAAAAAACCAGCCCGAGCGACGTGCCGAGGCTGGCGCTGAGCAAAAAACCGAGGCCCGCGCCCTGTGCCGTCGTGAGCAATGCACCAGCCAGAGTCGCGCGTTCGAGCCACGCTGTCAGCAGCACGTCGGAAGGCGGCGGAACCAAGAACCGGGGCACCGCGAAGGCACGGACGGCGCCTTCCCAGAGCACGATCGCGAGCACGAACGTGAACGCCGGGGGCAGCGCGGCGCGTAAAACTTCGCGCAAGGTCGAAGGTTTCATGCCGATTGCGCGGCGTCATCCAGCGCGCCGTGCTGTTGCAGGGCGCGGTAGAGCAACGCCGTTTGGGCCACGAAATCCAGGTTCGTTCGCAAATCCAAAGCGCGCTCCTCCGGTAGCTGCAAGGCATGATCGAGCACGATGCGCCCGGGACGCCGCGACATCACCAGCGCCCGCTCAGCCAAGAAGGCCGCTTCGGCCAGCGCGTGGGTGACGAAGATGACGGTCATGCGCCGAGCCTGCCAGAGCTTACGCAATCGCTCGTCCAAGCGCTGACGGGTCAGCTCATCGAGGGCCGCGAAGGGCTCGTCCAGCAAGAGCATGGACGGCTCGGTGACCAATGCCCGCGCGATCGAAACGCGCATGCGCATGCCGCCGGAGAGCTGATCCGGAAAACGCTCGTGCACATCACTCAGCTCGACCTCGGCGAGCGGGGCGCGAGCGCGCTCACGAGCCTGGGCGCGGCTCGCACCCTGGAGCTCGAGCGGCAGGGCCACGTTGTCGAGCACCGATCGCCAAGGCAACAGTTGTGCGTCTTGAAATACGAACGCAAGCTTCGTGCGCGCGTTCGACTGCGCTTCGCCTGCGTCGCTCGAGATCGCAATCGAGCCCGAAGCCGGAGTTTCCAAACCCGAAATGAAGCGCAGTAGGGTCGACTTTCCGCAGCCCGACGGCCCGAGCAAGGCCACGAACGAACCCGGTTCGATCACGAGGTCGATGTCCTGTAGTACCGGTCCACCAGAACCGAATGCGTGACTGACACCGCGAATGGCGACTCGACTGCTAATGGCGTTGCTCCTGTGCGACGCGGCAGCTTCGCTCAGCGCGGCGAGCCGCTGCAATGGTACGCGTCGCGGCAGCCTTCGGCCAATGGGCCTAGACAAGCACTGATCAGGCCACCGCGCGCGGCGCTTCGCGCTGCGAGAACAGCGCGATCGGCGCCCGGACGGCTGCCGCAGGGGCAGCGGCTTTCGGCGCCTGCGCGCGTGGCTTGGCCTTGCTGCGAGCACCGCTGGCTACCGCCAGAGCGAGGCCGGGGAAGGTCAATCGCAGGCGCTGAGCGTCGAGTAGCCCCAAGCGGCTCAGCTCGCTGAGGGCTTGGTTCAGGGCGCCGGTGGAGACGTCGAGGCGGCGTTCGAGACGCGGCCGAGTGAGCGCGGTCGAGCTGACGCTGAGCGCGAAAACGAGTTGGAGCACGCGGCGAGCAAGGTCATTGATCTGCATGTCGGTTCAGTACTGGAGCACTGAACAGAAGGCTAGATTTTGGCAAACGAACGCCGCACTTCGATAAGTATCGAACGCTCAATTATCGGTATTCAATGACTTATCCCGCGAAGCCGCGCGCGGCCGGCGCGGCCGGTGGGCTATACGGCCGAGCAGGTACCGGGGCAGTGGTCCGAGCATCGCG